>Ga0209006_10003284_pt1 | contig 14715 bp, 10 predicted proteins | sample JacPin_JW_Ref_O2_FD_188567 | JGI IMG/M metagenome (GOLD analysis project Ga0209006, IMG submission 188567) | Forest soil microbial communities from Algoma, Ontario, Canada - Jack Pine, Ontario site 1_JW_Ref_O2 (SPAdes) (version 2) | ecosystem: Environmental > Terrestrial > Soil > Boreal... | reverse complement strand
GGCCCGCGATCGCTCGCAAGCCGCAGCCGGCCTCCACGACGGCGTAACGAAGCAGCCGGTCACGCCGGAGCGGCTGCTCACCTGGGCGGTGAAGCAAGGCAGATCCCCGGCAGAACTGTATGCCAGCATTCAATCTTCGTACGATTTTATCGGCAGTGAAGACGACCGCCGCGCCGCTGTGCAAACGCTGGCGCTGTACATGGACGATGTGCAGCAGGCGATCGCGCACAACCGCGCCGAAGCGGAGAAGGTAGCCGAGGCGGACTACCAGAAGAAAGGCGCCGCACGCGAGCCGCTCGGTGACCGTCAGCTCCTGATTTCCCTGAAAGAACTGCAGCAGGTCGAGGCCGGTCCCAATTTTTCGGAACCGCTGCGTGCCTACAACATGATCAGTGGCTCTCACGTCACTTATGTGAAGGGACAGGAGATCAACGGCTACACAGTTGTCTCGCCGCAGCGCGGCATTGTGCAGAAGGACGGGTACTACTTTCAGCTGGGCGAAAGCGGCTTGAACGAGCTGTATTCCGGATATCACCCCGCTCAAAGCAATGTCTTTCAACGAGAGGCCTTCAAGGGGACCGAAGGGATCGGTCTCGCTTATGGTTACGCGCTCGAGGCGGCCGGCTTCGCCATGCAATTCGGCCCGGTGCTGTCACGAGCCATGGCGCCCTTCATCAGCAAGTCGGGCGAGGGGATCGTCCATGACATGCATGCTGGCGAGGCCAAGCTCAAAGGCGAAGATTTCGACGAACCGGCTCCCGAGGTCGGTTGGGACACGCTCTTCGAAGGCCTGGCAAGCGCGGCAGCCCCCGAGATCGGCAACAAGGCAAGCGGAGCGGTCGAAAAGGTCGTAGCGCCGGTGCTCGGCAAGGCAGCGCCCCTCGCCGGCAAGGTCGCGGGATCTTTGACCGGCCAGTACGCCTCGCAGGTAATCCAAAAGACGCCCGATCTCGTCAGCGGCAAGGCCAGCATCTCCGAGGTGGCGACGCCGCATGTGAGCGCATCCGGCGTCGCCCAGGATTTGGCGTTCGGCGCGGCTCATCACGTCGCCGGCAAGGTGGCGGACAAGATTGCCCCAGGCCGCACCCTAAAGAGCGAGGCGCCGCACCAGGCCCCCGCGGCGAAGCATGGGGGTGAGGCGAAGGCTTCGCCGCCGCATGCAGAAGCACCAGCGGCGAAAGCCGTCGAGCCACCCGCGTCTGCGCCGCGTACGGCGCCGACGCCTACAGGCAAGAAGCCACAATCGCCCACTCTTTCGCGACCCGCAACAAAGGCCAAGCCACAGCGCGCCAAGGCCGCGTCCGCGCCAATCAAGAAGGCCGCGTCCGAGCAAATCAAGAAGGCAACACCCGATCACCCCGGTTCCGGCCAGGTCCCACCCAAGCCGGCGCCGGATAAGCCCGCGCCACAGAAGGGCCAAAAGACCAAGCCCGCGAGAGGCAGGAAGGCTCCGCCGGGGGCCCACGCGATTGATGAACCGGCAAAGGCCTGGGGCACATTGGCGGAGGCTACCGTCCCCTTCGATCCCCGCTATTCGGGTCCGGATTGGAACCATCTCACGGGCGGAGAGGAGACGAGCTCATCGCGCACGAGCGCGGCGCGCTGGACCAAGCACGGCAAGACGGCCGGTATCGACTTCATCGTCGAAAATCGCAGAACCGGGCGGTTGGTGATCGGCGAGCAGAAAGCGGTCGACAGCGAGTATTTCAACGACGCGACCGCGACCACGGTCAACCTCGAGAAGAACCTCGGCACCGCCGTTCAGTCGCTGAAAGCCTCGATCAAGGCCGGAAAGGTCCATCCCGATGAGATAGCCCATCTCGAACAGACTATCGGCCGGTTGGAGGCAACCCGCCAGGCGGTTAAGTCGGGTCAGCCTCTACCGGACGGGGTCGTCTTCGAGCTGACCAACGTCGGCGGCAAGGGCAGCAAGATCGGCAAGGACTACATTCGCAACCTCGACCAGAAATACGGCAAAAAACCGGGCTACGTCGACCAGCTACTTGACCGCACCTACATACGCGATCCGGAACTCGCCGCGAGCAAAGGGCGGCCGAAAAGCGGCGCCCGCGGCACCGACGCCGATCCCGACCTGGTTCCGGCGCGCAACGTCCTGACGGACGATGCGAAAGACGAGCTGACCCGGATCAATTCCGGGAAGAGCCCCGAAGAGTGGCAGGAGGAAAAAACCCAAGCGCGGACGGCGCAGAAGCAAGCTGACGAACGTGCCAAGCAAGAAAAGACCGCTCAGAAAAAAGCCGAGCGCGAAGCGCGCGCCGCGGAGAAACAGAAGGAAAAAGAAGCACGCGCGGCACAGCGCACAGCGGTGCGCGAGGAGAGGGAAAAGAAAAAACAGCAAGCCGCGGCAGAACGCAAAGCCGCCCGCGCGAAAGGCAAAAGCAAAGGTGGGCCAGCAACCCACGAAGCCACCGGCGCACCGAAACAAGGCTCGACAGCCGCGACCGGGGAACCGAAAACCGAGGAAGCGGCAGTGGCGACGCCGCCGGTGGCGAAGTCGAAGGCGAAGGGCGGAAAAAAAACTGCCTCGCCCGCGCCTGATGATGCTTCCGCGTCGGGCAAAACGCCCGAAACACAGCGGACGCGTGCCAAGAAGTCTGGCGGCCCTGGAGAAGCCACGCCGGCGGTACATCCCAAGCGCGCGGCGAAGAAGGCAGCGGCAAGTACGGCGTCTCCGCGAGCCGAGGAACGGGAGGGAGCCTCCTCCCCCGCTAAACCCCGCGCCGCCGCACCTTCGGCGAAGCCCGGCATGCATGAACCCGAGCAAGAGGGCGGCGCTCCGCGTCAACGCGCTGCGCGACAGAAGAAAGCCGGGCAGCCGGAATCGCAGACAGCTACCGCCCGGGCTGCGCCCGGGCCGAAAGAAGAAGCGACGCCGCCCCCCTCGGCGGCGCCGGCCCATCCGGTCGGCGAAGCGCAGCCGAGCGCGAAAGCGGCGAAATCCAAAGCCAAGGCCGCAGTGCCCGAGCACGCGCCGCCGATCGTTCGCGAGCCGGGCGGTGCGCCGACCAAGGGGGATGCGCCGAAATCGTCGCATCCGCCGTCGTCACGCGGCGAGCGGGTGACCGGGGCGCTCGGCAAGGCCGACGCGGTGCTCGGTGCCGTACGCGACTACGAGCAATACACGGCCGATAAGGCCAGCAAGGGTTCGGCCCTGGCTCGCGCCGGAATCACGCTGGCCGCCAATCTGAAGGGCGGACCGGCCGCGGCCATCGTCAACGCCGCCAATGCTTATGACAACGCCCACAATAAGATGGGCCAGGGCAAGGTCGAGGCGATGGCGACGGCGATCGGTACCGGCGCGGGCGGCATCGCCGCCGCCAAGATCGCGCCCGCCGGACCGGTAGGCACCGCCGTCAATCTCGCTAATACCGCTACGCAGGCGCTGGGCGCGCCGCAGGGCGTGCAAGATGCCACCACCGGAGCGGCGGCGCTCGTTCCGTCGAACATCGTCGCCACGACCGTCACCGAGGGCGCCCGCAGCTATGCCAATATCGCCACCGCGCTTGTCACCGGCGACACCAAGGCGCTCGACAAGCAGGTCCAGGGCTTCCAGGCCGGCACGGCCGGGCCCGGGATTCAGGGCTGGACGCACGTTGTCGGAATGGTCACCGGCCTGGCCGCCGGCGAGAGCTTTGACAAGGCGCTCAACAAGGCGGCGGACAGCGGCAGGGGCTCGTGGGCCGACCGCGTCGGCAGCAAGGGCGGCGACGCGCTTTACGAGCTCGGCCAGTCGAGGGAAGCGAAGGCCGGGAAATACGGCACCTCGGTCAAGGGCATCTCGATGTCGTTAGGCATGGCCTCCGACATGATCGCCGGCGACAGCTTCGAGAAATCGCTCAACAAAGCGGCCGATGCCGGCAAGGGATCATGGGCGGAAAAAGCCGGCAACGCCCTCGGAAACGTCGCCTGGGATGCCACCGAAAAGATGAAGGAGTTGTCCGGCACCGACCTGCCTGCCGCCAAGCAGGCGATCAAGGACAAATGGAACAAGCTGTGGAGCTGAGCGGGAGCATGAGCGGATGCCGCCATTGCCGTCATCAAACGAGGTCGTAGGTGATCGACCAGCTCGACATCACGCTGCGCCGGCTGATCACCAGCACCATCGCCGGCTTTGCGAGCGACGATCAGGTCCGCTTCCAGCCGCCGGACGACGACTGGCGGACCTATGTCAAAACGCTGTCGGTAGCCGGCCAGCCGGTGAATGCAATCAACTTGTATCTCGTGGACCTTCGCGAGAACCGCAAGCTGCGCAGCAACGAGAAATTGCGTACCGCCTCGCAAAATGGCGATGTGACCGAAACGGTCGTGCCGCGACGGCTCGATTGTCACTATCTGATCAGCGCCTGGAGCCCGGCGGACGTGACGCCGGCGATCGAGCCGACGCTAGACGAGCATGCGGCACTATATCTGATAGCGTCGGAACTCGCTCAGCACGATCCGATTATTCCCGCCGCGATCTATGCCCCGGCGCCCGTCCCACCGACGTTTCCGCCGGAATTCGCCAGCGCCGAGATGCCGATCGCAGTCGTGCCGCCCGAGGGCTTTATCAAGCTCGCGGAATTCTGGGGCACGATGGGCGAAAAGCATCGGTGGAAACCGGTCGTCTATCTGATCGTCACCTTGCCGATCCTGACCCCTGGCCAACCGGTCGGACCAATGGTCACGACGAGCATAACCGACATGCTGCCGACCGGATCGCCGGCCAGCGGAGAAACGCAAATCCAGATAGGCGGCACCGTTTACGACGCGCTGGTGCCGCCGCAGCCGGTGACCGGCGCTTGGGTCGAACTCCTGACGATGACGGGAAGCCGGCTTCAGCTCGCCACCACCGACGCGAACGGCCGCTTCACCTTCATCAGTGTCACGGCGGGCGCGTTTCAGCTGCGCGCCTCGCGGGTGGGATTGGGCGTCATTACCCGCAACATCACCGTGCCGTCACCCAGCGGCGAGTATGACCTGCACCCGTAGCAGAGGGAACGAAGACAATGGCAGTGCAAGTTTCCTGGCCCGGTGTCTACATCGAGGAATTCGAACCGGCGGCGCCGATCCAAGGCGTCAGCACCAGCACGCCGGCCTTCATCGGCGTCGCGGCAAACGGTGCGCTGCGCGCGCCGACATTGCTGACCAGCTGGGACACGTTCAAGACCACGTTCGGCAATCTGCCGGTTCACGGCTTCTTTCTTTGGTATGCCGTGCGCGGCTTTTTCGAGAACGGCGGACAGGAATGCTACGTCGTCCGCGCCAGCAACGGCGCCTACGGCACCCTGGTCGTCAACACCCGCACGGGCGGCCTGCCGCTGTTCACGGTTACCGCGCGCCAACCCGGCGCCGCGGTGATCGGTATCACCATCGCCGATCGCCACCTGCTGGCCTCGGCCAATACCACGCTGTTCCAGCCGACCGGAACCCTGACCGCGGCTGCGTCCGTCGGTGACAAACAGGTGGTGATGAGCCTCGCCGACGCGGCGAATTTCCGCCCCGGCGACATGATCACGATCGCGGCGGTGGGCGAAAGTTTGCAAATCGTCCGGGTCAGCACATCCGGCGGGGTTGGCACGCTGCTGCTCGGCGGTGCCCTCGCCAATGCCTACGCGGCGGGAGACGTTGCCCGCCTTGCCAATACGCCGGTCGGCGCCACGGTGTTCCGCCTGTCTTCCACGGTGGCGATCCCGGCGGGATCGCTGGTTGCCGGCACCATGCTGACCTTCATCCAAGGAGGCAACACCGACACCGAAATCGTCGGCTCGGTGCAAACCGAGCAGCTCGGCGGCGGGGCCGTGACCTATAGGGTCACGTTGATTGGCGGCCTCGGTTTTCCGGTCGACATGACGACCGCCGCAACGGTGCAGTCCGAGGAGTTCACGTTCACCGTGAGCCAAGGAGCGGGCAACCAAGTTTACGACGGTCTCGGACTCGATGGCAGCTACCCACGCAACTATCTCACTGTAATAAATGGGGATCCGAGCGGCTTGGTGACGATCGCGCCGCAGCAGCCTCCGCCACCGATCCCCATGCCTGGCAACATGCCGGCGGCAAGCGCCGCCAATCTGGCGGGTGGCACCGTCGAAGACCTGACGACCATCGCCGACCAGGACTTCATCGACGCGCTCGACACGCTGCAAAGCATCCCGGACGCGAATATGATCGCCATACCTGACCGAACGACGCCGGCGGTGCAGCAGGCGGTGATCGCGCAGTGCGAGCTCCTTGCGGACCGCTTTGGCGTACTCGACGCGGAGCCCGGTCTCGACCCGTTCGCCCCCGGGCAATTGCAGGCCCAGCGCGCCGGACTCGACTCGACCCGGGGCTATGCGGCGCTCTACTACCCTTGGCTGAACGTCCTGCCGGCGACCGGCAGCGATCCGGTTCTCGTGCCGCCGTCGGGGCATACCTGTGGCATCTTCGCGCTGACGGATCAGACGCGCGGCGTCTTCAAAGCCCCGGCCAATGTCACGGTCAACGGCGCCGTTGGCCTCGAGCGGGTGCTGAGCGACATCGATCAGGGCATCCTCAACCTTGCCGGCATCAACTGCTTTCGCATCTTCCAATCGGGCGGGCGGCCCTATTTGTGGGCGGCACGAACAACCGCGACCGATACGAATTGGCAGTACGTCAACATCCGTCGGCTTTTCATCTACCTCGAAAAGTCGATCCAGGCGGGCATCCGCTGGGCCGTCTTCGAGCCCAATAACACGCAGCTGTGGAACAAGCTGAAGCGGTCGATCGGCGCTTTCCTGAACCAGGCTTGGCGTGACGGCGCACTGTTCGGCGACAAGGCGACCGACGCCTACTACGTGCGGATCGACGACGCGCTCAACCCCTTCTCCGAGCAGCAGCTTGGCCGATTGAACATCGAGATCGGGGTACGGCCGAGCTATCCGGCGGAGTTCATCATCGTCCGCATCGGCATCTGGGCGGGCGGCTCGGACACCAGCGAGTCATAGCGAGAGCAGGAGCGGCAGATGGCATTTTCCGATCCAGGCGGCAATTTCAATTTTCTGGTCGAGATCGACGGCATCGTCCGTGCGTCGTTTCACGAGGCGAGCGGGCTCGACTCGACGATCGATGTGATCGAGCACCGGGAAGGCAACGATCCGGTGATGCGGAAGTACCCGGGCCAGGTGAAATATTCCAATCTGACCCTGAAATGGGGCATCGCCAACGACACCGACCTCTACAACTGGCATCTGCAATGGGTCACCGGCGACCCGGCCGCGAAACGGCTGACCGGTTCGGTCGTGCTCTACGACAGGCAAGGCAAGACCGAGCTCGCGCGCTGGAACTTCGTCAATGCCTGGCCCGCGAAATATACGGGCCCGACGTTCAACGCCGAAAGCAACGACATCGCGATCGAGACGCTGGAACTCGCACACGAGGGTGTGGCGCGCGCCTGACGGTCGATCATTCGAGGAGTCATCCGATGTTCCAGACCGAATTCGAGTTCACGCTGCCATGCGGCTATCTCGACGATCGCGGCACGCTGCACCGCGACGGCGTGATGCGCCGGGCGACCGCCGCGGACGAGATCATTCCGCTGCGCGATCCCAGGGTCGCGGACAACCAGGCCTATCTGGCGGTGATCCTGCTGTCGCGGGTCGTCACCCGCCTCGGTTCGCTGGCGGCAATCAACCCCAAGATCGTCGAGGGGCTGTTCGCCACTGACATGGCGTTTCTCCAGGAGCTCTACAACCGGGTGAACCAGCTCGACGCGGCGGCCGACAGCGTCGTGTGTCCCGAGTGTCATCACCAGTTCCGGCGGGAGCCAGCTCTCGCGGGGGAATCCTTGGCTACCCCCTTGGTCAACTGACCGAGGAGGTAGCCTTCATCGCCTACTACTTTCACTGGCCGCACAGCGACATCGTCAACCTAGAGCACGAGGATCGTCGGCAATGGGTCGCACGGATTTCGGAAATAAACCGGAGAGAAAGCGGTGAGTAATACACGCGTCCGGAGCCCGACGTCGCGGCGGACCCTGCGGGTCACACAGGATGTCGCGGGTTGGCTCGGCCGGCGCGCCGGATTAGTGGCGCCGCCATCGGCGAGCGAATTCGTGCTCGGGATCCTGCGCCGCTATGACGGCCGCCGTGCGATACGAGCGCCACTCGAGCGGTTTTGCCGCCGCGGCTCGGCGATGCTCGCTCTCACCTCGCACTTCCACCGTCACCAACACTGGCTCGGCCTGCACCTTGAACGGCATCTGCATCGGCCGTTACGTGAACGCATCGTTCAGCGCTCATCGCTGGTCTGGCGCGTGGCCGCCCCGCCGGCGGCGACCGCAACGGCGGCAGCGCCCGCCCCCGCCTTTGTCGAGCGAATCTTCTCACGTGAGAGGCGGATCGAGTCGACAGCGACGATCCAATCCCTAGTCGAACGTGTGGTCAATGAACGCCACGCCGGCCGCCCCGGAGCGGAGCCGGCTATCGCCCGGATCAAGGCCGCTCCCGCGATCCCGATGCTGGTGCGCAAACCGCCCGCGCCACCCACCTCGCCGGAACAGATTGCTTCCCCGCGAACTGAAGGGTTCGCCACCGAGTCATGGGGCTCACAGCGACTGCGCGCCCGGAATGTCGAGTCCCCGGAAGCGGCGCCGTTCAGTCCCGCCCAGATCAGCCGCCTGACCGACCAGGTGGTCAACGCGATCGACCGCCGCTTCACCGCGCATCGCGAACGTCACGGAAGGATCTGACCGATGCCGATGGAAAAAGCGGTCATCACCAACACGGTCAGCGGGACCCAGACCCCGGTGATGTTCAATCCGGAGGAATATACCGTAAACCGCGAGATCAATTATGCGCAGTCGGTGATCCCCGGTCTTAGCGGCCCCGTGCTCCAGTTCGTCAGCGGCAATATGCAGACGCTCGAAATGGAGCTGTTTCTTGATACTTACGAAGAGCATCGGGTCAACGATCGCGTCCTCAACAAGGCGCAGTCCGATGTGCGTGCGTTGACCACCCAAGTCACCGGTCTGATGGACATCGACCCGACGACGCACGCGCCGCCGGTGTTGCTATTCACCTGGGCGTCGCTCTCTTTCACCTGCGTTCTCGCGCGCGCCAGCCAGCGGTTCATCATGTTCCTGCCGGACGGCACGCCGGTGCGTGCTCGGCTGCAGGTCGTTTTCAACGAATTCCGCAACGTCGATCTGGAAGCGAAGGAGGTCAAGCGGGAGACGTCAGACTTCACCAAGCGATACATGGTCAATCAGGGCGAGACCCTCTCGGGCATCGCCGCGGCGAGCTATGGCGACCCGGCGCTGTGGCGGGTCATCGCCTTGGCCAATGGGATCGACCGGCCGCGTCCGCTCGCGGCCGGACAGGAGCTGGTTTTACCGAACCTGCCCTATCGAGATCCCGATTCCGGCGTGGTCTACAGCTAGCGCCCGGGTTCGGAGATGGACGGCAGCCGCTTCATTCCTGATTTTCGCCTCTCGATCGGCGGCACGCCGGTCCCGGCGGAATTGCGCGCGTCGGTATCAAGCGTGACGCTCGTCTCCGGGCTTGAAGGCGCCGACCGCGTCGAGATCACCCTGGTCAACGACGCGCTGCGCTGGCTGGACAACCCTCTCTTCGCCCTCGATACGCCGGTGACGCTGTCGCTGGGTTACGCCGATACCGGGACACAACAGGTCTTTGTCGGCCAGATCGTCGGTTTTGGCGCCGCGTTCCCCAGCGGAGCCGCACCGACGGTAACCGTTACCTCGCAAGATGCGCGCTACCGGCTCGCCCAGGGCAACAAGGTGCGCTGGTTTGGGATCCCGATCCCCTCGATCGGCAACTTCCCGTTGCCGGACATCGCGACCGCGCCGATCGTGTCGCTCGAAAATCTCCTGCTGCCGGTCATCGATCCGGTCGGGGCCGCGCTTTCGATCCTGCTCGGCGGGGCCGAGGCCGTGTCGGCGATCGCCGACCCCGGTGACGCGCAAAAGTTCATCCGCAAGCAGGCCAACGAGAGCGACTACGACTTTCTCACCAAGATCGCCAAGGAGAACGGCTGGGAGATGGTCATCGACCATACCGGGCCGCTTGGCGGTCACCTTCTGCACTTCTTTTCGCCCCTCGGCAACTTACAGCCAGATGTGGCGCTGACCTACGGCGCGAGTCTCATAGACTTCACCCCACGCATCAGCAATGTCGGCCAGATCTTTGCGGTGAGCGGCTATGTGTGGGTGCCGCCGATCAAGCTGGTGTTCAACATCACGCTCGGTTTCGACTGGGACCGGATGGCGCTGACGCTGGCGATATATCCCGGCGGCGTCGCCTTCGGTCCGTCGACGCCAACCGCCGACTTGATCGACGATCCGCTGACGCTCGCGACCGCGCCGCGCAAGTTGATTAGCGAGCTGATCCCCAAACTCAACAAGCGCCTCACCGCGGCCGGAAGCACGCTCGGCGATCCCAACATCCAAGCCGGCAAAGTGCTGCAGATCGGCGGCGTAGGCGTTCAGTTTGGCGGCCTGTGGCGGGTGACCGAAGCGACACACACCATCGACAGCAGCGGCTACCGCACGCATTTCGAGCTGCGCAAGGAAATCTGGTTCGGCTCGATCCCGGCGCCGGCGCAAGGCGCGATCCCCGTGCGGCTCAGCTTCTAACCGAAGGCGAAGGGTATGGCACAAAGTCTCTTTGAATTCGGCTGGCAGCCGGCCGCGGAAAAAGACGACAAGATCTACGGCGTCGCGATCGCGACGGTGATCGACAATATCGATCTCCTCGGCGAGGCGCGGGTACAGCTGATCCTGCCGTGGGCACCGGGCTTCATGCCCTGGGCGCGGGTCGCCACGATGATGGCGGGACTCGAGCGCGGCAGCTTCTTCATTCCGCAAATCGGTGACGAAGTACTGATCGCCTTCAACCACGGCGACATCCGCGAACCTTTTGTCATTGGCGGCCTATGGAACACCCTTGATCGGCCGCCCTCGCTCTTGCCAACCGACGCGGTCAACAAGCGGATCATCCGAACCCCGCTACAGCAGGAGATCGTTTTCGATGATCTCCTGCAGTCGATCACCATCAGCAACCTGCTGCAGTTCCAGCTGGCCCTCGGGCCGGAATCGGCCAATCTGGCGAGCGCCGGCGCATCCGTGTCGCTCGACATCGCCGGCAACGTAACGATCACCGGCGCGGTCAGCATCACGCTGCAAGCGCCGACCATCACCATCAACGGCACGAACGTCATGATCTCGGGCAGTGCCGGAGCGACGCTGAACGGCGGCGCAAACTGCACGATCGCCGGAGCCGAAGTGAATATCGGGTGACAGGAGAAACAGGATGCCGAACGCCGCAATCATGTTTTCGCCCACGTCGCATCCCGGAATGATTGCCGGTCCGGGTTCGCCCACGGTGAAGATCGCGGGCTTCCCGGCCGCAATCGTCGGCGACCAGCACATCTGCGCGTTCCCGGTGCCGCCCGGCCATCCGCCGAACGTCATCGCCTCAGGCAGCGTAACGGTGAAGTTCAGCGGCAAGGCCGCCGCACGAGTCGGTGATCTGTGCGCCTGCGGCGCCCAGATCGAAGCCGGTATCCCAACCGTCAATATCGGCGGCTGAGACGACGATGGCCACCCCAGCGGATAGCAAGGCGTTCCTCGGAACCGGTTGGGCGTTTCCGATCGCCGTCGATACGACGGACGCGATCGCAACCGCCTCGTACGAGGACGACGTTCAGCAGGCGATCCGCATCATCCTCGGCACCGAGCCCGGCGAACGGGTGATGCGCCCCACTTTCGGCGCCGGTTTGCGCGGCCTGATGTTCGAGCCGATCAACACGACGACGATGGCGCTGGCGCAGTATCGGGTCCAACAGGCGCTGACCTTGTGGGAGCCGCGCATCGACAGCGTCACTGTCCAGGTCGATGCCGATCCGCCGAATGGCCGCCTCAACATCGGGGTCAGCTACCGGGTTCGTACGACCAATACGTTCTACAACCTCGTCTATCCTTTCTATCTGCAGGAAGGGGCCGGCTGATGGTCGCCGAACCGATCATCGACGGTCGCGACCGCGCCGAGATCCTCGCGGCTCTGCTGAGCCGGGCGCCGGCATATGTGCCGGAATGGACGGTCGCGACGGCCTCGCCGGCCTATGCCTTTTTCGCGATTCTCGCACGGGCTATCGAGATCCAGGGCGTTGCGGAGAACGGCATGCCTGACGCCGCGCGCCTCGCGTTCCTCAGCACCCTCGGCAACAGCCTGCTTCCCGCGCAGTCGGCGCGCACGCCGCTGGTTTTTCAATTGATGCCGAACGCGCCCCTCGACGTGACACTCACCGCGAGTAGCGAGATCGCCGCCAAACTCCCGCCGCCGCCGCCATCGCTGATCGGCACGACCCAAGCCGCTGCAACCGCGCCGCTTTTCTCGACCGAAGAGACAATCACGCTGACCCGCGCCACGCTCACCGCAGTCTACTCGGTAGATCCCAACGCCGACCAATATCTCGACCACACACAGCAGCTCACCACCGGTTTCACCTTCTTTGATCAAATGCAGCCGGTGCCCCACCAGCTCTATCTGGGTCACGATTCCGTCTTCGCGCTATCAGCGAATGCCGAGGTCGAGCTGTCGTTCGATCTCGCGGCCTCACATACCGACAGCACGCCTCCACCATTGCTGATCGACTGGGAATATCTCAGCGCTGACGGCTGGTTGCCGTTGCGCCTCGTCGCCGATCAGACCGCGAGGCTGACTCAAGACGGACGCATTACTCTCCACCTCGATTGCGGCCCCGATGCGCAGCAAGGGATGGTCAACGGCGTCAACAGTTATTGGCTGCGCGGCACCGTCAGCGCGCGAACGCCGAGTGGGACGATCAGTCCTCTGCCAGGCGGCTACAATATCACCTGGTCGCAGAGCAGCTCGGTCGGCACCTTCGCCGTCACCATCGAGAACACGCCGAGCCAAAACCAGGCGAATATCATCAAGATATTGCGGTCGACGATCACTCTCGACGGCTCTCTCAGCGGCGCAAATCCTGGCGCGACCGTCCTCAGAGCGTCGGACAACAGCTATGTGGGCGTCATTCAAAGCGTCGCAGGCGGCGTGAGCCTAGTGCTGGACGGCGTCGATCCCGGGCGGGTGATCACGATAGACAAGATCAATAGCGCCACGGTGCTCGCTGAATTGAACGGCACTGCAATCCTGGACCAGCCGCTCAAGGGAGCGGTGGCGGGAGTGGCGCTCCTGGACATGGCTACGGGTCTGCCGATCGGCGGCCTCGCCTCATTCGTCTCTGATTTCTTTGTCGGGTTGGACAGCGCTGCCGATTTCCTTAAAGGCGACGTCGTCACCGTCGACGCGACAACACATGCGACAATCAGCCAGGCAGCCGCCAATTGGGTGACGCTCGATGGCCCGATCGAGAATGCCGATCAGGCCAATCAGCTCATCCTGCTGAATGCCCTGCCGGTGTTGAGCCCCGATGGCGCGGGCGCCTCCGGTGCGCTGCCAAGCGTCGACATCATTCGTGCACGCGTCGGCTTCACCAAATCGAACTTGATGCCGGATGCCGCCGCCACCGATACGGCGCCGCTCGATACTAGCAATACCTTCTATCCGTTTGGCAAGCAGCCGCAAAAATTTACCACCTTCTACATCGCCAGTAAGGAAGTCTTTCAACGCCAGGGGGCGCAGGTCGATATCGTCGTGAAGCTGGCGCAGCCGGGCGCCGTCTTTGACGACTCCGATAACGCCACTCCGAATGCGATGCTGTGGACCATCGAGTACTTCAACGGCAGTGGCTGGATTGCGTTAGGCGGCGCACAACAACTCGATGACGAAACCAAGACAATGACGGTGGCCGGTCCGGCGAATATCAGCTTTATCTGTCCCGCGGACTGGGCGGATACCAAGGTGAACGGCCAGTCGAATCACTGGTTGCGAATTCGCATCGACGCCGGCAATTACGGCCATCCGCTGCGCCTAACGGTCGACAACTCAAACCCGCCGCTGGTCAAAAGTGATCCGTCCACATTGCAGCCTCCGGTCGTTGCTTCGCTCAGATTGCAATACACCTATCTGACCAACTCCAATCTGCTTGACCACTGCATCGCCTATAACGACTTTGCCTACACAGATCACTCGCAGGATGTGCTCTGGCCGCGACGGCCGTTCGAGCCGTTCACCCCGGTCAGCGATCCTCAGCCTGCAGTGCATTTCGGGTTTTCGCTGGCGCCGCCCGCGGGGTTGGTCAGTCTTTATTTTGCCGCCGGCAGCGGCGGCGACGGCACGAGCGGAGACGGTCCCACAGCGTCGCCGTTCCAGTGGGAATACTATTCGACGCGTGGTTGGGTCGAGCTGTCGGTACTCGACGAGACGACCGGCTTTGTCGGCAGCGGCCAGATCCAGTTTGTCGGACCGCCCGACGCCGCGCCGCTGGCCGGACTAGGCGGGACATCCTATTGGCTGCGCGCGCGCCTCAAGCCTGATCTGCCGACTCAGGCGCTTCCGGCCACCGGCCTTTGGCTCAACGCGGTATGGGCGCAGCAAGGCGAAAACGTCCAGCAGGACATGCTCGGCTCGAGTAACGGAAATCCGGGTCAGACTTTCGTCTTCGCGCCCCAGCATGTGCCGGTGCTACCCGGCGAACTGATCGAGGTGCAGGAATGGAGCGGGCGAGGCGACGACTGGCAGACCGCGGTCTTGGGTGTGTCGGATACCGACCTGCGATTTGTCATAGATCCGTCCGACGGCAAGACGATCACTG
>Ga0209006_10003283_pt1 | contig 14716 bp, 26 predicted proteins | sample JacPin_JW_Ref_O2_FD_188567 | JGI IMG/M metagenome (GOLD analysis project Ga0209006, IMG submission 188567) | Forest soil microbial communities from Algoma, Ontario, Canada - Jack Pine, Ontario site 1_JW_Ref_O2 (SPAdes) (version 2) | ecosystem: Environmental > Terrestrial > Soil > Boreal... | reverse complement strand
TAAAACACCGCAGGCCTTTCAAGAAGAGCTTTTGCCCTTCCCGTCGGCACAGCCGGCAGACTGCTTCACGATGTCTTGCCAAGGTCCTACTCTCCTTTGTTGCAAATCTGAATCTTACTCAATATTTTTCGCGTTATACGCGCCGGCGCTTCGGAGGACGGCAGCCATTGTGCGGCACCGGCGTCACGTCCTTGATCGCGTTAATGTGCAACCCTGACGAAGCTAGCGCGCGCACAGCCGATTCGCGTCCAGCGCCTGGTCCCTTCACGCGTACCTCCACCGATTTCATTCCGTATTGATCGCGCGCCACGCCCGCCGCTGTCGCTGCTGCTTGCTGCGCGGCGTACGGAGTGCCCTTGCGCGATCCCTTGAAACCCACCGACCCCGCCGAAGACCAGCTCACGGCCCGGCCATCCGGATCGGTCAGTGTGACGATCGTGTTGTTAAACGTCGCCTGTATGCACACGACACCATGCGGCACCACGCGCTTCTCCCGCTTCTTACGAAATTCTTTTTTACGCTTGGAAGCCTTCGCTGCCGCTGCTGCGGGTGCTCCGCCTGGCGCTGCCGCTGCGTCTTTCGGTTCTTTTGCCACGCTCGCCTCTCTCCTAAATTTCCCTGCTGCTCAAATCTTAGATGCTCTACCGGCCCTTACTTGCGAGCCGCGATCTTCTTCGCTGCCACCGCGCCCTTCCGTGGACCCTTTCGCGTGCGCGCATTGGTGTGGGTGCGCTGTCCCCGAACCGGCAAATTCCGGCGATGACGAATACCGCGATACGCCTGAATTTCAATCAAGCGCCGCACGTTCATCTGCGTTTCTTTGCGCAGGTCGCCTTCAATACGGCCTTCTGACTCAATCGCCGCGCGAATCGCGGTCAATTCTTCTTCGGTCAGGTCCTTGATTTTCTTGGTGTGGTCCACGTTGGCCTTCAACGCCAGCGCCTTCGCGCGCGCCTGTCCGATGCCGTAAATTGCCGTGAGCCCAATCCAGAGCCGCTTGTTCGGCGGCAAATCCACACCTGCAACACGAGCCATAATTTTCTCCCTAACCCTGGCGCTGCCGGTGCTTCGCGTTCGTGCAGATCACCCGCACCACGCCGCGCCGATGCACCACTTTGCACTTCATGCAGATTTTCTTTACCGATGCTCGAACCTTCATTTTCTTTCTCCGACTTGCCCGCCTCGTTCCGGTAACGAACGACGGCGTCCGATTGCGCCCGCCCGTCTACTTATATCGGTAAACGATCCGTCCGCGCGTCAGGTCGTACGGCGAAAGCTCCACCGCTACGCGATCCCCTGACAAAATGCGGATGAAATTCTTCCGCATCTTTCCTGAAATATGCGCCAGCACCTGGTGCTTGTTTTCCAGCTCCACGCGAAACATCGCGTTCGGCAGCGGCTCGATTACGGTGGCCATCACTTCGATGGCGTCTTCCTTACCGCTCGAATCGCCCGGCTTCTTTACTTTCTGCTCTGGCCGTCTTTGCATGCGCTCCCAGGTCCTGCTTGTCCGAAACTCTGAATTCCTGCCAAATCCACTCTAACCATTAGATGCTGGCGGGATTCACCAAACCGGCCCGGCCGCTTCTTTGGGCCTGGTCAGAATCCATGGCCCGTTCTTCGTAACCGCCACCGTATGCTCGAAATGCGCTGAATCGCTGCCGTCGGTCGTTACCGCCGTCCAGTCATCCGCCAGCACTCGTACACCCGGCCCGCCGGTATTCACCATCGGCTCGATCGCCAGAACCATTCCCTCTTGCAACTTTGCGCCGTGGCCCGGTGACCCGTAATTCGGCAACTGGGGGTCTTCATGCATCTTCGTTCCAATGCCGTGACCCACGAACTCCCGCACCACCGAAAACCCGCTCTTCTCGACCCACTGCTGCACGGCCGCCGATACGTCGCCCAGCCGGTTTCCCGGCCGAACCTTGTCAATCGCCTGCTCCAGCGATTCGCGCGTTACCCGTAGCAGCTTCTCGCGCGCCGGACTTACTTTCCCTACCGGAACCGTCAGCGCCGCATCACCAAAATATCCTTCCAGCTCCACACCGAAATCCATCGAAAGAATGTCGCCTTCTTTCAACTTTCGCGCCGCCGACGGTATGCCGTGCACCACTTCCTGATTGATCGAAGTGCACACTGAACCCGGATACCCGCGGTATCCCTTGAAGGCCGGCTTAGCCTTGTGCTCCCTGGTGTAAGCCTCGGCGAATTCGTCCAAATCCTTGGTCGAGATTCCCGGCTTCACCATGGTCCGCATCTCGGCCAGCGCGCCGTACACAATCTGCCCGGCGCGATACATCTTTTCCAGCTCCGACGGCGATTTACAGATGACCATCGCTTCCTGCCGCGCGCTTCAGTATTTCGTTCAGCGCGTGCGTTACCTGATTCACTTCGGCGCCGCCATCCACCGTTTGCAGGTTGCCATGCGCCCGGTAATAATCCGCCAGCGGGAGCGTCTGCGCCTGATAGGCCGCAAACCGCTCTTTCACGATTTTCGGCTGGTCGTCCGAACGCTGAATCAATTTCCCACCGTCGTTATCGCAAATCCCCGGCACTTTCGGCGCGCGCTCGAAAATGTTGTACGTCTCGCCGCCCACGCTGCACGTCCACCGGCCCGCCACCCGCTTCAGCAGCGTTTCTGGGTTGACCATAAATTCGATCACCAGCGGTTTGCCAAATCCCCGGCGCTGTAAAATCTCGTCCAGCTTTTCCGCCTGCGGAATCGTTCGCGGAAATCCGTCGAAAATAAATCCGCTGGTGCAATCCGGTCGCTTCAGCCGCTCTTCGACCATTCCCAGCACGATCTCGTCGGGAACCAAGTCGCCGCGTTCCATAATCGGCTTCGCCAGCAAACCCAATTCCGTGCCGCGCGTCACCGCGTCCCGCAGCATGTCGCCCGTCGAAAGATGCGGCAGCTTCAGCTCGTTCGAAATCCGCTTGGCCTGCGTGCCCTTGCCCGCTCCGGGAGGCCCCAGAAAAATCAGCGCCAGTTTGGCCGCCGATTTCACAGGTGACAGGCCCACGTCGTTAGCTGCGGCGGCCACGCACTCGGCCCTTGCGCACGAAACCGTCGTAGTTCCTCATCACCAACTGCGCTTCCAGTTGCTGCACGGTGTCCATCGCCACGCCGACCACGATCAGCAGCGAGGTGCCGCCAAAATAAAATTGCACGTTCAGTCCGGACAAGATGAAGCGCGGCATGTGCACGTCGAACCAATTCCCGATCAACGGCAAATGCTGCAAATGGATTCCGGCAATCATCCATTCCGGCAGCAAGCAAACGATCGCCAGGTATACGCCGCCCACAAACGTCAAACGCGTCAAAATCCGGTTAATATGATCCGAAGTATTGCGTCCCGGCCGAATTCCCGGGATAAATCCGCCATACTTCCGCATATTGTCCGCCAGCTCCGTGGGATTGAAAATAATTCCCACGTAGAAAAACGCGAAGAAGATAATCAGCGTAACGTAAATCAAGGTATAGAGTGGCTCGCCCCACTTAATCGAATTCGCGAACTTGGTAAAAAATGGTGACTTGGCCGCAAAGAACAATGCCAGCGTCTGCGGAAAGGTCAGCAGCGAACTCGCGAAAATCGGCGGAATCACGCCACCGGAATTCACGCGCAATGGCAGGTAAGTCATCTGCCCGCCCATCACTTTCCGTCCCATCACCCGCTTTGCATACTGCACCGGAATGCGCCGCTGTCCGCCCTCCACAAACACGATGAAAGCCACCACCGCCAGCATCAGCGCAATCAGCAGCAGAATCGCAATCGGCGTAAACGATCCCCACTCCTGCGTCACCGCTTTCAAGTACAGATCGTGCACCGCGTTCGGCAGGCCCACCACGATGCCCGCAAAAATAATCAACGACATGCCGTTGCCGATTCCGCGCTCGCTGATCTGCTCGCCCAACCACATGATGAACGCCGAGCCGGTGGTCAGCGTCAGCATGGTCATCAGAATGAATCGCGCGCCGGGGTGATACACCAGCGGCGTTGATCCCATGCTCTGCTTGGTCAGCGTTTCGGCAATCGTGAACGACTGGAACAAGCTCAAAATAATCGTCAGATAGCGGGTGTACTGGGTGATCTTCCTGCGGCCCAGCTCGCCTTCCTTCTGCAAACGCTCCAGGTAAGGCCACACCACCACCATCAACTGCAAAATAATGGATGCCGTGATGTACGGCATGATGCCCAGCGCGAAAATCGTCAGCCGACGCAGGTTGCCGCCGCTGAACAAATCGATCAAGCCCAGCACCGATCCTTGGCCCTGCTGGAACAGCTGTTGCAGCAATTCCGTGTTGATGCCCGGAGTCGGAATGTGCCCGCCCAGGCGGTACACCGCGAGCAAGCCCAGCGTGAACAGAACACGGTTCCGCAGGTCGGGCGTGCTGAATATATTCCGGATTGCGACTACCAGCTTGTTCATTGAATGACTTCGACCTTGCCACCAGCCGCGGTTATTTTTTCTTCCGCCGACTTGCTGAACGCGTGCGCCTGCACCGTCAGCGCCACTTTCAATTCACCGTTGCCCAGAACTTTCACGCCTTCGCGCTTCACCCGCAGGACGCCCAGGTTAAACAGCAATTCCGGCGAAACCGTTTCTCCCGCCTCGAATGCGTTGAGCACGTCCACATTCACCACCGCGTAGGTCGTCGAATCCGGCGCCGTGAATCCGCGTTTCGGTAGACGCCGGTGCAGCGGCATCTGGCCGCCTTCAAATCCCGGCCGCCGTGAATAGCCGCGCCGTGACTGTTGCCCCTTGTTTCCCGCTCCCGAAGTCTTGCCCATCTTCGAGCCCATTCCGCGGCCCACGCGTACTTTGCGGTGACGCGAGCCCCGCGGCGGTTTCAAATTCGATAGTGTCGGTTTCTCAGCCATTCCTAGCCCTCGATCCTTACAAGATGATGCACGCGCGCGATCATGCCGCGAATCGATGGTGTGTCTTCCACTTCCAGCACCTGCTGCATGCGACGAAAGCCCAAACCGCGAACCGTCTGCCGCATGTCGCGCGGGCAGCCGATGAAACTCACCACCCACTTGATGGTGAGTTTTCCCGCCTTCTTTTCGGTCTTCGTCTTCGAGCGCTTATTGATGTGCGTGTCTTTAAATTTCGTCATGTTCCGTGTGCGAAGCCTAGAAAATAAAAACTAGGAGGCGGTCGCTTCCTCCGTAATTTTTCCGCGGCCTTCCGCCACCTTCGCCGCATCTTTCAAATGCATCAGCGCGTCAAACGTGGCCTTGATCACGTTGTGCGGGTTCGACGTGCCTAACGACTTGGTCAGCACGTTCTGAATTCCCGCAACCTCCATCACCGCGCGCACCGCGCCACCGGCGATGATTCCCGTTCCTTCCGGCGCGGGCTTCAACAGCACCTGGCCCGAGCCGTAGCGGCCCAGCACTTGGTGAGGAATCGTCGAGCCCTTCATATTCAACTTCACCATATTCTTCTTCGCCGATTCGATCGCCTTGCGAATCGCCATGGGCACTTCCTTCGCCTTGCCCATGCCGAATCCGGCATGCCCACCCTGGTCGCCCACGACTACCAGCGCCGAGAAGCTGAGGTTCTTGCCGCCCTTCACGACTTTCGTGCAGCGGTTAATCGATACGACCTGATCTTTCAGGTTGGCCTGGTTGGTTTCCACCGAGTGGCGAACCGCCAAAGAATCTTTGAGCTCTTGTTTCGACATAAGTGTTTAGAACTTCAAGCCCGCCTCCCGGGCCGCTTCCGCGAGCGCCTTCACGCGCCCGTGATATTGATAACCACCGCGGTCATAAACGACCTTGTCCACGCCCTTTTCCTTGGCGCGCTCGGCGATGGCCTTGCCAACCACTTTCGCGGCAGCAATGTTCCCGCCGCCTTTGATTCCCTTCTTCACTTCGGCGTCCAGCGAGCTAGCCGATGCCAACGTGCGTCCGGTCTGATCGTCCACCACCTGCGCGCGAATGTGCTTCGATGTCCGGTGCACGCAGAGCCGTGGCCGTTCGGTGGTGCCGGCCAGCGTCTGCCGCGTGCGCACGTGAATGCGGCGGCGGTGCGCTTGCCTCGATAACCTTCGTACGGGTGCTGCCAATTTCGTTCTCCTTATGGCCCAACGCGATTGAGAAGCGTAACTCGATTACGCTGCCGACTTCGCGCCTGCCTTGCCAGCCTTCTTCTTCAGCCGTTCGCCGGTAATGCGAACGCCCTTCTGCTTGTAAGGATCGGGTGGACGCAGTGCGCGCAAATTCGCCGCAACCTGGCCAACTTGACCTTTGTCCGCGCCCGAAACCACCATGTGCGTCTGCTTCTCGATCGTGATCGTAATTCCCTCAGGAATCGGAAACTCAATCGGGTGCGAATAACCCAGGGCCAGCGCCACGTTCTTGCCTTTTACTTCCGCGCGATACCCGACGCCCACGATATCCAGATCTTTCTTGAAGCCGGTGGTCACGCCAATCACCGCATTCGCGACCAACGCCCGTGCCAGACCGTGCAATGCGCGCTTGTCTTCGGATTCGCGCTTCGCCACCAACGTGGCATCCTTCTGTTCGAAATGGATTCCCGTCGGCACCGGAACATGCATCTTGCCCTTCGGCCCCTGCACGTCTACAGCGTCCGGCTTAATCTGAATCTTTACGCCGGAAGGCACCGCAATGATTTTGTTTCCAATTCGCGACATAGCTCTACCAGACCTCGCACATGATTTCGCCGCCGATCCCGGCCTTGCGCGCCGACGATCCAGTCATCAAACCCTTCGGCGTGGACACAATCGAGATTCCCATCCCGCCGACGACTTGGCGGATATCCGTCTTCCCCACGTAGCGCCGCGAACCTGGGCGCGAGACGCGCTTCAGATCGGTGATTACGCTGCGGCGGTCCGGGGTGTAGCGCAGGAAAACACGCAGGGTCTTCTTGGCTTTTTGCTCTTCCACCACTTTGTAATTCGCCAGGTAGCCTTCTTCCTTCAAAATGCGCGCCAGCTCGATCTTCAATTTCGAAGACGGCATATCCACGCGCGAATGTTTCGCGCGCGACGCGTTGCGAACTCGGGTCAGTAAATCGGCAATCGGATCAGTATTCATTCTTCCTCGTCTTCGCTTTTCACTTCGTAAATCGAAAAATCAAAACTCGAAAACTACCAGCTCGCCTTGGTCACGCCGGGAATCTCACCTTTCAGCGCGAAGCCGCGGAAACAGATGCGGCACATCTCGAACTTACGCAGGAACGCGCGCGGGCGTCCGCAAATCCGGCAGCGGTTCCGCCAGCGCACCTTGAACTTCGGCGTTTTCTTCTGCTTTGCGAATTGTGCGGTTCGTCCCATATCTCTCCTGTTTGCCCGGCGCCTAAGCGCGGAACGGCACTCCCAGTTGCTTCAGCAGCTCGCGGCCTTCTTCGTCGTTTCTAGCCGAGGTCGTAATCGTGATGTTCATGCCCTTGATCTTGTCCACCCGCGTGTAGTCGATCTCCGGAAATACCAGCTGGTCCTTCAGTCCCAGCGTGTAGTTTCCGCGCCCATCAAACGAATTCGGCGGCAGCCCTTTAAAGTCCCGCACGCGTGGCAGCACGATCGACGAGAGCCGGTCGAGGAATTCGTACATCCGCTCGCCGCGCAAAGTCACCATGCAACCGATCGGCATACCTTTGCGAATTTTGAAGTTCGCGATCGACTTCTTGGCCCGGGTGATTACCGGCTTCTGCCCGGTAATCTGTCCGAGCTCCGCGGCGGCCGTATCCAGCAGCTTCACGTTCGCGCTCGCTTCGCCCAGACCGATATTCACCGTAACCTTCTTCACATGCGGCACGGCCATCGTGTTGGTCAGGTTGAAGCGCTTCTGCAGCGCCGGCATTCCTTCTTTTTTGAACTTCTCATGCAAACGCGTAATCATCTGTCGCCCTTATCCTCGATCTGCAATTCCACTTCACCCTTAAATAACAACTAGTTCTCGAACGTGGTGTCGCAACGCCGGCAGCTTCGCACTCGCGATCCATCCGGCAATTCGGTATGTCCCACCCGCGTCGGCTTTCCGCAGCCTGGGCAGACCAGCATCACGTTCGATACATGCACCGGGCCTTCCTTTTCCAAAATGCCGCCCTTGATATTCTTCGAGGGGTTGGGACGCGTGTGCTTCTTCATGATGTTCGCGTGCTCCACCGTCACCGTCCGGTTCCACTGATTCACGGACAATACCTTTCCGGTCTTGCCCTTGGAACGCCCGGCCATGACCTTCACCAAATCGCCGTGACGTATTCCCGATGCCGCTGGTTTTTCCTGTATTTTTCTCATGGCCCGTTACCACACTTCCGGAGCAAGCGAGACGATCTTGGTGAATTTCTTCTCGCGCAGCTCGCGGGCTACCGGCCCGAAAACGCGCGTACCAATCGGCTCGTTCGCATCGTTAATCAAAACCGCCGCGTTATCATCGAACCGGATGTACGTTCCATCCTTGCGACGCTGTTCTTTTCTGGTGCGTACCACCACGGCCTTCACCACCGTGCCCTTCTTCACCTGCGTGTCCGGCGTCGCTTCCTTCACTGCTGCGGTAATAATGTCGCCCAATCCCGCCGTAAGGCCCGCATCGCCGCCCACCGGCAGAATGCACGTCAACTGACGCGCGCCGGAATTGTCGGCCACCGTCAGCCATGTTCGCATCTGTACCATTGCGTTGCTCCCCTTGAACCTGATCGAACCTGCCGATCCAAACCGTTCGAAATCGCCGACGAACTACGCCACGCGCGTCGAACGCTGCAACACTTCCTTCAACCGCCACCGCTTCAGCTTCGATAGCGGGCGGGTCGAGACAATCAGCACGGTATCGCCGGCCTTGGCTTCACCGGTCTCGTCGTGCGCGTAATACTTCTTCGCGTGGCGCACTACCCGGTGATACAGCGGATGCTGCACCGCCCGCGTCACTTTCACCACGATGGTCTTCTGCATCTTGGTGCTGGTGACGATTCCCTGTAATTCCTGCCGCACGCCACGGTCGCGTACCGCTACCGCTGTCGTCTTCGCGGCTCCTGCCGTTTCCTTTTCCATTACGCCTTCCTCAATTCAGTCTCGCGCAGCAACGTCTTGATCCGCGCGAAATCGCGCTTGGCTTCCCGCAGCTTCTTCAAACCTTCCGCTTGCCCGGTGGAGAGTTGAAACCGCAGGCGGAAAATCTGCTCGGCCAGCTCGCCCTGGCGATGCTCGAGCTCGCTCTTGTTCAATTCGCGATACTTCGCGATTCCTACCGGCTTACGTTCCGCCATTACAGTTCCTCCGCCCGTGTCACAAACTTCGTCCGGATCGGCAGTTTGTGCGAAGCCAGCCGCATGGCCTGCTGCGCCGACGCCAAATCCACGCCGGCCATCTCGAACATCACCCGGCCCGGCTTCACCACCGCCACCCATTTCTCCGGTGGACCTTTGCCCTTACCCATTCTGGTTTCCGCCGGCTTCTTGGTGTAAGGCTTGTCCGGGAAAATCCGAATCCACAATTTTCCGCCGCGCTTGATAAATCTGGTGATCGCCACGCGTGACGCCTCAATCTGCCGGTCCGTGATCCAGGCCGGCTCCAGCGCCTTCAATCCGTACTCGCCGAACGCCAGCGCTCCGCCGCGCCATGCTTTACCCGTGCGGCGCCCGCGCTGTTGCTTGCGGTACTTTACTTTTTTCGGCATCAACATAATGGTTCGACCGTGTCCTTAATCTTCCGAAACTCGCTGCAAAATCTTAGGAAGCTTTTGCTTCTTTCACTGCCTTGCTGCCGCGTGCCGGGATTTTTTCTCCCTGATAAATCCAGCACTTCACCCCGATGACTCCGTAGGTGGTGTGCGCTTCCGCCGTTCCGAAATCAATATCCGCTCTCAACGTTTGCAGCGGCAAGCGCCCCTGCAAATACCATTCCTTACGCGCGATTTCCGCGCCGTTTAAACGGCCCGCCACACGCACCTTGATTCCCTTGCATCCAAACCGTAGCGCCGAGTCCACCGCTTTACGCATCGCGCGCCGGAAGGCCACCCGCTTTTCGAGTTGCAAGGCGATCGATTCCGCCACCAAATGCGCGTCCAGTTCCGGCCGGTGCACTTCCTGAATATCAATGTGCACTTCGCGGTTGGTGCGCTTCTGCACGTCGGCCTTCAGCTTGTCAATTTCCGAGCCTTTGCGGCCGATGATGATTCCAGGACGCGCCGTGTAGATGCGAACCACCAGCTTGTTGGCCGCGCGCTCCACGTCAATTCCGCTGATGCCCGCTGACTTCAGCTTTTCGGTCAGCACTTTGCGCAGCTGCACGTCTTCATACAACAAATTCGCGTAGTCTTTCTTGGCGAACCAGCGCGACTTCCAGCCTTTGTTGTAGCCCAGCCGAAAACCGTATGGATGTGTTTTCTGACCCAAACTGCCCTCCTACTGCTTCGTTTTCCGCGCTACCGCTTCACTCTCAAAAAATGGCCTACTTCTTTTTCTTAGGCGTCTGCTTATTGCGTTGTTCGAGCGCCTTGCGGGCCTTCCGCACCGCGCCTTTCACGCCCTTCGATTGCTGCGCTTCATCCGCTGCCGCCGCGATACGTCCGGCCACTGCGCGCTGATGCTCGGCAACTTCCACCACAATATGGCTGGTCCGCTTCTGGTAACGGAATCCGCGACCCATTGGCGCCGGACGCATCCGCTTCCAGCGCGGCCCTTCGTTCACGTAGCAAGTCGTCACGTAGAGTTGATCCACGTCGAGCGTTTCGCCGGAATCTTCAGCCTTCCGTTCGGCGTTCGCGATCGCGCTGCGTAGCGTCTTCTCGATGTCCTTGGCCACGCGCTTCTTGGTGAACTGCAGTGTATGCAGCGCTTCTTCCGCGCGCTTGCCGCGTATCAAATCAATTACGAGTCGCGCTTTCTGCGGCGAGACTCGCGCGTAACGCGCCTTGGCGATTCCTTCAATTTGGGTCGAAGCTTGTATTGCCGTTGCCATCGGTCTATTCCCTCTGCCTGCAATCCTAAAACTGTGTGTTTACGTCTTCGCTCCGGCCGCGGGAGCTGGTGCCGCTGCTCCGGCGGGCGCCGCCGAGGCTGCCGCGCGCTCCAAAGCCGCCTTCACCGCGTGCCCCTTGAACGTGCGCGTTGGCGCGAATTCGCCCAGCTTGTGTCCGATCATCTGCTCGGTGATATACACCGGAATAAATTTCTTGCCGTTATGCACTGCGAGCGTGTGCCCGATCATGTCCGGCAGAATCGTTGACCGCCGCGACCACGTTTTTAGCACCTTCTTTTCGTTGCGCGCATTCAACCCTTCCACCTTCTTGCGCAAATGCTCGTCGATGAATGGTCCCTTCTTTAATGAACGTGGCATCTCTAACCTATCCCTCTACCCGGCGCATCTTGATCCACTGCGCTCGGCGTACTCGCTTGAATCCCCGCACCGGACCCGAAACGCGGTGCGATACCGTGCAGAACGGACATACGAATCGAGTCCCTTGCGCGTTCTGCGTCGTTTCCACAATCACCGCCCATCCGGCCCGGCATAGCCGGTATTGCACTTGCGGCGCGGGCATCAGCTTCGAAATCTTGACCACCGGCTTGGCCGCTTTGGTTACGCGTTTTGCTGCCCGTCGCGGTGTTGCTTTCCGCGTGCGGCGTGTTGCCGGGCGTGCTGCCCGTCGTGTTGATCTTCGAGACGTCCGTGTGGCTGCCATCGGTTTCGCTCCCCAAACTACAACTCGCTGTTGCTCGTGTTCCGCAAACATTACTTACTGCGTCGCTCCACAATCATGCGGTCGCTCGGACGCTTCTTTCGCGTCTTCGCCCCCAACGTCGGGAAACCCCACGGCGTTTGCGGGTGGTTTCCCTTCACCCGGCCTTCACCACCGCCGTGCGGATGGTCAACCGGGTTCATCGCCACACCGCGGTTCGTCGGCCGCCGTCCATGCCATCGCGTCCGTCCCGCCTTGCCGTAAGTCACATTCTCGTGATCCAGATTGCCCAGCTGCCCGACCGTCGCCATGCAATTGATGCTGAACTTGCGCACTTCGCCCGAAGGCAGCTTGACCAGCGCGAAATCACCCTCTTTGCTCATCAACTGCGCCGCGCCGCCCGCCGAGCGCACCACCTGTCCGCCTTTTCCAGGCTGCAATTCCAGGTTGTGGATCATGGTGCCGGGAGGTATGTGCTGAATCGTCAGTGCGTTTCCCGGCAAAATTTCAGCGCTTGGACCGTTGAGCACGGTCATTCCAACTTCCAGCCCCACCGGCTGCAGAATGTAGCGCTTCTCGCCATCCGCGTAATGCAGCAGCGCGATGCGCGCCGAACGATTCGGATCGTATTCGATGGCCGCAACTTTCGCCGGGATTCCGGTCTTCTCCCGGCGGAAATCAACCTGCCGGTATTTTTGCGCGTGCCCGCCACCGCGGTGCCAGGCGGTAATTTCGCCATGCGAATTTCGTCCGCCGGTGCGCTTTTGCGATTCCACCAGCGACTTTTCCGGCGTTTGCTTGGTGATCTCGCTCTTGTCGAGCATCGTCAGAAAACGTCGTGACGGTGTGTACGGTTTGAATGTCTTAATTGGCATCGGTGCCTCTACTTACCCCTTACCTGCTTTTCTAATCTCGACCGGCTCTCGCCGGTCTGCCGCTCAAACTTGCCCTAAATGTTCTCAGCGTACTCGATCATCTTTTCGCCTTCGGCCAGCCGCACATAGGCCTTCTTCCAGTCGCTGCGAAACCCTTCGGCGCGGCCACGGCGGCGGAACTTGCCGTGAAAAATCGCGGTCCGCACGTGATCCACTTTCACCTTGAACACCCGTTGCACCGCTTCCTTGATCTCCGTCTTGGTCGCGTCCTTCGCCACCTCGAAGACCACGGTGTGTTGCGTCTCTTTCACTCCGAGACCTTTTTCGGTGATGATCGGCCGCTTAATGATCTGATAAACCCGGTTCTCCATCGCTTAACCCTTCTTCGCTTTGGGCTTGGTCTTCGCCTTGGCATCTTTCTTGGCAGCAGGCTTTTTGGCCGCCGCGTGTTTCGCTGCCGGCTTGGCCGCGGACTTGGCCTGCGGTTTCGATTCGCCCTCGCCTTTGGCAACTTCTTTCTTGGTCGCGGGAGCGGCCTCGATCTGCACCGGCGCTTCCGGACTTGAAGCCGAAAGCGAACGCGTCAGCCGCGCCACCGCTTCGCGCGACAACATCACATGCTCGTGACGCATCAAGTCGTAGGGCTCAAGCGCGTTGGGCGGTACCAGGGTCACGCCTGCAATGTTCCGGCTGGCGCGATCCAGATTCACGTTCTCGCCTGACTCCACAATCAAAAACGAATTGTGCTTGTCATTCAATTTTCCCAGCGCGGCGCGAAAAGGCTTGGTCTTGTGGGTATCGAGAGTCCATCCATCCACAACCGTCAGCTTCTGTTCCGCGAATTTCGCCGAAAGCGCCGAACGCAGCGCGCCCAGAATCATTTTCTTGGGCAGCGCGTAATCGTAGCTGCGTGGCACCGGTCCATGGACCGTCCCGCCGTGGCGCCAGAGCGGCGACCGGATCGAGCCGACACGCGCGCGCCCTGTGCCCTTCTGCTTCCACAGCTTCTTGCCCGAGCCGGAAACTTCGCTCTTATCCTTGGTCTTGTGTGTTCCAGCGCGTTCGCCAGCCAGATGGTGCCGCACCGCTTCATGCAACAGGTTCTGGTTGATCTTTGCCGCAAACACATCGTCCGCCAGGTCAAGCTGGCCGACTTTCTTTCCTTCCAGATTCATCACGTCCACTACTGGCATTGTTCGTCTCTTTACCGGCCTTCTGGGCCTTGAAAAATTTCGCTAACGCTCTTTACAGATGCGCTTTCGCCTTGCGAATAAAAATGTACGCTCCGGCCGGACCCGGTACCGCGCCGCGGACCAGCAGCAAATTCTCTTCAGAATCCACTTTCACCACCCGCAAATTCTTGGAAGTCTTGCGCTCGTGTCCCATGTGTCCCGGCATGTGCTGCCCTTTCCATACGCGCGAAGGAAACGAGCTCGCCCCGATGCCGCCCGGCGCGCGGTGAAACATCGAGCCGTGGCTGGCGTCGCCACCGCGGAAATGCCAGCGCTTCACGCCGCCCTGAAAGCCTTTGCCCTTGCTCACGCCGGTGACATCCACCAGCTCGCCGATCGCGAAACTTTCCACCAGCACGCGGTCGCCGGATTTGGCCTCGTCCTTCGAATCTTCAATTTTAATTTCATGTAAATACCGCAAAGGCGCGACGTTGGCTTTCTTGAAATGTCCAGTGCGCGCCTTGTTTACCCGTTGCGGCTTGATGAATTCCACCAAGCCGAGCTGTACCGCGTCGTAGCCGTCAGTCTGCTTGGTGCGGCGTTGCACCACCACACACGGGCCAGCCTGCAGCACCGTGCACGGTACCGCCGTGCCGTCTTCCGCGAAAACCTGAGTCATCCCTAACTTGATTCCGAGTATGCCGTTGACCGCCATTTCGTTCGCTCGTTCCTTCCGCCAGAAAAACGCGGTTCAAGTTCGTTCGCTAGCGACTTCTCTTACTTGCCGGTGTGCTCGCGTCCAAAGGCTTTAATCTCGACGTCCACGCCCGGCGGCAGATCCAGTTTCATCAACGCATCTACCGTGTCGGGGGTCGGTTCGAGAATATCGATCAGCCGCTTATGCGTGCGCATTTCAAATTGTTCGCGCGACTTCTTGTCCACGTGCGGTGACCGCAAAACCGTCCAACGATTGATCACGGTGGGCAGCGGAATCGGTCCCGCTACATCCGCGCCGGTGCGT
>Ga0209006_10003282_pt1 | contig 14716 bp, 14 predicted proteins | sample JacPin_JW_Ref_O2_FD_188567 | JGI IMG/M metagenome (GOLD analysis project Ga0209006, IMG submission 188567) | Forest soil microbial communities from Algoma, Ontario, Canada - Jack Pine, Ontario site 1_JW_Ref_O2 (SPAdes) (version 2) | ecosystem: Environmental > Terrestrial > Soil > Boreal... | reverse complement strand
TGGGAGGTGACGGATTCAAGGTCCGCTCTCCTCAACGGGATGAGGAAACCGACAACCAGCGCGTCGAAGGCGTCATGAACGCGATCGAAGCCGCATTGCAGGCCGCCGAGAGAGAGCAAAAAGGCTTAAGCGAAAGGGTCGACGAGGTTTTGGCGCGCGCCGCGGTGACGGTTGGAAATGCCAGTGACGAGTACCTGGATCGCGAACCGCTCGACGGTCACCACCAAAATCTGTTTAGCGAAGAAATCTCGAACGGCCAGAAGCGGCTGAAATCGCTTGCCGACGCCATAACCCATTTCAAGTTTCTGCGGGCCGCGGTCCTCAGCAGATTTCCGGACTACAGACCTTCCGCATAAGGGGGCTTCGAACGAGCGCATCGCCATAGAGCGGCTCATCTGCCGCCTTTTTCTGAAACCAAAATACGGCTTGGTTTGCTATTGTTTGGGGTACTGAAGCTGTTGCTACTTCGCAGCGAACCGCTAGTATGCGTGTCGTTGTCTCACTGGGGAACGATCCATGACCAGATCAGCAATGATCTTGCTTGCAGCGGCACTTTTAGCGACCACATCGACCTCCTCCGAGGCCAGGCACTATCGGCACAATAGCTGTGATTTCGGGCCCCCCAACGAATACAGCCGCAACAATTTTCTTTCGCCACTCAGTTACGTTTACCCTGCGGCTGATTGGGGCCCGTTTTATCGTTGTCGATATTACACTGGCACGATCGTTCCGCTACCAGGTCGATATTGATCGAGCCGTGACCTAGCTGTCGGGATGGCGGCTTGTCCGATCCGCCCGGATGTGACTTTTAAACGGCGTCGCCTCGATTTTTAAATTCCAGTGTGGCGCCCGCTTAACGCCGACTACTTATCCTTGCGCTCTACGCAGACAACGCGCCCCAGCGTTTGCACACGTTGTGTTCCGCCAGCCTGTGTATTGATCTCGGTTTTGATCGCTTCCGCAGCTTTGTTGCAGAGCTCCTCGGATGTAAATGGTTGGATAATCTGCGTGGTGGGCGGGGTCGGGCTTCCGTAGACGACCCACTGCAGCGAAATAAATAGAACCCATTCCATTTCAAATATCCTGCGAAAGGCTCAACGAACCGTGGGTCGGAGGAACCGCCGAGGTCGTTGAGTCGCGCTCATCTTACCGGGTTGTTCCGAGATTGCCGACGGGAAAACGGCCGTGCGAGAATAATGACTGATCGCAAAAATCGGCATTCAAAGCGGTTTGTTGCAAGTGCATTTCATGCGATAAATCCGCAGTTGGAACTTGGATCCGCGCATTCGGTATGGCAAAGATCGGAGCGGTTATGAAAGTTACGTTGGTATTTTTATCATTCGTAGTTCTTGGCGATCCGGCTCTTGCTCAGTCCGGTGTCTCAAATCAGCGGGACATGAACGGCAATCTTGTGCGCAATGGCGGGGCGGCATCCGGTGGCGTCAACCAGAGTACCCCTAACAATGGCGCCATTCGCAACGCGCCTATTCAGACGCGGACCAATCCGGCGTCTCCGCCACAATCACAACAGATCAATCGGCTGGGCAGCGGTACGAATTGATTTTCCGCGCCCTCACCACCACCAGACGACCGGGCGTTGAGGTGAGCCACAGACGACGGCAATGCGGCGTTCGACGCCGTTGGGTGTTTCGACCTCAATTGCTTTGATGCAATCAGGACGAACGGCTGCATTGTAGTGATACGGTACGGAATCGAATGAGCCGTGCAGGCGGCACAGATAAGCGAGATCTGGACCGCACCGGGTGACGGGGTACAGTCGCCGCTGGGCAGATGCTGAGCTCGGCAAACTGACGATAGCCGCCAGAATTGCGGCGGCCGCGATTTTCGTGATTTGTGGCAACCTGACCTCCAGGGCGTTCGTCCTCCCGGGAACAATAGACCGCAACTCATCGGTTGGCCAACGGCTTACGGAACGAAAAACGGGCCAAGACCTCGAAAAAAGGCGACTAGTTGCAATATTGACGCAATCGCGCCGCCATCATGAAAAATCTTGGTCATTCAATTGATTACTGCTTTAATCGCTGAGCCGTTGAACGGACCAGTCGTTATGAAACCCGAATTCCCGAGAGCCGATCAGGAAAGGCAGGTCTCGCCGTATGCTCAGGAGATCGAATACGCGCTCATAGTGCAGCGAATGATCAATGCGGTGAAAGACGATCCGACGCAAATGCGTTTGACGATCTATGAGTTTGCGCGGGCGAGGCTGAAGATCGATACATCGGGGATTGACGAGAGTGAACGAGAACGGCTGTTGATCGCCCTCGAGACTGCTATTCAAGGGGTCGAGCAATTCTCGCTTCGCGAGACAGAGCGCCTTCCATCTCCTCATGCACAGCCGCAGATTGCAGCCACTCCACCGGCGATGCCCGTCGTCGCGGCTGAGCCCTCCCAGTCGGTCGACAATTATCGCACGGTGACCCCTGAGGAAGTGGACATTCTTGTACCCAAGAGGCGTTATCCTCGCGCCGAGCAGTATTCTTTTGGGGAAGCGCGATCTCGGCCACTAGCCTCGATGCTGTCGCGGCTTTGCTTCGGACTGCTCCTGTTCGGAGCCATCGGGAGCCTGATGTATTACAGGCAGCGTCTACCGCTGCTGCGCGATAATCTGACGCAGTGGACCTCGTCAAATGTGATTCAGCCCGCGGTTACGGTCGCTCCCGCGGCACCGTCCGAACTCGCCGCGTCCAATGCGAAGCCGGCTATCGTCCAATCAAACCAACCGGGCTTCCCGGTGCCGAGTGACTATGGGGTCTATGCCCTGAGTAACGACGCTCTCAGCGAACTTTATGCCCTGCCGGAGAGGGTACCCGACAAGCGGATCGCCGTCTCAACGCCGGTCAGCGAGCCCAGTCGCACTACCTTGCCTGACGGAAAGGCAAGGTTCGTCGTATTTCGCCGTGACCTTGTTGGTAACGCGCCTGATCGAATGGAAATTCGCGTGATCGCTAGGGTAGCTCGTGCGATTTCATTTGATGCGAAGGGAAGGCCGAACATAGCGTCCATTTCCGATAGCTGGAATATACGCAACGTTTCGCACGAATTTCGGGTGCGCCCCGTAACCGGTAATCCCGAGATGCTGCTCGTTCAGTCGGATAAGCCGGACTTTGTGTTGCCTGCTGGCCGCTATGTCCTTGTATTGAAGGATCAGGGATACGATTTTACGGTCGCCGGCAAGGTGTCTGAGCCCGCTCAGTGCCTTGAGCGTACCGATGCGGTGAATGGATCTTTCTATTCAGAGTGCCTGGCGCCTTAGTGGCCGGTTCTCGCAGAGATGCGAAGGCGGACCGCTAAAGGATATGGCGCTGACTATGCGAGGCGAGAGCTGAGCGCGCGAGCAGTCCGAGGAAATAGCTGCCTTGCACGACGGTTTGCACCGCCATGATCATCATCAGGCTATCGGAAAAGCTTAGTCCCGAACCAAACGACAGGACGATCGAAAATAACAGCAATAGCGCGATCACGACCAGAATGACCTGCAATCGGAAGAGCGCACCGATAGCAAATCCCAACATAGCTAGTGCAATCGCGGCATATCCCATCGCGGTATTCTCAACGTTTGCAGACCGCCACGCGCGCGCAAGCGTGATGCGCGGCGCCGATATTGAGAGCCAAATGTTTAATTACGTGTGAGTACCGGTCGCACCGATCAGCGGCGACGAATCACACTCATAAGTAGATCATGGTGATTGATCAAAATCACTCAGTATTACTCCGGGGGTTTAGGTGTTTGCGCGGAACAGCGCGACCTCAACGGTAATGCCGTTGCCTGTGACGCGTCGGTTCCCGAATCGGTTCGACCGTTTCGCGGAGAGTTCGATCGTTTGCCGGGAGAAAGTCTGCCGGCTTTTCGGCGTTTGGTGGCTCTTCGAGTGTGAATGAAGGCAGGAGGACTCATCTTAATTTCGAGCGAGTCCTAACGCGGCGACGCCGTATTTCGACATAACGTATTGATAAGAATGGAATTTTATTCCCGTAAGTGAACCTGTGGCCTGATTGCAACTTGATGCGTAAAACCGGAATTGTGAGCCACTCAGCGCTTTGACGGCAGAGAGTCGCCCTGTAGGGTCCCGAAGGGTGGAGTCAAATAGGCCGTCTAACGGCTAATTTAAGGTCAAGCTGCTAGGTTTGACGGCCAATAAGGCATCCGAGGGGCGATTTTGAGTATCCAGGCTATTGCTGTGTTGCTTGCGACTGGAAGCCGGTCCTTGATGGAGCGGTTATCGGTCACTCATGTCGCCTTTCTGAGGCGATTTTCCGGGCTCTTTCTGGCAGGAATGGCGGCTGGGCTGCTGCCCGCTTGCTCCGAGTTGCCGGGAACCGGGCCGAAGAGCATGGCGGTAAACACCTTCGCTACAGCCGGCCTGAAGTCGGACGCGGCCTTGCCATACGCGGTGGTCGACATCAGTGCGGACACGCTTGGCTTCCTCTCGCAGCCGAGCCTGATCGCTTTCCAGGGCGCGTTTCCGGATAAGCGTCCGAAGCCGGAGCAGGTCGCAGGTGTTGGCGACGTGCTGAACATCTCGATCTTTGAAGCGGCGCCGGGTGGTTTGTTTACGCCCGCGACTGCGGCTGGTGCGCGTCCGGGCAACTTTGTCGATCTGCCGGCGCAAGCGATCGACCAGAAGGGAAGCATCTACGTCCCCTATGCAGGCGAGATTCCTGCGGCCGCACGGACGCTGCCTGACATTCAGCAAGCTATCGTGGCGCGGCTGCGCAATCGCGCGATCGAACCACAAGTCGTCGTCAGCCTCAACCAACAGCATTCGAGCGTCGTGAGCGTCCTGGGCGACGTCAATACGCCTGGCGTCCTGGCGCTTAACAGTGTCGGCGAGCGATTGTTGGCGCTGGTTGCTCGTGCCGGCGGACCCAAATTCGAAGCGATCGAGAGCTACGTAACCCTACAGAGGGACGGAAAGCAGGTCCGGGTCTTGCTGAGCCGTATTGTGCACGACCCGCGCGAGAACATTTTCATCCGCCCGAATGACGTGATTTTCATCACTCACGAGGCTCCGACGTTTACCGCGCTCGGCGCGCTCAACCAGAACGTCTTCGGCTTCAATTCGGAAATAACCTTTGACGTCGAAACGCTGACGTTGTCACAGGCGATCGGCAAAGCCGGTGGTCTGAACGATCAGCAATCCGATCCCGGCGAAGTATTCGTCTATCGTTACGAGGATCGTACCCTGCTGCAGAAGATGGGCGTCGATACCAAGCGGTTCTCTTACGAGAGAATTCCTACCATTTATCATGTCAACCTCCGAGATCCATCCGGCATACTGCTTGCCGCAGGTTTCCAGATGCGTTCGAAGGACGTGATGTATGTGGCTAACGCACGGGTTGTGGATTACTACAAACTGCTGAATCTCATCAACCAAACGTCGGCTTCTGTTTCTAACGTCTCTACCGCAGTAACCGGCGTGAACGCTGCAACAAAGACCCGCTGGTAGCTTCGAGCCGGAAATCTCGAAGTGCGCGACCGCGGCTGGCTTGTTATCGGCCGCAACAGAGGACCCGGTGCAAGCGTTGAGATCGATCCAGCTCTGGACAACAATAACGGCGCTTAGTCTGGCGCCGTTATTTTTTGGCTCAGTAGATCGTTCTTGGACGGCAGTCTGGACGATCGTGCTTTCGGCCAGCGCGCTGTGCGGAGTCGCAAAACCACTGAACGTCTGGCAGCGGCGTATTTTAGGCGCTTTCCTGGCTATGTGCGGCGCTTACGTACTCGTGGCAGTCGTACAAATCGCTCCGGATTTCATCGTTAGGCTCGATGATCCAATTTGGCAGCGCGCGAGTAAGCTTCTAGGTGCAAACTTTCCCTCGCGAATTTCGAGCCGGGCTGAGATACCTCTGCTGGCCGTCGGGCATTTTCTGGTTGTCGTAACTTCCTTCATGAGCGGGTTTTTCGTCGGCACCTCACGCCGTGACAGCGATATCCTGACGGCATTCGCGAGGTACTCAATTCTGCTCTATGCAATTTACGGGTTGTTCGCGCTCGCGTTCACACCGAACATGCTGCTCTGGGCGCCCAAGGTCGCCTATCTCGGGAGCCTGACCGCAAGCTTCGTAAATCATAATACCGCGGCGACGTTTATCGGAATGGGTGCGATCCTTTGGCTTTGCCTGGCCTGTCTGACGCTACAGTCGGTAAGCTTTAACTCGCTCAGACTTCTGTTGTTGATTCCGTCGAACGAACGGATCGTCTTCAAGCTCATTCTTCGGTCGGGAGCAGGACTTGCTTGTTTCTTTGCACTCCTCCTGACGGGGTCGCGCGGTGGTCTGATCTGTTCCTGCTTGGGATTGCTTGTTGCGCTCGGCCTGGTCATCTCCAGCAAGGTAAAAGCAAACTCTTGGTACATTCTGGGGGGAGCTGGGATTGCATTGGTGGCGATACTTGGTTGGCTTACCCAGGTAGGCAGAATTGGGAGCCAGGGACTGCTCGACGACCAAAGGTGGTCGGTTTACGGATATTGCATCGACGCTATCTCCCAGAGGCCGTGGCTGGGAGCTGGAGCAGGTACCTTCGCCGATCTATTTCCTTCCCTGAGGCCACCCGATTTTAATAAATGGGGAACATGGGACTTCGCTCATTCGACGATCCTCGAGATCGCGGTCGAAATGGGAGTTCCAATTGCGGCGATGATAGTGTGCGCTGCGATCGCCTCGTTGTACATCTTGGCGCGGGCCGCCTTGCGGTCAAAAGGTAAGAGTCGCGGCTCGTTTGCCGCAATCGCCGGCATCGCGACGCTGGCCTATTTGCATTCGCTTATAGATTTTTCGCTTCAGATTCCCGGCTTTTTTATTGTGTTTTGGATCTTGCTGGGCTGCTGGCTTGCGCAATCGCAAGTGGAGAAGCCAAAAGTCTGGCGGACAAGTGCGCGGGATTTTGTTCCGGCGACAAAGTCCGCGGGCGAGGTTGCACAATTCGCCGACGCCCGCGTCGCATAGTGCGATCAAGCTCGGACATCAAGTATGTGCGAAGCTCCTGGGCAGCGAGCCCAGGAGCATGTTCGGTTTAGCGATCGGCGACTTGAAACGAGCGATAGGCTTGGGAGACAGTCGCGTTCGGGGCTTTGACCTCGTACCAGAACCTGGCATCTGTCGCGGACTGGATTTTCAGCCAATGATAGTTGGTGTTCTGCCATGAACGGATAGTTTCGGTCAGATTATCGAGCACCAGATTGCCTTTCGTGGTCACCACGACAAGGACGAGGTGTCCGATTCCCGATGCCGTTTGGACTACGGAGAGCCGCAACGCTTTTGCCGGCAGACCGTTCTGAAGCAGTTCGTGCCTCTTTGTGACGGCATAATCGTTGCAGTCGCCCATGTTGGGCGAAATCGTCCAGCCATCCTGGACGTTCGACCCATAGCCTTTTGTCATCGGGTTGATTGCCGCATTGATGTCTCGATTGACGTGGTCAAGCAGCTTTAGGGTATCGTCGCTCAGATCGATACGCTCGTTTTCTGTCACGTTCGATTTGCAGTCGTCCGGATAACGAAGACAAAAGCGAACATGTTGAAACGGAGCCAGCACCGGCGACGCTTCCACAATAGGAGCAAGGGTGTCTGTATCCTGCGTCAGGCGGCTGCGCGCAACTGCAGTATCTGCGGAAATAGCGCTCACCAAAACTAAGATCGGCAATATCGCTGAACTGTATCGCGCCATGGCACGTCACCTAATCGAGAGAACGATGCGATCGCCGGAATGGCGCGCGCTATCGATCGGTGACGTGTGTAGTCGTTGCGACTTAAATCTTCGCTAGAGAATGCTATTAATTAATGATTGCGAGAATGTTGATCTTTTTATCTATTTGCGTGGCGGTCGAGAAGATCGTTGCCGTGTGCCGTCGCGGGCGCACTAGAAGAACGATGTCACAAGCTTTGCTAACGCGCGTAAGGTTTCGATCAAACCCCAACCCAGAAAGGCCAACCAGGCGATCATCGCAGCGACAATCAGTCCGGATAGCGCCCAAATCCAGAACTTCCTGCTCGTCAGTTGCGACGAGTGTCTGAATTTTGCCTGCGCATTTCTCAGGTTGATGGGGTTTAGTTTATCCATTCGGCTGTCGCTGTCTGACGCACAACAAACCAGTAACCGCAACGAGCGAAACGAGCAATCGACATGGCGAATTAACGTAAAGCAGGTCGACTATAGCAGAGATTGCATCCCCATTATCCTTACTTTTAATTCATATTTTACCAGCCGGAAAAGCCCCCTGAGCACACGTAAAGGGTGAATCCTCCGAAATCACCAAGTCGGTCGTATGGTTGAAGAGTCCTGAAGTTCGCTATGCAAATGACCGACAGCCCGAACTGGGACATTTGAAGATGAGCGCTGGGAAGAGCAGGCCCAAGCCCTTGATCGGCGACGATTCAAGCTGATCAGTAAGCGTTATCGGAAGCGACTAGAGAAGGCAGCGTCACAATCAATATCTTTGTGTCGAGTGCCATAGACCAATTGTGCGCGTAGAACGTATCGCAGGCAACGCGCTTGTCGTACGTGGTTGAACTCCGGCCGCTTACTTGCCAAAGCCCGGTGATTCCAGGCCTGCATGCAAGGTAAGCGCCCACTGAGGTGGAGTAGCGCTCCAACTCTTCGTCAGTCACTGGGCGAGGACCAACTATGCTCATATCGCCTCTTAAAACATTGAAGAGCTGAGGCAGCTCGTCCAAGCTGGACTTTCGAAGAATTGCGCCGATCGCGGTCACGCGAGGATCGTTCTTGAGCTTTCGGTTCGCGGTCCATTCGGCCGCGGCCAGTGGGTCAGATTCAAGTAAGCTGCGCAGTCGTTCTGGCGCATCCGTCACCATTGTGCGGAATTTTAAGCAACCGAAATGCTTTCCGTTAAATCCGACTCGCTTGTGGCGAAAGAGGGCAGGCCCCGACGACGTCAGAACCGTCGCGAAGTAGCAAATGATCAGCAGCGGGGCGAGCAGGACGATTCCCGAGATCGCCAAAAATACATCCACGAACCTTTTCGGAGTCATTCCGATAGGTGCGCCTGACCGCAAACCCGCGATCTTGAGTGCACTGCTGTTTTTAATATCGACTAAGCTATTCATTTCGACGCCCTAAAAATACTGCCTCTAAAATTCCCCAAAATTTTCTCGGCTTTTGAATCCCTTCCTTCATCCTTTGTTAGCAATTTAATTGGCGCCGCACAATTTTAGCAAGCGTGCAATGTATGCAGCCGCTTATTAAGATGAACAAGCGATATTTCAATTGGTTAACGATCTTTCCAAAACTGTTTTCAGGAAACCAAAGTCAGAAAATGTTGAAAAATCAGGCACCTGAATGCTGTTCTGCAACATGGTAAACTGTAGGTTCTCTCCGAAAGTAGGTCGAGCCAACCCCTACAAACGTTCAACGGATTCTTAACCATGCTGCGCTTAGTCGCAGGCAGCGAGGGAAGAACCTTTATGAGCGGATTTTGCGCAAGGCCTCGGAAAAGGCCTTTTGACTGGCAGGATCAAGCGCCTCGATTTGCGATTTCAGCAACGCACGTACCGGGGCGGGAACGGTCAGGTAGGAATAGGCGGGAATCTCGAGAAACCGCTTCCTGATCAGCTCCTGGAATTCAGTCAAGATCCTTTGTCTGACCGGTTCCGGCGCCTGCGGAAGCACGGGTAATGCGACAGCCATTCGCCTTGCGCCGATCCAAGCCTCATTCGGCGAGGTTTCATACGATGCGTCAAGAAAGTCGAAGGAGCGGTCGTCCAGCTGTCCTTGCTCTACATCCAGTCCAAAAAGTATCAGCCAAGCCAGCGAGTCACGGGGGGCACAGGCTAGCATCCGCCTCGCGCGGTCTTGGATGGACTGGATATGTTGATCGAAGTCGCGAACGGCCCCGGAGCGCAAGGCGGCTTCGGCGAGGGGCATTTCGAACAGCAGAAGAGCCCTCTGCGCATGACTGTCGCAAGGGCTGAGTTCCGTTGCGGCGGCACTTGTCAGCGCGCGCATGCCAGTGGGCTTATCGAAGGTTTCAAACTGCAGAAGTCTATCTTCAAAATTTTGGAGGGCGTCCGAGTTCGCCCCCCCCATAACGTTCGTGATGCCCCACATCAGCCCCGAACAACCGATCAGCAGTACAAGCGCTTTCAACATCAAACCGTTCACTGAGGACACAGACTGTCTTTTCGTGAGCACGGCTCTACACGGTTTCCGAGGAAGGCTCCTCGTCAGTGTAATAGAGATAGCGCCGATCGGAGTACCCTTCGAAGCGTCGCATCGCTGCCTCATCAGCCTTGTTGAGAACTGCGCCTAGCAGGCGTTCCGAAAGGATGGGGGAGGCGGCAGCGGCCTTGAGAACCTCGTCGGTCGAAGTACATCCCCACTCCACGACGAGAACGAAAACATCAAGCAGATGGGCGGCTGCCCTTACATCGACGACGGGAAGAATCGGGGGAAGGTCGATGACGACGTAGTCATACTCCTGGCGAGCGGTCTTCAACATCTGCTTGACTGGAGACGAGTTCAGCAGATCTGAGCTATTCGACGGCTTGATGCGCGTCGAAGCCGGCAGGAAGTCGAATTTGTGCTTGGTATCGGTGATTACCAGATCGCCGAGGGCGGATTTGTCCGCGACCAGTTCCAGCAATCCCGGAGCATCCTGATATCCGAGGGTACGCGTCATGGAAGGGTTTCGCAGGTCAGCATCGATCAGCAGAGTACGGGCACCGCTCTTTGCCACGAAGGCGGCGAACCCGGCAGCGACGGTTGTTTTTCCTTCACCAGGAAGCGCCGAGACGATTCCGATAACCTTGCCGCCGGTCGGATGCAGGTCGATCGCAACTTTGATGTAACGCAGCGCTTCGGCTGTAGCAGAAAAGGGCGCGACTTGGCTGATCTTTTTAAAGGCCGATCCGTGTGGATCATCCGCTTTGCTTGAACCCTTTGCGGCGAAAGCCGGTAAGACCGCGAGGCAGCTCGTTCCCAACAATTTTTCGAGCTGGGCTCGCGTGTGAATCTGACGGTTCATTTGCTCCCGGCCGAAGGCCGACATGAGTCCAAAGCCCAATCCACAAATGATCGCAAGAGCCAACGTCAAACCAATTTTGGGCGAACTGCGCGAGTTCGGCGGGGTCGCCGGGGTTACGACTCTCGCCTCAGTCGACGGGAAAGATTGTTGTTGTACAGATTGCGTGAAACGAGAGAGAAAGGTTTCGTAGATTCCTCGATACGTGTTCGCTGCCGTTTCGAGTTCGCGCAGGCGAACCTGCGACTGCCGGGTCGTTCCCGACTTCTGAAAAACCTCGCTCATACGCCTGTCGATAGATTCTTCCTGACTCTTGGCGATCTGTAATTCGCTTTTGTAGCTTTCTGCAATGCGCGTGATTTCGTCCCATATGGCGCGCTGTAATGCTGCCATTTCAGCCCGAAGATTTCGTGCCGCCTGGTGATCCGCCCCGTAGCGGGCGCTCCATTCGGACTCTTTGCTTTGATCGTCAAGGAACTGCTGCCGAAGCCTCGTGATCACCGGGTTGTTGAGCGCGTCGGTGACGACCGGATCCGGAATATTCAGACTTTCCTTGTCGGTTCGCTGTTCGAGGACTCGCTCGATGCGATCAAGCTTTGCTCTTGCTTGGCTGGTATCGGCACGCGCCTTCGCAAGCGCCACTCCAAGTTGGTCCAGCTCGACCTCGCTCGCCAACTTGCCATCGATACCGATGATAATGCCATTCTGGGACTTGAAGTCCTGAACCGCCTTATAGGCATCGCTGGCTTGCTGACGCAGTTCTCCGATGCGTTGCTCGAGCCAAGCGCTAGCCCGGTGTGTGGCTTCAAACTTCGCCTGGAGCTGGTCCTCGATGTAAGCATCGGCAAATGCGTTGGCAATTCTGGCAGCCTTATCGCGGTCAAGCGAAGTAAAGGCGATCTGCTCGATGTAGCTACGCCCCAAGCGAGTGACCCTTAGATTCTCTTTTAGCCTGGTCAGAACGCGTCGCGTGATTTCTTCGTTCGACAGATTCCGCTCAGGACTGAGTCTGAAAAGCGAAAAAAGGCGGGATCTGAGGCCACTGCTGGCGCCGATGAATTCGGGATCATCGGTCAAATGCAGTTGCCGAACGACGTTAAGGGCAACTTTGTCAGACTTGGTCGTCTCGATCTCGCTCTCGACCGAGGCGTCCTCAACGGTACGGTTTTCGGTTGCGAGCTCCGATTGCGTCCACGTGACCCGCTTTGTATCGATGATCATGTCCGCCTGCGCCGTGTACGCTGACGGCACAATGGCAAGGTATATGATTGCGACAATTACCGTCAGGCTCGTGACCAAAGCGATCAGGCGCCATTGGCGAATTAAAAAGTCGCGCGCCTGCCGCAACGGCAGTGGAGCGTTGCTTTGATCACTATCGGCAGCAGGAGCGTATTTCGGGAACTGGCCAGCAACATTCATCCAGGGTTCCTCAGAATAATCCCGGCAGGGTTTCTCAGAAAAATCCCGGGTTTCCGCAATCTTGGCGTCTTATCAAGCTCAGCGCGTCGTGCTTACCGGAGTGACCGAAGTCGCGGTTGTGGTTGGCGTCGTCGGCGTATTGTTTGCGGCGTTCGCCGGCACAGGCGTAGGACTTGAAATCTGGAAAAATGTGGCTGTGCCGCCGGCGGTTCCAAAATTGGACGATGGCGCCGGCGAACTCGTTGGATTGGTAACCACAACACTACCCACCGCGCTCACCGCCGACTCGGCCGCTGCAGCTACGGCTGCAGTTGACAGGTCACCAGCGACGGCTGCGAATACGTTCTGGAATTCTCCGTCTTCGAAGCCAGCGGCAGCCTGCTGAATGAGCAGGGCGGCCTGCTGATCCACTGTCTGGCACGCGACGGCGGCTTGAGCAAGACCGGCCGCGATCGCCCCCCTGAAACGGGGACTGGTGCCGTGTGCCAATCCGACGAGTTCGGCTGCAAGTGATGCATCCGTTCCTGCAAGGTCCCGCACGGTCGCTTCGACCGTTCGGGTGTCAGAATCCGGTGCCACCAAAGCCTGAGGGTTATTCTTGAACTGGTTGACAGCGTCGGGCGAAAGGGGCGGAGCTATGCAGGGAGCTGCAAACGCCTGGTTTACAAAGAAGGTGAGCAATATCTGTGCGAACAGCAATTTCGCGACCAATCCAACGCGCATCGGGATACTCCGAACCTTTGTATGTGATTGAAAAAAATGTTGTTCAAATGATACTGCAGGAACTGCAATCTATCAACCATGGGTCATCATTCATGGTTTATTGGGGTGACGTTCGCATGCGTGAGATCGGCTGTCCACAACTATTTGAAAATATTGGTTTTTTCTTCTTTCTGATCGGAACCGATAAGAAGTGAGCTCCTGGTCAGTAAGCCCCTATCGTCGGATCCGTCTAAATCGAGCTTTGGCGAGATAAGCTTGATAAAAGTGAACGAAATCACCCGAGAGCTGCTCCGCGAGGCACGTCGATAGATGCCGTCCCTCCTTCCTGGCGTAGAGCGGCTTCGGGTATCTGGCCGACGTCCATCTCTGCCGTCAGGCTTGAGGGTGTACGCGATTGGCGACATTCACGGTCGGTTGGACTTGCTTGACGAATTGCTGACTTTGATAGAGGCGGACACCAAGGATCGTCCTGCCGGCAAGATATTTCACGTTTTTCTAGGCGATTATGTCGACCGGGGTCCTTCGTCTTGCCAGACAATCAGCCGGTTGATTGCGCATGGCGGGCAAAACGAAGCGGTTTTCTTGAAGGGCAACCACGAGGCGCTAGCCGTCCGAAGCCTCAGAGACCCTAATATCTTTGACCAGTGGATGCGTTTGGGCGGCATCGAAACCCTGACATCCTACGGAATTTCTCTCGATAGTCTAACGGATCGAAGGCCGCTTGCGATGTTACAGGCGGCATTTCACGAAGCGTTGCCGGCAGCGCATTTTCGCTTTTTCCGCGACTTGCAGCTTTCGTTTCCGTGTGGCGATTTCTTTTTTGTGCATGCAGGCGTGAAACCGCATGTGGAACTATCGCAGCAAAAGGAAAACGACCTGCTCTGGATAAGGGAGGAGTTTCTCGACTCGCCCGAGGACTTCGGCAAGACGATCGTTCATGGACATACGCCTACCATCGAAATCCAGGTCATGCCGAACCGGATCAATATCGATACCGGCGCATTTGCCAGTAATCGGCTGACATGTTTGGTTATCGAAGGGTCCGAACTATCGGTGATCGATACCAACTAGCTCGCCAGGAGCCAGCGTTACTGCCGTGCCTTTTTGCTGTCTTTCGGCGAGCAGGCTGTCAATGTGCTTGCTCATCTTTTCGAAAAACGGTTTACGACCGAACTGACTCGCGTGCGCGGCGATCGCTTGCGGATTAATTTCGATGTCAGCGAGTCTTTGTGTGGCCGAGCAGATCGCTTCGACCGTCTGTTCAGTAAAGAACACACCCGAAGCGCCATCTACAACGGTTTCGGTCGCGCCGCCTCTACCGAATGCGATCACTGGACGACCGCTCGCCATTGCCTCGACCGGCACCATTCCGAAGTCTTCTTCGCCTGGAAAAATCAGCGCGCGGCAGCGCGCGTAGTGCTGCTTTAGGATGTCGAACGGCTGAGAGCCCATGACGGTGACAGTTGGGCCGGCAATGCGGCGGATCTCATCAAGCATTTCGCCGCCACCGATCACAACCAGCTTTTCCTTCATCTCATTAAAAGCCTGTACAGCCAAATCGGGTCGCTTGTAGGAAACGA
>Ga0209006_10003281_pt1 | contig 14719 bp, 11 predicted proteins | sample JacPin_JW_Ref_O2_FD_188567 | JGI IMG/M metagenome (GOLD analysis project Ga0209006, IMG submission 188567) | Forest soil microbial communities from Algoma, Ontario, Canada - Jack Pine, Ontario site 1_JW_Ref_O2 (SPAdes) (version 2) | ecosystem: Environmental > Terrestrial > Soil > Boreal... | reverse complement strand
CGGCGCGGTCATCGGCGACTTGAAGTAAAAACTCAGCCACTCCTGAATCCCGCGCATCCCCGCGCGCTGCGCCAGGTCCAGAAACAATACCAAATCCAGTACGATCGGCGCGGCCAGAATCGAATCGCGGCACAAAAAATCCACCTTGATCTGCATCGGATAGCCCAGCCACCCGAAAATATCTATATTGTCCCAGCCCTCTTTGTTGTCGCCCCGCGGCGGATAGTAGTTAATGCGCACCTTGTGATGCATCTTTCCGTAAAGCTGCGGATAAAGTTCCGGCTGCAAAATATATTCGAGCGCGCCCAGCTTGGATTCTTCTTTGGTCTTGAACGACCCGGGATCCTCGAGCACCTCTCCGTCGCGATTCCCCAGAATGTTGGTGGAGAACCAACCGTCCAGCCCCAGCATCCGCGCTTTAAAAGCGGGCGCCAGCACGGTTTTAATCAGCGTTTGCCCGGTCTTGAAATCTTTTCCCGCGATGGCCACGTTATTTTTTTGCGCTAGTTTCTGAATCGCCGGAATATCCACGCTCAAATTAGGCGAACCATTCGCATAAGGCACACCGCTGGTCACCGACGCCCACGCGTACAGCATGGACGGCGCGATCGACGGGTGGTTCGCTTTCATCCCCGCCTCAAATTTTTCCGGCGTGGAATGCACTTCTTCCGGCTTTAAAAACGACTCCGTGGACCCGCACCAGCACGTCACCAGTCGCGAAACGCCCGACGATTTACGAAATTTCTCAATGTCCTCTTTGATCTGCAACGCCAGTTCGTACTTATTCTTGCCTTTTTTAATGTTCGGCCCGTCGATCAGCCTTACGTAATTGTGATCGAACGCCGCCTTCATCGGCTTAATGGTCGAAAGAAAAGTCTTCACCTTGGCCAGGTCCTGCAGATTCAATACCCCCGCGTTCGCCGCCGACTCATACGCGTTGTCGTTAAAAATATCCCATCCCGCAAACACCAGATCGTTCAACTCGGTGAGCGGCACAAACGATTTAATCGACGGTGTGCGTCCTTCCGTGCGCTTGCCCAGCCGAATAGTCCCCAACTGGGTCAGCGAACCCACGGGATTCGATTCACCTTTGCGTACCAGCTCCACTCCAGCCATAAATGTAGTGCTCACCGCGCCCATTCCCGGCAGCAACACGCCGAGTTTTCCCTTGGCCGGAGCGATTTTTCCAGGCTTCTTCATGCCTCTCCTTTTAAATTGTCGTTTGCCCTGAGGCAATCGCGCACAAACCCATCATAAATTGACGTCATTGATCGAATCGATGCCGCAGAAGCGCCTCATTACCCCAAACAAACCAGTAATGATGAGCGAACCGTCCCCGATTTGCAAATTTCAATAGGAGCGGGTAGTGGGTCATCTCTAGGGACGCCGATCGCTTCAAGAGTCTTTTCTTTTGATTTTTTCTTTCTCTTTGCACACCCCTACGTCTGCGCAGGGGTGCACTTTCGTTCGACGTCGTCCACCTGATTACCTCTGTGTTCACCTTACAGCTACTCAGCCCGTGTCAGTTCATCGATCCGGTGTTGCATTTATCCCGTGGCTTCGATCCCCACCAGTACTTGGTCGGGGAGTGCAGAATAAAACTTCCGCACTTCGTCACCATCGTGCTTAAGGATCTTCTTGATCAGCTCGCCTGTCTCTGTATCCAACATGGCGACGGTCTGTTGTCGCCTGTGCAAATCAACGCCTATAATTCGCATCTCGGCCTCCTCCAGCTCGAGCGCTGTTAGGGTGAACACCGAAACAGTCTACTCGGGCCGCTGCGAGGCCCGGCGTCGTTATGACATCAGTTTCCGATAACTAATCGGGACTTGAGCCCGACTTGTCGTCCGTGAATCCGATAGCACGTCCGCCATTTTCTCGCCGCCACTAACCCAAAGCATTGGTGTCTAATTGTGATGATGGGTACAGGCAGGATTCACTGGGTCAGTTGGCTCACGCGACTTTTGTCAGGAGCAAGATATAATTTTGACATACTGCCGGGATTTGCGGCTCCGAGGCTAAGCGTGATTGGAGAATGAACTATCAGAAACGTGACCCGGCTCTGATGCTACTAGTTTCGTGCGGTGGGCTGATTTCGGCGTTGATCACCAGCAGCGCGATCTTCCACCTTGGACATTTCGTGGTATCGCAACACAACAGGTTATTGGATTTCAGTCAGATTTTTTTCCCCGGTGCAGTCTATGGTGTAATCCTCTCGGGTTGTTTCGCCTTGCGCAGATATTTGCACGACGCGTGGAAGGCAATTGCCATCACCGCGGTTTGCACTTTAGCTTACTTTTTCTCCACCGTGGCCGCGGTCGAAGTCTCCCTTCACCCATTCGGTCTTGTTCCCGACGACAGACGTGGCGAGGTTACTGATCCGGCCTTGGTTGCTGGCGGACTCACGGGGGCATTCTGCATAGTTTGCGTAGTCTCACTGCTATTGAATTCGAGGCTTACGTGGCAGCACCGAATACTCAAGGCTCTTTGCTGGACCCCCGTGGGAGCGATTTTGGCGGTCGTAGGATGGGCGCTTGGTCCTTCAATAGGCATAGCTCTCTGGCAGATAGTACATTCAATGAACCTGACCGCTCCCACCGAAACATTTCAAAACGCCCAGGGCCAGCCAAGTCACATGTTTTCCCTGTGGGCGATATGGCAGGCCGGAATGGGTTTTGTATTAGGTTTGGTTGTGAACGGAAAATAATCAAACGCCCGGGGAACTTGAGCAGCACGAATCCTACAAAATAACCAAGGCTGACGGATAAGTTCCTGATAAACGCTTACCGGAAACTGACCCACCATCTAGGAAATGACTGGAGTCTCGCGCAAACAATCTCATTTGAACTGACGACGGTGAATGGGGTTGGTGCATGGCCGTCTTGCCTGAAAACCAAAGGCGCATTCTATAACAATGGGTATAAGGGAATCGACGTTTCTACGGTCGTCGCCGTCGCCGTGTGCGTGAGCAACCTCGTACCGCTTTCTCTTCCGCATACATCAAACGCCGTAGTTGTATTGCGATCTCTGAATTTCACAGCAGCGATCCACACAAGCAGTTATCCGAGCAAGCTCGGTGATGCAATTCCAGAAAACGAACGGAGACCTCATGCCCACATTAACCAAGAAAATAGCGCTCGTCACCGGCGGCTCACGTGGTATTGGTGCCGCGATCGCCAAACGCCTGGCCGCGGATGGAGCGACTGTGGCGATCACCTACGCGAAAGATGCAGACGCGGCCTCCTCGGTCGTCAAATCAATTGAAGCTGGCGGCGGAAAAGCCCTAGCCATTCAAGCCGACGCTGCCAACGCCGACGCCGTTAAGGCCGCGGTTGATAAGACCGTTAAGACCTTCGGCGGAATCGACGTGCTTGTAAACAACGCTGGCACCGCCATTCCAAAAAAGTTCGAGGACACCACGCTGGACGAGTTGGACCGCTTGTTTAACATCAATGTCCGCGGCGTATTGGTCGCAACTCAAGCGGCGCTGAAGCACATGAAGACCGGTGGTCGCATCATCATGATCGGCTCCTGCGTCGGCGAGCGAATGATGACGCCCGGCTTGGTGCCCTACTCAGCCACCAAGGGAGCCGTCAAGATGTTCACTCAGGGGCTCTCCAGAGAAGTAGGGAGCCGCGGCATCACCGTCAACAACGTCCAGCCTGGTCCCATCGACACAGACTTAAATCCCGCCGCAGGCGATTGGGCGACACCCCAGAAAGCCAACACAGCGCTCGACCGCTTCGGAACTCCAGACGAGGTCGCGGCGTTGGTATCCTTCGTCGCCGGCCCCGAAGCGTCGTACATCACCGGTGCCAACCTCACCGTCGATGGCGGCACCAACGCCTGACCGAAAAAGCCCTTAGTGCCAGGACCAAAATAATAGCGACAGCCTCTCCATTGAAATAGCAAGGTGAGCAGTCACTGTGCCGTGGTCATTTCACTACGACCGGCATGCGCATCCAAGGATGGATGCAGCACTGAAAGTGATAGAACTATCCGGGAACTTCTCCATTTTAATAGACACAAGCGCGTTTTCTCGTTACCAATCCGACCGCCCGATTTGTAAACGGAAGTGGCCTGGCGGAGACAGGCTGTGGAAGAGAGAACACGATCAGGAATGGCCGTTTGGTCGTGCGGATTTGTATGCGGTTGGTTACGAAGCACTTACGGCACAAGAGGGAATGGCGCGGCACGCGCTAAGTCAATTCCGGGCGATGCTGGTTGTGTTGCCTGCGGCATCGATTGTTCTTCCAAAACGCCCGGAGGACTCATGGCGGCCAAACCGATTCGCACGCTTTCACGGCTCGTTGGAGTGTTTCTTTTTTCGTTGAGCTTGCATTGCGCCCAAACACAACAAAGTCCGGAATCGCTGATTCAGAAGCTTTCAAATGCTGATCCGGATGTGCGTGGAGAAGCGCTGCGCGCTCTGCAAGCCATGCCCAGCAGCATCGTGGTGCCGAAAATTCTCGACGCGCTCAAAACGACGGATCACGATTCTGCGACGCGGCTCGTAAAAGTCTTGGTGAACCACCCGGACCCGTCCGAGATCAAACCGCTAATCGCCCTGGCGAAACAATTTGACGGTGTGGGCAGCGAAGTTTTTGCAGTGCTTGGTGCTGGCGGCGCTCGTGGCCTATTGGCGGCAGTCCCGGAAAATTGCAAAACGAAAGTGGGAACAAAAGAGTTCTTCGTTTGGGCCGGTGAGACCGCGAGTTCCGGCGGACAGACAGCGCGTGCTGTCTTGAAGCAGCAGACGAAGGCCAATGAGGCGTGCGTTCGACTGGCGGCATTGTACGGGGTTGCCAAAATTAATCAGGAAACACCTGTCACGGAGGAGGACCTGGACGACTCGGCAAGAACGATTGTCTCGCGTTTGGCAGATTCCGATCCGGACGTCGCGCAGGAGGCTGCGGGGCTGCTGAAACCGCAGGACCCCGGCGGAAGGCGTTACGGGCAATCGACAGAGGATTTTGCCGCTCAGCACTTAATGGAATGTTTCAAGACGCAGAAGGTTGCTGAAGTGCGCGAGAGGGTGTTGGCGGTGCTCGCCCAATACGGCGATGAACCCGTGCAAGGATTCATGAACGGACTCGCTGCTGATTCCGATCCACACGTTGTTGAAATCGCAAAACAGTATGCTCCCCCCGCTTACGAAGAAGACCGCGTTTCCTACAGCGATTCCCCCGCTTCGGGAATCACGCCGCCAGAAAAAGCGGCTGAAATCGAGCGGCTTCGCGGGAGCAGCGACGTTGCCGACCGCGTGGCCGCGGCACAGGAAATGGCGAAATCTGGGGACGTGGTTTATACGGCAGGCCTCATCGAACTTCTCAAGGATCCCAGTCTGCGCGTGCGCGCACGAGCGGCGAAGGGACTCGGCGAACTGAACGGATATTTCGAAGATGCTTCGGTGCGCTGGACCGGAAACCGGGAAGACTCCGCACCGGCACTCTACGCGGCGTTGAATGATCGCAGCGCAAGCGTTCGCGCCACTGCAGCAAATTCACTCGCTTCATTGTACCCGGACAATGTGCCAACTGAAGAGATTCCCGCTGGACACGCGCAGGTTTTGGAGAAACTGCGAAGCCTCACTCACGATAAAAATACAGAGGTGGCGAAGCAGGCGGCGCTGGCCTACAACAAATTTCTGCTGCCGGAGGATATTGCCGAAGCGGTGAAATCCCTGAAGAGCGCGGACCGGCAAGTGCGCGCAGCTGCTGCCGAAGCAATCCAACAATCCAAGTCTCCTGCCGGCGTGAAGCCCCTGGTTGGCTTGTTGAAGGATCCAGATGTATCGGTGCGGTGCGACGCGAGCCGGCTTTTGTGGGTTATGGTGATGCTGAGCCAGGACTCGGAGAGGCCAGCGCTCGCGGCTGAGTTGGAGGCACAGCCGTTGGGGGACGCCTTGCAGGACCCAACGGCAACGCAGAGCCAGGTCATGGACCTGTTGGCCGCTTCGCGCGATCCGGCGGCTATGCCGATTTTCCTAAAAGCGCTTGTGGAATCAAAAGGCTATTCTCCGGAAAGCGCGATACGGATCATTCGCGCTTCGGGCCGGCCGGATACTCCTCAGATTCTCCTGTCAATCTTGCGCTCAGGAAATTATTACGGTGGATACCAGTGCCTGCAGGCTCTGCTTGCGCTGAAGGATCCTTCTGTGGAACAGCCCATTCTTGATTTCGCAAAAACGCCGCAGGGTGCATGGATCAATCAAGATCAGGTGCAGCTTGCTTTTCGCGATCCGCGGCTGGTGGACACATTGCTGTCCCGCTTGAAAGACAAGGATGAATCGGCGCGTGCAACCGCAGCGAAAGAGCTGTCGGAATATAGAGACCAGCGCATCGTGCCCGCGCTCACAGCGACTTTAAAAGATGAAGCTTGGTCTGTGCAGTATGCTGCTGCAGAGTCGCTCGGAAAACTCAGCGATCCCCACGCTGCTTCTGCACTCATCGCCATGCTGGATTACAACCCTGGCGCTGCGGCCCTGGCTCTTGGCGATTTGCATTGTGTGGAGACCCTGCCAAAGCTCGCTGCCTTGCTCGCCAATCCCAAAGTTTCCAACCGGAAGGAAATCGTTGCAGGAATAGCGAAAATGCCGGATGCTCCGGCGGCGGAAGCTCTCGCGTCGTTCGTGGGGCATGCGAACAAGCTGGATTGTGACCTAGAGACGGCTGTGGTCCAAGCGCTCGCGAATTTGAAGGACGCGCGCGTGATTCCGGCGCTGCAAAAAATTAATTTCGATGGGTGGAAAGACAGTGGCTGTTACTCAGCCAGAAGTACAGCGGCACAGGCACTGGCGAATCGCGGGGCGCGTCCGTTTCCAGAAGAGAAGAAGAATTGAGAATGCCTTTTTGCTGACGGCAGCCCACGGCAGGGAAGCCAAAGACTAAAACCAGTCGCTGCGGTATGCAATCCACCAGCAAAGACAGCCAATCGGAACGGTCGCAGCTAGCGCCCACCACAGCGGTAACGCCACATCCGCTATCGTTCCGATGACCGAAAAGCTGATCCAGAAAACCTTGCGTTGCATACTCTGATTTTAGCGTGAGCGGCAGCGAGTCATTCGATGTAAGAAGGTTAGTTTGCGTAATGCGCAATGGAGCATTCTACGAGGATGGACTTTTACTTTTTTGTTGAAAGGACAAATCTACCTGAAGACCCACTAAGACAAAGCCGCCGCCACACTCGACTCCCGCATTTCCATGAACGGCAGTTGCGCCTTAATAGTCGTTCCCAGCCTGGTCGAAACAATCTGAATCGTGCCGCCCAGTTTTTTAACTCGCTCGTACATCCCCATCAGCCCAACTCCGCCCTGCCCCTTGCCCACCTCGCTCAATACTTCCTGCGACATCCCGTGCCCGTCATCCGTGATCGTGGTATTAATCTGCTTCTCATGAATTTTCAACTCCACGCAGGCTTTTTGCCCTCCGGAATGCAGGTGCACATTGGTCAGACCCTCCTGCACAATGCGAAATAAGGCCGTCTCCAGTTCGCGATTGAAACGCGGAAACTCCTCAGCCAAATCCAGCCGCACATTAATTCCGCTGCGTTGCGAAAATCCCTCCACGTACCACCGCAATGCCGAAACCAAACCGAAATCATCCAGCACTGGCGGATGCAGCAAGTACGACATGGTGCGCACTTCTCTGATGCAATCGCCCACCAAATTCAACGATTCCTGTACCAGCTCCTTATTCCTGCTGTTGGACTCCGACAAACGCCGCGCCAGTTGGCCCAAAGTGAGCGTCACCGCGCTCAAGTATTGCCCTGCGCTGTCGTGCAACTCTCGCGCGATTCTGCGCCGTTCTTCATCCTGCATCCGCACGACACTCTGGCTCAATTGGCGAAGCGCGTTTTCCGCGTTTAACCGCTCGCTTACTTCGCGCCGCAAATCCGAATTAGCTTTTGTAAGTTCCAGGGTGCGCTGCAATACCCGGCGCTCCAGTTCCTCGCGCGCTTCCTGCAACACCCGTTCATTTTGCTCGCGCAGTTTCAATAACTCGCGCACCTCATATTGGCGCCCGCGAGCGCGCATCGCCGAACGCGCCGCGCTGACCAGCGTCGGCACCCGAACGGGGCGCTCCAGCATATTTACGTTCCCGTGCACCCCGAATAGATGCACCAATCCCGAGCCGACTTGCGAACTTTCTTCGCTCCCATTCGTCAGCAAAATTACCGTTACATCCGACCACGGCCGCTGATTTTTCAGAAAGGCAAACAATCGTTCGACGCCGCGAGGTACCAGCGCTTCTTCCGCGATAATTACCGCTTGCACGCTGTCGTCAAGCGCTTCAGCCAGCCGCTCAATCGATTCATAGCAAATGCTGTGGATCTGATCTTTGAGCAGATACCGCTGCAACAGCGGGCCGTCTCTTCCGGTGGGCGCGCAAATGAGTATGTTTCCCGTTTGCATCGGTCCATCTACCCCGCAGCGGCGCCTTTGGAGCCGGGCTCCTCCGCGGAATTTAACAAGTCTTCCGCTTCTCCCAGGAATCTCGGAATGCCCGACAAAATGCCCTCGAATTGTCGCAAGGGCATGCCGATTTGAAGCCCCTTATCAGTAATCTCAAATTCTCGGATGCTTGTTTCATGTGCTGACAATCGATTTTTAATTACCGAAATCGCTTTGCGCACGCTTCCGCCCGCTTCAAAATACCGCAAATAAATCACCAGGTCCGCAAGGTAAGTAAGTTCAAAGGAAGTCGTGTCCGTGGTATTCAGCATTCCATGCTGCGCCGTGGTCATGATCGTCAGCACATCATGCGCGCTTAAATACGCCAACAACTCATGTAGCTGCGCCAACAGGAAGCGCTCACTAGTCATCGCCGTGAGATATCCGTTAAGGCTATCGATGACCACCACGCGAACGCCGTCATTCTCGACTTTTTTGCGAACCCGATACGCGAACTCCCCCGGGGATAGCTCATTAGGATCAACCTGGTGGACCTCAATGGTTCCTTCTTGCATGTGGCCAGCGATATCTAGGTTTACATTTCTCGCCCGCCTGATGTAAGTGGCCTTGGCTTCATCAAACAGGAATGCGCAGGTTTTGTAGCTATGTTGCGCCGCAGCCGAAACAATCTGAATTCCGATCGTGGATTTCCCAGTTCCGGCTGGGCCCACTAGCACCAAGCCCGTCCCCCAACGCACCCCTCCACCGGTCAAGCTATCAAGCTCTTCATTGTTGGTCTTGAGAATGCCGCTCGCATCTTTCGGTCGCACGCCATTTAGGGAGTCGCTGGCGATCAGTCTTCTGAAAACTTGCAGCCCCCCGTGGCGAATCGCGAAATCGTGACGGCCTTCAAGGGATGGCCCAGCACGCAATTTGGTAACTTGTAGCGTGCGCTTCATCGAGCCGTACTCCGATTGGGTTTTTTCCAGCAGCACTACACCGTGCGCAATGCTTTGCAATAGCAGGTCGGGATTCTCGACGGTATAGTCTTCCAGAAAAAAAACCGTGCAGTCGCACTCTGACAATATCTCCTTCAACGCCAGAATCTGTCTGCGATAACGCAGCGGATCGCGCGCCACCAAACGAATTTCAGAAAGGGAATCAATTACCACCCGCTGAGGTTTCAGCCGGCGGACATCATCGATTACCCGCTGTACAATTTCGCTCAGCTCTACATCGGTTGGTTGGAAAACCGTGTACTGCTCTTCAGATTTCAACCGATTGCCCAGCGTGCTCAGCTCTTGCAGGTGAATCCCATCCAGCGTCCAGCCGTGAGACTCCGCCACCGCGCGAATTTCATCCCCAGATTCCGAGAACGTGACGTAAAACCCTTTTTCGGAATTCTTCACTCCGGCCAGAAGGAATTGCAGCGCCAGTGTAGTTTTGCCTGAACCCGGGGCGCCTTCTATCAGGAAAAGGCGTTTGGCTGGAAATCCACCACCGAGAATATGGTCCAGTTCTTCAATTCCACTGCTCAGCCGGTTTGTTGACTTATTTTTCTTGGCATCTTTGGATGACGGCATTTCCGATTCCGCCCCCTTTATGTGCCACCGGCTAGCGATTTTGCTCGCAGCCCATCCGTATCAAAAAAGTTTTCTCCCTCTAAAACTGTTTCCATCGCCTGCGTCAGTAACTCTTCTCCGCTGGCCTTGCACACATATCCATGAGCGCCGCTCTTGCTGACGTCTTTCGCAAATTGCGGCGAATTATGCATGGTAAATAAAAGTATTTTTACCGCTGGCATGCTCATTGAAATTCGATGAGCGACTTCCAAACCATTTAGAACGGGCATGGAAACATCCAGGATCACCAGGTCGGGCTTTAATAATTTGGTTTGTTCGAACGCGTCGAGCCCGGTAGTGGCCTCGCCACAAACTTCCCAGCCGGGGTGCGGCTCTATGGCGGTGCGCAAACCCTTACGCAACATCGCGTGATCGTCGGCGATTAGAATTCTGGCCATCTTTCCCCCGTCGGGCTAGCCCTATCATCGCCGCGCGGCCCGTCTTCAATACATCGGTATGTCCCTGTATTTTCAATCTAAGGTGGGCGAAAGGCGTTTGCGAGTTAACTAACGTTTTCGACTTGGGTGGCCCTGTGTCTAACGAATCTAGCGTCTCATTTTGAAAAGGCTAATTGCCGTGCGGGCTCTCTATGTCGCCGGAGTTCGAGCGCTAAGTACCAAACCACCGCAACGTTAATCAGCAGTAGCACAATTTTCGTGACGTTCGCATGATGAAAAATCTGATAGATCTCCAACGGAATGAATGAAGAAGTCGCGACGATCGTGAAATATTCGGCCCACCGTTTGCCCATCGCCAGCCCCACCCCTTCAGTCAGCAGCAGCGCCGCATAAAAGAACGTGCCAAAGCTCACTTCCATCAGCCGGTGTGGGTTCAGGTCCGCGATTCGTTCCAACAGCGCGTGCAGGTACTGGTTGTTGGGATCGATGCGAAACACATTTACCCAGTGCTCCAGGAGGGCTACCAAGTCCTTATTGATAAGCGTGTGCGCGCCGATGCCCACCGCCAGCAGTGCCAGCCCTTTTAGAAGTTTAAATGCCGCGATCACCAGCAGGCCGCGGGAAGTATGCTCACGCTCAGACATAGTTTCTTTAGCCAATCGCGATTATGCTTTCGCTTCGTGGCTTATTCCTTTTTCTCCGACAAATCTGCCCAGCGCGCATAAAGTTGTTCCACTTTGTTTTGTGCTTCTTCCATCCGCTTGCACGCTTCCATTAGTCGCTGCACGTCACTTGCCAACTCTGGATCGGCCAGCTCGGCGCGCGTTCCCGAAAGTTCGGCCTCCGCTTGTACCAGGTTATCTTCGATGTTGGCAAATTCCCGCTCCTCCTGGTAAGAAAGTTTCCGCTTCGTTGCGGTCGCTGCCACCGGTTGTGCATTAACATTTGAGCGCTCGTTCGAACCCTGCGGCCTGCTGCCGCCTGGCCCTTTGCTGGCCCCCTTGCTTAACCCCTTGTTTGACCCCTTGTTTAACTCTGCCCCTCGCGACGAAGTGTGTTTCCTCTGCCACGCATCCCACTGCGAATAATCCGCGAAGCGCTCCGCGCCCCCGCGTCCATCCAGGCCCAGCACAATCGTCGACACCCGATCCAGCAAATAGCGGTCGTGCGTCACCAGCAGCAACGCCCCTTTGAACTCCAGCAAGCTTTCTTCCAATATCTCCAAGGTCGGAATATCCAGGTCGTTGGTCGGTTCATCCAGCAGTAGCACATCCGCCTCTTGCAGCATCAACTGCGCGATCAAAACGCGGGCCCGCTCGCCACCCGACAACTTACCGACACGTTGATTCAGATCGTCCGGGTCGAACAAAAATCGCGCCGCCCACGCCGCTACGTGGATCACGCCGCCTTGATAAATTACCGCGTCGCTGTCCGGGGCCAGCGCACGCCGCAATGTTAAATCGGGGTCGAGCTGTCTGCTCTGGTCAAAATACACCATCCGCAATGGCTCGGCGCGTTGAATTCTGCCGCTCGTCGGCGCCATCTCTCCCCGCAATAATCGTAGCAGCGTAGTTTTGCCGCTGCCATTCGGTCCCACTAGGCCCACGCGCATCCCCGCGGTCACCGCGAAATTCAAATCCTTGAACAAAGTCCGCCCGCCTAATTCGCAAGTCACCCCGTCCAAGGTAATGAGTTGCTTGGTCTGCCGGTTGGTCGCCGAAAAATCAATGCGCGCACTCGTGCTCCGTGTTCTCGCATTCATATCCGCGAGATCGCCAATCAGTTCGTGAGCCTTATCTATACGCGCTTTCGACTTTGTAGTGCGCGCTTTCGGTCCGCGACGCAGCCACTCGATTTCCGTGTGTACCCGATTGGCCAGCGCCGCTTGCTCCTTGCGTTGCGCGTGCAAGTACAACTCCTTGGCCTCCAAAAACGTGCTGTAGTTTCCTGAGACCCGCAATAACCCGTCAGCGTAAAGCCGATTCAGTTCCACTATTTCGCTGGCCACATTTTCCAGAAAATATCGGTCGTGGCTGACCACCACGCACGCGAACGGAGCATTCCTCAGCAATCCCTCTAGCCACGCAATTCCCGCCAGGTCCAGATGATTAGTCGGCTCGTCCAGCAGCAGCACATCCGGATGCTGCACTAGCGATTCCGCGATCGCCAAACGTTTTCGCCATCCACCCGAAAGCGTCGTCGCCAGCACCTCGCGATCCGTAAATCCTACGCGGCCCAAAGTTTCCGCAATCCGCCCAGCTCGCTCCGACTGCGGCACGCCGGCATTCTGTAAAGATCGTTCCACCACGCTCAGCACCGTGTCCGCCGCGGCAAATTCGGAAATCTGCGACACGCAACTCAGCCGCGTCCCTTTGCGTACCGCGACATCTCCGGTATCGGGCGTCACCCGCCCAGCCAGAATCTCCAGCAGCGTGGACTTGCCCGAACCGTTTGGCCCAATCACACCAATGCAGTCGCCACTCGAAACCGTAAACGAAATGTCTCGAAACAATGGCGTGATGCCGTATTTCTTGGATAATCCTTGTGCGCTGATAATCGGTGGCAAATTCCTGGGGTCTGCTCCTGGACTTAGTTTACCCTGCTACGGTGCGAGCGCACGAAAACGCTAAAATGGCCGTTCGACCAAATCTAAAATGGCTCACAACTATGATGCCCTAATTCTCGGTGCAGGTGCCGCAGGCCTGATGTGCGCCATTGAAGCAGGGAAGCGCGGTCGACGCGTCGCCGTTCTCGAACGAGCCGCGCGCACCGGCAAAAAAATCCTGATCTCCGGCGGCGGCCGCTGCAATTTCACCAATCTTCATTGCCGCCCCGAAAACTTCATCTCCGCGAATCCCCACTTTGCAAAATCAGCCCTGGCTCGCTACACACCCGCCGACTTCATCGCGTTGGTTGAAAGCCATTCTATTCCGTACCACGAAAAAACTCTGGGCCAACTTTTCTGCGACCGCGCCGCCCGCGACATCACCGACATGCTCGAAGCCGAATGCCGCGCCGCCAACGTCGACATTTTCCTCGACACCGCAATCCAGGAAGTCCGTCACTCCACGGAATTTACCCTGCACGCCGCCGACGCAGAATTTTCAGCGCGCGCTCTCGTCGTTGCCACTGGCGGACTGACCATCCCCAAGATGGGCGCCACCGACTTCGGCTATCAACTCGCCCGCCAGTTTGGAATAAAAATTCGCGAACCACGCCCAGCCCTCACTCCACTCCGATTTGAAGCCGCCGATCGATCCACCTATTGCGATTTAGCCGGCGTCTCCACCGAAGTAATCGTCGCAACCGATCACCACGCATTTCGCGAAGCCATGCTCATCACGCATCAAGGTCTAAGCGGACCGGCCATTTTGCAAATTTCGTCCTACTGGACTAAAGGCGAACCACTGCGCATTGATCTCGCTCCGGATCGCGAAGTCTTCGCCTCGCTTCGCGAGTCCTCAACAAGAAACGCCGCCACCGCGCGCGCCGCACTCCAATTCGCGTTGCCAAATCGTTTCGCAACCCGCTGGCTTGATGCTCACCTCCCGCCGCGTTGGACCAACGAAGACTTGGCTCGTCTCGAAAAAAAGCTGCACCAATGGACTATCACTCCAGCAGGCACCGAAGGTTTCGACAAAGCCGAAGTCACCCTGGGCGGCGTAGAAACCGCTGAGCTCTCCAGCAAAACGATGGAGTCCCACAAAGTTCGCGGCCTATTTTTTATCGGCGAAGTGGTCGACGTCACCGGCCATCTAGGTGGCTTCAATTTTCAGTGGGCCTGGGCCAGCGGCGCAGCCGCCGGTCGGATCCTCTGAACTCTGCTGTCCAGGCAAAAAACCTAGTGGGAGCTAGCATGCACTAGCATTGCCACACGGCTTTCTCAACTTCTTCAAAGCGGCGATGGTCATATCGGCATTTTTCTTGATCACGGGATTGTCTGTCTTCTCACGCCGCATCGCCACATATTCGAGAGCTCTATCCACGGTGGTCCAGCGTGCCATTCGAGGACCCTCTATTTTCCATTCCCACGGGCCGTCCACTTCTCTCATTGTTTCTCCATTTTTCCCAATGTCCCGGTGCTTATTCGTGTAGGTCAGACGAAACACATAGGCGGTCATGGTCACAGGAACGGGGGAATGCGGAGCCTTATACCGCAACGCAGAATCGATGGTGCCAAAATAATCGGTCCATTTAGTCTCTATTTCCGCCCTGTCACCTCGCAGCCAATTTTCGCCAACTGCTCCCCCTGTATCCATGAGGGATATTTCGCCATCGGGAGGAAATGCATCTGCCTGCTCGTAGAG
>Ga0209006_10003280_pt1 | contig 14729 bp, 11 predicted proteins | sample JacPin_JW_Ref_O2_FD_188567 | JGI IMG/M metagenome (GOLD analysis project Ga0209006, IMG submission 188567) | Forest soil microbial communities from Algoma, Ontario, Canada - Jack Pine, Ontario site 1_JW_Ref_O2 (SPAdes) (version 2) | ecosystem: Environmental > Terrestrial > Soil > Boreal... | reverse complement strand
CCTTTTGGCCGCGCTCGGTTCCGGCGCCGATCACGGTCTTGCCCTTGTTGTCCGCGATCGGGCCCTTGAAGATGACGTAATCGCCGGCAACCAGCTTGGCCTTGATATCGTCCGCATGTTTGCGGGCCTCGGCCGAGACCGCTTCGCCATACGGCGAGACCTTGACGATTTCTTCCTTGAGGCCGCCACGGTAGAAATTCGGTATCTCCTGGCCGGCGGCGATCATCTTTACGAACTTCGGATAGAGTGCTTCCCAGTTCCACTCGGCGCCGGTCAGATAGGCCTTGGGCGCCAGCGGCGACTGGTTGACGTGATAGCCGCAGACCATCGCGCCGCGCCGGGCGGCGTTCTCGACCATCGTCTTCGGTCCATCGACATGGCAGGTCAGGACATCGACACCCTGGTCGATCAGGCTGTTGGTCGCTTCGGCTTCCTTGACCGGCATCGACCAGTCGCCGGTGAAGATCACCTGGGTGGTGGCCTTCGGGTTGGCGAGTTTGGCGCCGAGCGTGAAGGCATTGATGTTGCGCAGCACCTGGGGGATCGGTTTGGCGGCGACAAAGCCGAGCTTGTTGCTCTTGGTGGAATAGCCGGCCACGATGCCGGAGATATATTGCGCCTCGTCGATATAGCCGAAATAGCTGCCGGCGTTTTTGGGGTCCTTGTCGCTCCACAGTCCGCCGCAATGTTCGAAATGCAGCTTCGGAAACTTGGTCGCCATCTTGACCATGTGCGGATTGTAATATCCGAACGAGGTCGGGAAGATCAGCGTGGCGCCGTCGAGATTGATCATCGACTCGATCGTCTTTTCGACCGCGTCGGTTTCCGGAACCTTTTCTTCCTCGACAACCTTGACGCCCGGCATCTTCTTCACCGCCGCGGCCCCTTGGGCATGGGCCTGGTTGTACCCATAATCGTCGCGGGATCCGACATAGATAAAGCCGATGGTGGTATCCGCCGCCGCGGCGGACCGCGCGCCAAGAGCTGTTCCGAGCGTTAGCGCGGCGCTTCCCTGCAACAGATGTCGTCTTGAAATCCTGCCAAAATCCATTGGTTGCTCCCTTCGGCGGGCTGACCGCCGCTAATTTCGCGGCTTCGCCGGACCGGCAAAGCCCGGAGCATCCATCGCAAGCTTCGTGCCATTGCTTATTCCAGGGTCAATCTCTCGTAACCACTTGATAAAATGAATATTTCCTATGATTGCATCAGGTTCAAAAGTTGGGCAGGAGTTCGTACAGTCTAAAATTTAATCATTATTTTGTGATTGTATGCAATGGAGTTGGGCAACATTAGAAGCGCCGCGTTGCTTCCGGCACACGCAACCGCATACCGCGCGGCGGCAGGATCAGTTTGGCCGATGAACTCCGCGCTTATTCCGCGGCGGCCAAGGGAGCGCGTTCGAGCGCCTGGTCGTGTCCGAGCGCCAGCACGATACCTATCGCCATGATGCCGAGCGCGGCCAGCAACAACAGCCCGCCGGCATAGCTGCCGGTCTGATCCTTGATCCACCCCATCGCAAACGGGCCGGCAAATCCGGCAAGGTTGCCGATCGAATTGATGACGGCGATCCCGGCTGCGGCGCTTGCGCCGCAGAGGAAGGCCGTCGGCAGCGTCCAGAACACCGGCAGGCTGGCGAAGATACCGAAGCCTGCCGCGCAGAACGCGATCATTTTCAGCAAGGGATCATCGAGGGCCGTGGAGGCGGCGATGCCTGCCGCAGCAATCAGCAGCGGGAAAGCCGCATGGAATCGCCGTTCGGCCTTGCGATCCGAGCGTCGGCCCCACCACACCATGGCGATCACCCCGACGACATAGGGCGTAGCCGCGACGACCGTGGTGAGAAAAGTGGAGAGGCCAAAGGACTTGACGATCTGCGGCAGGAAGAAGCTCAAGCCGTAATTCATCGCCACCGCGCCGAAATAGACCAGGCTCAGTCCCAGCACGCGCGGATTAAACAGCGACTGCATCACGGTGTAGTCGTGCACCGCCAGCCGTTGACGCTCTTCAAGTGTCAATCGTTCGGCAAGCCAGGCCCGCTCGTCGGGCGCAAGCCAGGTCGCGTCAGCAGGCCGATCGGTAAGATAGAAGAATACCACTGCGGCGAGGATGATGGCGGGCACGGCCTCGATGACGAACAGCCACTGCCAGCCGGCGAGCCCGAGGCCGCCCTCCAGATAGAGCAGCAAGCCCGATACCGGCCCGCCGATCACGGTGGAGAGCGGGATGGCGGCCATGAAGTAGCCGACGATGCGCGCGCGATATTCCGACGGGAACCACAGCGTCAGATAGAAGATGATGCCGGGAAAAAAGCCGGCTTCTGCCGCGCCGAGCAGCACCCGAACCAAATAGAAACTGTGCTCGTTGCCGAGCCCGGTGGCGCGGCCGATAGCAGGGATAAATGCCATCGCGCCGGACAGGATGCCCCAGCTCAGCATGATGCGTGCAATCCATTTGCGCGCGCCGAATTTTTCGAGCAGCAGGTTGGACGGCACTTCGAAGATGAAATAGGCGAGGAAGAAGACGCCGGCCCCGAAGCCGAATGCGGTTTGCGACAGTCCGAGGTCCTTGTTCATCGTAAGCGCCGCGAAGCCGACATTGACCCGGTCCAGATAGGCGACGAAGTAGCAGACGATCAGGAACGGCACGAGCCGCCTCGAGACTTTGGCGATGGTACGGATTTCGACAGCGTTCATTTGATTTCCCATCCCACTTTTTTTGGCGGCCGGCTGGTGCGCGGCTTCGAGCGGGCGCAGCCTTTCACATTTCACCGCGCAAATGAACTGAACTCTATTGTGCAGTGCGCTAGAGCCTTTTCCGTTCCGATAGAATCGGAACGGGGCTCTGGATTGTTGTTTTGGGCGGCACCCCCTAACCAACGCGCGATAGTTGAGGTTCCAGGGCACGGATGTCTTATGGATGTCGTCAATTCGGGTTCTGTCGGCCTCGTCGAATGAGGTTGCGCGATCGGCCGGCAGGTTTTCCCGATCGGCGTCGTTACGTTCAGAATCGTACTGACAGGACCGCAAAATAGGTCTTTGATGGTGGAGGGCAGGCGGGGCAGGAGTCGTGAAATGGGTGACCTCGTTCGCTACCGCGCCATGGAATCGCTGTGCCGGCAGAGCGCGGTGTTTCGTCCGCTGGATAGCTGGCGATTATTGGCTGAGGCGGAGATGTGGCACCATAAGGCGCAGGAAATCGCCGCGCATCTTGTGGAATGCAATCGCACCCCGCCGTCCGGCGCAGTCATCGATGCGGCGTCTCAGTCCCGCGCAGGCGATGAAAGCCGGTTGCTCGCGGGCTGAGCGCTGGGGACGACAGACGGGCAGGACAATTCGATTCGACGTACGAATTCGGCGTACGAAAAAGGCCCCGCCTTTGCGGGGCCTTCGTTTGAGAAGCGGCCAGCGTGCATGTGATGCGCGGCTGGCCGTATCCGCCTCAATTCGTAATGTGGGCTGTCACCAGCGACTGCTGGAACATGGCGTTCAGCGCGGTGGTGATGTCCGCGGGCGTGTTGGCCGTAAAGAAGAAATTCGGCGATGCGCAGGACTGAAGGCTGGCCGGAATGTTCGGAATATTGTTGTTGGCATAGTCGTCTTCGTCGTCGGCAAAAGATGCGTTCACCGGGCTGATCTTCTGGTAAGGAATATAGAGCACCGAAATGATGATGCCACGATTTTTGAGCTGACCGCAGACGTTGTTGGGGCTGGTGGAGTCGATAACGGTGGCGCGGTTGCTGCCGGCCCAGTTGCCGTTCGGAACGCCCTTGGTTTGTGGATCTTCTGCGCCGTCGGTGACGAGGAACACGAAAGGCAGCGTACTGTTCGAGGAACTGCCGTCGCCGACGCTGGCGATCATGGTGTTGAGGCTGTTGAGCGCGGTGTCGATATGCGTGCCGCCAGAGCCAAGATTTGAATTCATATTGGTATCGAGCAGCGTGGCAAGGTTGGCGGCGGCGTAGTTGATGGTCGAGGAATTGGTGGTCGAGCCGTTGATACTGCTGGTCAACGGGAAATACGAATAGAGATATTGAATGAACGGGTAGAGCCCGATCCGGAATTGATTGGTAACGTTTTCGGAGGCGTTAGCCGTGATGAAGAGTTGGGTCACAGCGTAGCCGACGGCGTCGAGCCGCAGTTGGATGCAACCGTCGGTGCCTGGGGTGGCGCAGGATGTCGCCGCTGCCAGGCCAAAGTTAGGATCCGTGTTGAGCGAAGCGGGCAGGCCGGAAAGCATCTGAACCGGCAAGCCGGGAACCTGCTTCGGATACTGGGTGGTCGACGGCTTGGTGATCAGGGATTTGAGCGCGGTTTGACTGACGCGCGAATACGCATAGCCCATGCAAGCGTTGTTGGTATTGTATTGCTGGCTATACGCGTCCGTAGTGGTGGGGGGATTGGCAGGGGGAGCTGTCGGGGCGGTAACAGGGGGATCGATGCACGCGCTCTTTAGCGGCGCAAAATGACAGGCTAGCGTACATCCGGTGGGGTATTGGACAAAGTTATCGGGGTTGATCGACTGCATCCGCACCGCTTCGGACGGCGTCGACGGCAGTCCCATCGATCCGGAGACGTCGAGCGTTAGATAGAAATCGAGGTATGGCGGCAGCGACGCGGACGCTTTTGAATAACCGGACACCGTGAGGGTTTGGAATCCGAGCACTTTCATGAAAACCACCGGCACGGTGGCGCTGAACTGGACGTTGGACGTCAGATTTACCCCGGTTTTGGTGACGGTGCTGGTGAGAACCAGATTCGAGAAGCCGCTGATCGCGCTCATATTGCCGTTGAAGATATCGTTGGCATCGGTAACGCCGGCAGTCACCGAACCGTTTCCGGTCATCTGCGCGGCCGCGACAAAACCGGGGGATTTCTGTGAAATCGATGCCACGGCGGCGGCATCCGCTGCAGATTGCAGCTGGGCCTTCATTTTGGTCGCGAGCGAGTAGTCGGTCGCGCAGCCAACCGCTGCCAGAATTGGCAATATGGCCATGGTGAAGATAATAGCGACATTTCCACTTGAATCGCGACGGAAACGAGAGACCAGCGCTCTCACACGGCCGGGAAATCGAGGCTCCAACATATTTAACCAGGTCCTGTCTCAGTCCTCGGGGAATTACGCAGCAGGATACGTGCGAATCGTTCGCCAATTTCTACGCATATTCCTAAAATTGTACGCATATTCCTGAATTTGTGACGGGACGGGACACCGTTGGTTGGTGATATCCGGCGGCACAGGCGGCGACACAAGGACCATCTTGGGCATAGGGAGCCGCGGTCTTGCCCGAGAATCCGGGATTGAACGCCCGACCGAAACCCGGTTAACCCGCCAGTTCCGAGTACCGCGTGGTCGGGCTTTCGGGCCCGGTCGGCTCTTCCCCGGCAAGGACTTTGGGCTTGCGCAGCCAGACATAGATCTGGGCCGCGATCAGCAGTACGCAGATCATGAGAAAGAATGCACTGATCGGATGCTCGATAAAGGTCATGAGATCGCCGCGGGAGATCAGCAGGCTGCGCCGGAAATTCTCCTCGAAGCGCGGTCCCAGCACGAAGCCGAGCAGGATCGGCGCTGGATGGAAATCAAGACGCAGCAGGACGTACCCCGCCACGCCTATGGCCAGGGTTTCTCCGACCTGGAACATGTCGTTGTTGGCGGCATAGACGCCGATGCAGACGAAAAATATCGCGCTCGGATAGAGGTAGCGATACGGAATGCTCAAGAGCTTCACCCAAAGACCGATCATCGGCACGTTGAGAATGACCAGCAGGATGTTTCCGATCCAGAAACTTGCGATCAGGCCCCAGAAGATGTCGGCGTGCTCGCTGATAAGCTGCGGGCCGGGAACGATGCCGTGAATGATCAGCGCGCCGAGCAGCAGCGCCATGACGGTATCGCCGGGAATGCCGAGACTCATGGTCGGGATGAAGTCGCCCTGCACCGAGGAATGCGTTGAGGCCTCGGGGCATGCGACACCCTCGATCGCCCCGTGCCCGAAGCGCTCCGGCGTCTTCGATATCTTCTTTTCGGTGGCGTAGGATACAAAGGAGGCGATGGTCGGCCCGGTACCCGGAATCAACGCGCAAAGGCTGCCGAGCAGCGTGCCGCGGATCATCGGCCAGAACGCCAGTTTGAGATCCGCCTTCGACGGAAACATGTCGGAGATTCCGACCCTGGCGTATTTCATGTCGACGGTGTCGGTATTGTTGATGCTGTTGATGAACTCGGCGATGCCGAACAGGCCGAGCGCCAGTGCGATGATTTCGACGCCGTCGTAGAGTTCGGTGATGCCGAAGGTGAAGCGGGGCTGTCCGGTCTCGATGTCCGAGCCGACGAAGCCGACCAGCAAGCCGAGAACCGTCATCGCGATGCCCTTGAGCGGCGATCCTTTCGCCAGCGTCGAACCCGCCAGCAGGCCCACCAGCATCAGCGTGGATACCTCGGCGGGCCCGAATTCGAGCGCCATCTTGACCAGAAACGGCGCGAGGAAAATCATCTCGGTGATGCCGAACGATGCGCCGATAAAGGCGGCGATGATGGTGATGCCGAGCGCCGTGCCGCCCTTGCCCTGCTTGGTCAGCGGAAATCCATCCAGGCAGGTCACGGCGTGAGGCGGATGGCACGGCAGATTGAGCAGAATCGAGCAGATGGCTCCGCCATATTGAGCGCCGTAGTAGACGCCGGACAGCATCAGGATCGCCGGCACCGGCTGCATCCCGAAGGTCAGCGGGAGCAGAATCGAGATCGTCGCGACCGGTCCCATCCCCGGCAGCACGCCAACCAGGTTGCCGACCAGCACACCGAGGAAGCAATACATCAGATTATGCGGCTCGAGCGCCACGCCGAAGCCGTACCAGAGATCGGTAACCGCCGTCGAAATCACAGGTTGACCCCGCGCAGCAGCGGGAACGGAATGCTCAGCAGATAATGAAACAGCAGCACGCCGAACAGCGTGACGCCGGCCGCCAGCATGGCGGACGATTTGTAGGTGGCCGTTTTATCCCCGATTGCGCAGACAAAAACGCAGACGAATACCGCGGGGATCATGCCGCCATACTGTCCGAGGATGATGAACAGGATCGGGCCGCCGAGAATGCAGAGCCAGCCGAACCATTGCGGGTGGTCCGGCAGGAACGTCGTGTCATTGGTTTTCGGTGAGCCCAGAGCGGTCCCGGCGATCAGGATGCCAAGAAACGCCAGCACGATACCCAGCATGACCGGCATGAATCCCGGCCCCATCTTGGCAAGGCTGCCGATCTTGTAGCCGCTGCCGGTCACGGCGGCGCCCGCTCCGACCAGAAGCATCAAGCCGCCTGCATAGTAATCGCGCTTCAGCTTAGATCTCTCCCGCACGGCGCATCTCTGCCTTTGGCGCTGACCCTATCCGCTGGGGACAGGGCATGTCGAGATTGGTTGAAGGTCTCGGCCAGGATGATGCCGTTCGCACTTCTTGCGCCTGGCGCGCCATCGTGCCGACAGCGGCGATCACGCCGGATTCACGATGAACCGGCAATCTCGACTTTGTGGCCGGTCGGCCAGTGTTCGCCGACGACTTTGCCCCGCCAGGGGAAGGACCATAAGGTCGTGCCGATCTGCTCTGGTTCCGCTTTCGTGAGCGGATTTAGCATGCGGTTTCGCTTGCCCGGTGCGCGAGCGCGGTTAGAATGACAAGGCATTGCAAGAAGACTGTCGCTTTAAGAAGGCGATCACTTGGAGAGAAACGACTTGGAGAGAAATGATATGACAGAAACATCCCGACAGCCTGCTTTGTGGTCACTGGGCAGGCTGCTCGGAGCAACCGCAATTGGCCTGATGGTGACGGCCTCAGGTCAGGCCCTGGCGGCGGACCCGATCAAGATCGGTGTCATTGCAGAGGCGCAGGCCATTGCCGGTGCGTCGATCCCGCAGGCTGCCCAGATGGCCGCCGACGAGATCAACGCGAAGGGCGGGGTTGATGGACGTCAGATCGAAATCGTCACTTACGACAATCACAGTTCCTCGGCGGACTCGGTTCGCGCATTCCAGCGCGCGGTCAATGAGGACAAGGTCAATGTCGTCATGGCAAGCTATATCAGCGAGGTGGTGCTGGCGCTTGAACCCTGGGCGGCGCGCCTGAAGACGCCCTTCATTACGCCTGGTGCTGCGTCCAACGAGATCAGCAAGAGTGTTCACAGCGATTACGACAAGAACAAATATACCTTCCACGGCTATCTTACCTCGGCGGCGCTCGCGCTGTCGGTCTGTGACGCCGCCAAGGAACTGCTGGTGGAGCAGAGGCACATGGCGACAGCCGTCATCATGAGCGAGGATGCCGCCTGGACCAAGCCGCTCGACATCGGATACGAGGAATGCCTGCCGAGGGTCGGGCTGAAGGTGCTGGACCACATCCGCTTTTCGCCCGACACCACCGACTTCACGCCGATCTTCAACAAGATCGAAGGCGCGAAGCCCGACGTGATCATCACCGGCATTTCGCATGTCGGCGTGCAGCCGACGGTGCAGTGGAAGAATCAGCAGGTTCCGATCCCGATGCTCGGCGTCGCCTCGCAGGCGACCAACGAGACCTTCGGCAAGGACACCAATAATGCCTCCGATGGCGTACTCTATCAGGGCGTCTCCGGTCCAGGTGCCGCGGTAACGCCGAAGTCGGTGCCCTTTGCCGAAGGCTTCAAGGCGAAGTTCGGCAATTATCCCTCTTATGCCGGCTATACCGCTTATGACGAAGTCTATTACATCGCCGACGCGGTGAAGCGCGCGGGGTCGACCGATGCGGACAAGATGGTCGATGCGCTGGAAAAGACCGACTGGGAAGGCACCATCGGCCGCACCCAGTTCTACGGCAAGGACGATCCGTTCACCCATTCGATCAAATACGGCAAGGGCCTGATTACCGGCCTGATGTTGCAGTGGCAGGATGGCAAGCAGATCAGCGTGTGGCCGAAAGAAGTCGCCAAAGGCCAGCTGAAGTTCCCAAGCTTCATCAAGGTCACGGCGAACTGAACCCTCCATGATCATGCTCCCGGGCTGACCCGGGAGCATTTTCGCATTTGCATTTTCCCCGAGTGAGGCAGCGGTGCTGCCGCGGCCATCATCAATGCTTGCCTTGCATATCCTGATCGACGGTTTTGCCATCAGTGCGTTGTACGCGCTCGGTGCCACCGGCTTCACGCTGATCTTCGGCGTCTCCGGCGTGCTCAATCTTTCGCACGGCGCCATCATGGTGCTGGCGGCCGTGGCGGCATGGGCCGCGGCGAGCGTGCTGCATATGAACACCTATGTCGGCGCGCTGATCGGCGTCGCGGTCGCGCTGGTGGCCGCGCTCATCACCTACTTTTCGGTCGTGCAGCCGATTCAGAAATCGAAGCGAATCCCCAACGAGGAGAAGGAGATTTTCGTTCTCACCGGCACGTTGCTTTGGGGAATCATGATCCAGGAGCTGATCGCCTATTTCTTCACCAACAACGCCAAGACCGTGCTTCCAATCGTCGAAGGCGTTGTCGACATCCTCGGCGTGCGTACGCCGAAGAATGAAATCTTTACGGCCCTGGTCTGCTGTCTGGTGATCGGCCTGCTCTGGCTCCTGGTCAACCGCACCCGGACCGGCAAGGCGGTGCTCGCAGCGTCGATGAATCCACGCGGCGTCACGCTGCTCGGGCTTGAGCTCACCAACATCTATGTCGTGGTCTGGGCGATCTACGGCCTCCTGGCCGGCATCGCCGGCGTGCTGCTCGGAATGTTTCTCGGCGTCAGCTCCTATAGCGTCGGTCCGCTCACCGCCAGCGCGTTCTCGATCGTGGTGCTGGGCGGCCTCGGCAGCGTTTCCGGCTCCCTGATCGCGGCCTTCGTGGTCGGCTATCTCGAAACCCTCACCGCCTTTCTGGGCTCGCCGGCGTACCGGACCATTCCGGCACTGCTGCTCCTGGTCGTGGTGATGTACATCCGGCCGCAGGGCCTGCTCGGGAGGCGATGAGCATGTCCGACTTCTTCAAGTCCAGGCTGTTCTGGATCGCGCTCGGCATCGTCATCGTCGCCTCGACGCTGCCGCTCTATGTCTCCGGCTATATTCTCGGTCTGCTCACGGTTGCCTACTACTTCGGCGTGTTTGCGATGGCGTGGGATCTGCTGTTCGGCTTCGCCGGCGAGGTGAATTTCGGTCCGACCTTCCTGATCGGTGTCGGCGCCTACACCGCTGGGATTCTCAACAATCAATATGGCTGGTCGGTGTATCTGTGCATCGTGCTCGGCGCATTGGCGTCGGTGATTGCCGGATTTGTGCTGGCGCTTCCGGCCTTGCGGGTGCGCGGACCCTATTTCGGACTGACCACACTGGTCGCCGTGCTGATGCTGCAGAACTTCGTCGTGGTGTTCGCCGATCTCACCGGCGGTGAAATCGGCCTGACGATCCCCGACGTGATCACGATCAATGCCGGCGCCAATTACTGGATCGCGCTGTGCTTCATGACCATCAGCGCTGCGATCTTGTACGGGCTTTCGCAATCGCCGGTCGGCCTGGTGCTGCAGGCCAGCGGTCAGGACCCGGTGCAGGCCGGCGCGCTCGGCTTCAACATCGTCAAGCACAAGCTCGCCGCCTTCGTGGTCAGCGCGTTTTTCTCGGGATTGTCGGGCGCGTTGCTGGTGTTCTACTTCGGGACGGCGTCGGTGGGAACGGTGGTCGATGTCGCCGTCGGCGTACAGGTGATCGTCGCCGCCGTGCTTGGCGGACGGCGCACGGTGCTGGGTGCTGCGCTTGGCGCGATTTTCCTGATCGTGGCCGGAGAGTTCCTGCGCCCCACCGGCGAATTGGCGACCTTCATCGTCTCGACCGTCGCACTGCTGGTGATTTTGTTCTTCCCCAATGGCTTCCTTGGGTCGGCCCTGGCGCATGGGGCCCGGCAATAATGGACGCCACCAACAACGCTCCCGTTCTCGAAGTCCGCGGCCTGACCAAACGCTTCGGCGGCCTCACCGCCGTCAAGAACCTGAGCCTCGATCTGCGCGCCGGCGAGATCTTCGGCCTGATCGGCCCCAACGGCTCCGGCAAGTCGACCGCGATGAAGACCATCATGGGCATCGAACGGCCGACCGCGGGCGATGTCATCTTCCAGGGCGAAAATGTCGCCGGCCTTCCCGCGCACAAGATCGCACGGAAGGGTTTTGGCATGGTGTTTCAGCATTCGCGGCCGCTGAACCGGCAGACCGTGCTCGAGAACATCATGGTGGCCCTGCTGCCGGACAGCCTGTTCATGCTGTTCGCCGACAAGGCGCTGACCGAACGCGCCAGATGGATCGCCAACCGTGTCGGCCTCGGCGCCGTGATGGACCGGCATCCGCCGACATTGCCGTTCGCGGACCTGCGCCGGCTTGAGCTCGCCAAAGCCATCGCGCGTGATCCCAAGGTGGTGCTGGTCGACGAGCCTTTTGCCGGACTGACCTTGGCCGAAGTCGGCATGTTCTCCGAACTGATCCGCAGCTTCCGCGACGAGGGCCGCGCGGTGCTGCTGGTGGACCATAACGTCAAGAGCGTCGCGGCGCTGGTCGATCGCGTGCTGGCGATGTATCTCGGAGAGGAGATCATCACCGGCCGCGCCGATGAGGTGATGCGCAACGAGACGGTACGGCGGGTCTATCTCGGCGGCGCGATCGAAACCTCGGCCCGTCCGGAAACCAGCTTCAAGGACAAGGTGCCGCTGCTGCAGGTCGAGAACGTCAGCGTGCATTATGGCAAGGCGCAGGCGCTGGACCGCGTTTCGATCCATGTGCACCAGGGTGAATTCGTCTCGGTCGTCGGCCTCAACGGCGCCGGCAAGACCACGCTGTTCAATACCATCTCGGGCTTTTTGCCCTATACCGGCGAAATTATCCGCGACGGCGAAAAGCTGCGCGGCATCAGTCCGGCCCGTATCGCGCGAAGCGGCATCGTGCAGTGCCCGGAATCGCGGGAACTGTTCGGCGAGATGAGCGTGCGCGAAAATCTCGATCTCGGCGGCCAGCATTTGTCGCCCGAAGACAAGGACCGGCAATTGACGTGGCTGTTCGAGCTGTTTCCGATTCTGAGGGAGCGTCAGGGCCAGGCCGCGCAGACCCTGTCGGGCGGCGAACAGCAGATGCTGGCGATCGGCCGCGCGCTGATGATGCAGCCGAAGATCCTGATCCTGGACGAACCCACGCTCGGGCTTGCGCCGGTCATTCTCGAACTGTTGTCGAAGGCATTGGAGAAGCTGCGCCAGACCACGCCGATCACGGTTCTGCTCGGCGAGCAGAACGTGACCTTCGCGCTTCCGCATGCCGACCGGGTCTATGTGCTGGAACATGCGCGGATCGTCTGGGAAGGCGATCCCGGTCGTTTTGCCGCCGAAGCCGGCGAGGGTTATCTGTGAAGGCAGAGTCCACCTGCCATCCGCACTCGACCAGGTTGCGGGCGATCGCGCCTCCCATGAGGCCGAGCCCGACGATTCCGACAACCTTGTTGATGGGTATCTTCGCACTCGCCGAGCGGCAATTTCGCAGTAATTGCGGCCGCGTCTTGAATAACTAGTGATCAAGCGATAAACAATTCGCTAGATTACTTCAATCGATCTCGTTGCGCTGCGGCGGATTTTGCTTTCAGGGGAGGCCTGCCATGAAAGTTACCGGCTTCAATCACCTTTCGATCGGTACCCGGAATCTCGAGGAGTCGGTGAAATTCTACCAGACGGTGTTGGGCATGCAGGCGATCCCCAGCTACAATTTCGGTTTCAAGACCAAATATCTCCGTTGCGGCGATTTGCAATTGCACATCTTCGAGCTCGAGGATCAGGTTCCGTTCTATCAGCACTTTGCGGTGGATGTGGACGACTTCCATGCCGCCTACGACGCTGCCAAGGCGATGGGCGCGCTTGACTCGACGGCGTTTCGCAATCCGGTCAACGAATTGCCGGATGGCTGCGTTCAGATGTACCTGCGCGATCCCGCGGGCAATCTGGTCGAGATCGACTGGCCCGACGTCGAGACGCTCGATCGCTCGCGAATTCCCGAGATGAAGCTCTTGACTGAATTTGCGGAGCAAAACGAAGAGGGGTTGGCCGCTTCGCTCTACCTCGATCGGCCGCATCTCAAGACCGTACGACGGGCGAGATAGCGAGGAACCAAATGGCAGGTGTTGGTCGGAAGCCAAACGCAAGCCTGTCCTCCGGGCCGGACCCGGAAAATGGCGCCTATGCGGCCATGGTCGCGCGCGCCGAAGCGCTGATTCCGCAACTGAGTGCTCGCGCATCCCGCACCGAGGAGCTGCGGCGCCTGCCGCCCGAGACCGAACGCGATCTGCATGAGGCCGGCCTGTTCAGGATCCTGCAGCCGAAGCGGGTGGGTGGCTCCGAATTCGATTATGTCGCATTGATCGATTGCGCCGATGCGATCGGGCGAGCCGACGCCTCGGTCGCCTGGAACATGGCCAATCTGGCCAGCCATCACTGGATGCTCGGCATGTTCGACCAACGCGCGCAGGACCTGGTCTGGAACAGGGACGCCAATGCCCTGATTGCGTCCTCCTTCATCTTTCCGGCCGGTCGCGCCAGAAAAGTCGATGGCGGATATGTGCTGCGGGGCAGCTGGCCGTTCTCGTCGGGAGTGGATTCCTGCGATTGGAACATGCTGGCCAGCGTTGTTTCATCCGACGATGAAGCTGACGGCATCCAGTACCGGATCTTTTTGCTCAACAAGGCGAATTACAGGATCAGGGATACCTGGAATGCGACCGGGTTGCGGGGAACGGGATCGAACGACGTCGACGTCAAGGATGCCTTTGTTCCCGAAGAGATGACGCTGGCGGTGAGCGATCTGGACGGCGGACCCACGCCCGGCAGCGTCGTCAATCCGAACGCACTTTATGCGCTCGCGGTATTCTCGCTGTTTCCCTTTGTGCTTTCCGGCGTAGCACTGGGAAATGCCCAGGCCTGTCTGGACGACTATGCCGGCATCGCGCGGCATCGCGCATCGACCTACAACCGCGCCAAGATCGGCGACCTCCAGAGCACGCAGATCAAGATTGCGGAAGCTTCCGCGAAGATCGATGCGGCCCGTCTCATCATGCGCTCGACCTGCATCGAGGCGATGGCCGACGCCCGGCGCGGCTACGTTCCGGATACCGCCGTCAAGACCAGATTGCGGCGCGACGGGGCTTTTTCGGTCAATCTGTGCACCGAGGCAGTATCGCTGCTGTTTGCGGCGAGCGGCGCGCGGGGCCTGTCCACGGCAGGCGCCCTGCAGCGGCAGTTTCGCGATGCGCATGCAATCAATTCGCATCTTGCGTTCAATTTCGATTCCGCCGGCACCAATTACGGCCGTGTTGCGCTTGGCCTGCCATCCGAAAATCTGACGCTTTGAGACGAGGGCATGACTGACGCGCCAAAGCATCCCATCCATCCGGATCCGGCCAACGAATTGGCCAGCGATCAATCGCCGATTGATCCGCGGGATTTTCGCAATGCACTGGGCACCTACGCCACCGGCGTCACCGTCATCACGGCGATGGCGGCCGATGGCAAACCCTACGGCCTGACCTGCAATTCGTTTGCCTCGGTGTCGCTGAATCCGCCGCTGGTGCTGTGGAGCCTGGTGATCTTTTCGCAAGCCATGAGCATTTTCCAGAACGCCAGTCATTTCACGGTCAATGTGCTTGGCGTATCGCAGCAGGCCCTCGCCAACAAGTTCGCGACCTCGTCGGAAGACAAATTCGCCGGGGTCGAATGGACGCC
>Ga0209006_10003279_pt1 | contig 14730 bp, 14 predicted proteins | sample JacPin_JW_Ref_O2_FD_188567 | JGI IMG/M metagenome (GOLD analysis project Ga0209006, IMG submission 188567) | Forest soil microbial communities from Algoma, Ontario, Canada - Jack Pine, Ontario site 1_JW_Ref_O2 (SPAdes) (version 2) | ecosystem: Environmental > Terrestrial > Soil > Boreal... | reverse complement strand
CTGAAACCGGGCGAAGACCTGAAGAACCTGCGGCTGGTTGCCTTTGTGCAAGAGTCGGGCCCTGGAAAAATGCTGGGCGCCTCCATGCGGAACCCCGTGAACTAGGCGCAGAATCCGCGGTTTTTCGAAGGTGGGAACGATTCGAGTGCTCGAAGCGTTGTCCTTGAGGGGGCGCAGCGCTCCAGCCGCGATTCAAACATCCGTGCCGCGTCTTCACGCGAAGTGTCTCCGCCTCGTCACGTTGAGTCGACAAGGTCGGGGACATCTCAGTCCCTGCCGCACATCCGTTAGAATCAACTTTGATCGCGCAAATGAACGGCGGCAAACGCGTCAGGTTTCGCCGTGTGTTGATTGAATTTGCTGCGCCGGTTCGGCCAGCGGCGATCGCAGAGATATGAAGATCGGTGTTCTTGCCCTGCAGGGCGATTTCGATGCTCATCGCTCCCGGCTCGAAGAGCTGGGCGCTACCGTTGTGCTCGTCAAAAAGCCCGAGCAACTGGATGAAATCGATGGCCTCGTCATTCCCGGCGGCGAGTCCGGGACCTTTCTGAAATTGCTGGGAGAGCAGGGTTTTGAAAAGCTCAAGCAGTTCGTCCGCCTCAAGCCAACCTTCGGCACGTGCGCGGGAGCGATCCTGTTAGCCACCGAGGTTGAGAACCCCAAGCAGGCCGGCCTGGGCGCCATCGACATCTCCATCCGCCGCAACGCCTACGGACGCCAGCTCGACAGCTCCATCCGCGAAGGCCGGTTGTTATCGGAAAAGTTAGGCAGCTCTCCTCTCGAAATGGTCTTCATTCGCGCTCCAAAGATTGAGCGCGTCGGCGCCGGCGTCGAAGTCATCGCGACCGAAGGAAGCGATCCGGTCGCCGTGCGGCAGGGAAGCGTCCTGGCTGCGACGTTCCATCCTGAGCTCTCTGATGATCGCCGCGTCCACCAGGCATTTATCGACCTCGTGGCAAGAAACAAAGGGACCGGCTGAATGTCAGATGATGATGTTATATCGCTTCAAGGTCCTGTCGAGAAATTGGACGGGAAACTCGTCCTTCGGATTCCCCTCGACGCGGGTGGAAATGAATTCATTCAATGCTCGCGCGGAATCTCGGAGATCGAAGGAGACTTCCTGAAAATCACAATACCAGAATGGCTCTCTGGGGTTCTGCGCATAGAGGCTGGCAGCCTAGTTTCAGTGGACAATCGGGATGGCAAGTGTAACATCCAGCCCATTAATCCCTTGCCCCTCCAATAGGCATGTCGATTATTTTGCCGGCAGAAACTCGATTTTTGCTACCCGGCTCGCAACCTTGAAATCGAAGTCTGCCGTCACGAAAACGCGCTCCCTGGAGTCCGCCGCGAGTTCCACCCCGAAGGCATCCACGTAGGGAACTGTCGTTTTGAGCCGGATCAAGGCTGCGCGCCCCGCGCGGTCCGCATCCACGGGCGCCACCGGAATGCCGAATGCGGTCAGGCGCCTGAGAACCATGTCCAACACCTCTGTGCCGTGTTTCTTGCAAACCTGCCCGGCGATCTCGCCCCAGTGCACGGAAGAGATGATCGCCTCGCATCCTCCAGCCAGGTAATCTTTGATGATCTCAGCTACGCGATCCGCTCCCGCCTCACCATCGAGATAGCGCAGCACGGCGCTCGAATCCAGAACGTACGTTATGAATGGCTTCTCTACCATCGATCTTTCGCGCGCCGTCGTTCGCGTAGGAGGCTCTTAGTCAGGGACGCCCCTCCCGCCAACATCCCGCGCGTCTGATCAACCAGTTCCTCCGACACCGGCTCCAGCACGATTCGCGATCCCTCCTGGGTGACGGAAATGCGCGTACCAGGTTGGATCCCCAAAGAAGTCCTCATCTCGGACGGAATCACAAACTGCCCCTTGGTGCTTACTGTTGTAATCTGTCGAGTCATTCTTACATTCTACGCTGATGTAAGACTTTCGTCGATACGATTTTCCTTCTTGACAGCTCCATCGTGTAACTGTAAGGTTACGCATTATGCGGAACCGTTCGGTTACATATTCGTCGGAAGCGACGTTCCAGGCCCTTGCCGACCCGACCCGGCGCGCCGTTCTGGATCTGCTGCGCCGAGGCGGCCAGCCCGCAGGTGAAATTGCCCAGGCGTTCCCGGTGTCGCGTCCGGCGATTTCCAAACATCTGCGACTCCTGCGCCGGGCCCACCTGGTTCGGGAACACCGCGAAGGTCGTCACCGCGTCTACCAACTCAATCCCGATCCACTCCGCGCCGTTGATTCGTGGCTCGAACAGTACCGTAGCTTCTGGAAGATGAACCTCGCCAACCTGAAAACGTTTGTCGAAGCCGAGCACGCCAAAGAAACTGAGACTCACGCAGCCAAACCCTGTTCGCAAAACTTCAAAAGGAGATCACTGAAATGAAATCACTTCGCATCGCTCTATCTCTCGCTTTGCTTCTCGCCGGCACGGCAGCGCTCGCGCAAAGCGCCGCCCAAAAATCCTACGATCAACTCAGGTCCCTTGACGGAATGTGGGAAGGCAAGAACAGCAAAGGCGAGCCTCTGCATGTTTCCTTCCGGGACACCGCTGGTGGATCCGCTCTGATGAGTGAAATCATGGGCGAGGGGCATCACGACATGGTTTCCATGATTCATCTCGACGGCCCGAACCGCCTTGTGTTGACGCACTACTGCGGCGCTGGCAACCAGCCGCGCATGGCCGCCACCCCTTCGCCCGACGGCAAGACCATAACCTTCGAGTTCTTCGATGCCACCAATCTGTCCGCGCCCGATGCCGGCCACATGCAGCGCGTCGTGATTGCCGTGCTCGACGCCAACCACCACACCGAAGACTGGACGTTCAACGATCACGGCAAGGAAATGAAAGAACTCTTCGACCTTCGCCGCACAGAAATTGCCCAGAAATAATCTGGACCACACCGGGTGCCCCACGTCTCGCTTCCGTTGCCAGACGTGGGAGCTTCCGAAATCGCTGGATGCACGAAAGCAGGGAAAGAACCGGAAGTAAGAGAAGAAGGAATAAGGAAGGACGCCGTAATCCAATGACCAGCACAGCACCACAATCCGCAATCACGGCTGACGGCGATTCCGTCGTCACGGAAATCTTCATCGCCGCTCCTCCCGCCCGCGTCTTCCAGGCGTTAACCGACGAGAGCGAGCTTATGCGCTGGTTTACCAACGAGACCTGCCCCGTCAAATTCTGGAAGATGGATGCGCGTCCCGGCGGAAATTACAGCTACACCACGCGGCAGGGAACCGGCGTCGTCAACAATGTCAGTGAGTTCGAGTGCCACGGAGACATCCTCGAGTTCGATCCCCCGCGCCTTCTGGTCTACACCTGGTACGGGAACTGGCACCAAGACCAATCGTTGCGTACGGTCGTCCGCTGGGAACTTACTCCCGTCGCCGGCGGAACCCAGGTGAGAGTCACGCACAACGGCCTCGCCCAGGAAGAAGCCGCACGCAAGGATTACGTCGGCGGCTGGCCCGGCGTTCTCGCGCAACTGAAGAAGTTCACCGAGCCTTAAGGTGGCGGACAAATCAAAATCAACAGCAACAGCAAAGGCGACGGACAGGAGTGTCCGTCCCACACTGAACCTCAGGAGGCACCATGGCAACCGACGCAATCTCTCCCGATCAGGACGTCGTCACCTGCGAGATCTTTATCGCCGCACCACCCGCCCGCGTCTTTCAGGCCATCACGGACCCGCGCCAGCTCCCGCAGTGGTGGGGGAACAAGGAAATGTATCGTGTCACCAGCTTCGAAAGCGATCTGCGCGTCCACGGCAAGTGGGCCAGCAAAGGTGTCAGCACCAATGGCGAAACCTTCCAGGTTAGCGGTGAGTACCTCGAAGTCGACCCGCCGCGCCTTCTTGTCCAAACCTGGATGTCCAGTTATGCCGGCGATCTCAAGACGACGGTTCGCTGGGATCTCGAGCCGCAAAGCGTGCATGGCCTGCACCCGAGCGGTCCGCAACGCGCCGGAACGGGCACGCTGGTGAAGATTCGACACAGCGGCTTTGCCGGATACCCTGACCAGGCAAAGAGTCATGGTGAGGGATGGAAGCGCGTGCTGGCGTGGATGCAAACCTTCGTCGAGAAAGGACAAACCGTCGACACACGCGCCTGACCTTGACGCATTGCCGCGCCTATCGCGACAATGCTAATGCTAATGATGAAGATGAATCGCGCTCGCATCGCAATTCCAGTGGCAGCGGTCGTCGCTCTCGCGGTCGCTGCCATATTTTTCTTTGCTTCGTCCCACGCGGCAGGCCAGGCCGCAAGTCAGAAGGGAACTTCCATGCCCGCTCACGCCACCGGACCGTTCGAAGTCAAACTCACTCCGCAGGACGACAAGCTTGATCCCACCCTCGGCCGCATGACCATCGACAAGCAGTTTCACGGCGATCTCGAAGCCACCAGCAAAGGCCAGATGCTCACCGCCTCCACCGACGTCAAAGGCTCCGCCGGCTACGTAGCCATCGAGCGCGTCACCGGAACGCTGCGCACCGCGAGCGGCCTGCACACCGGCAGCTTCTCGCTGCAGCACACCGGCACGCTCAACCGCGGCACTCCCGAGCTATCCGTCAGCGTCGTCCCTGATTCGGGCACAGCCCAACTCGCCGGCCTCACCGGCAAGATGAACATCATTATTTCCGATGGAAAGCATTCTTACGATTTTGAATACAGTTTGCCGGAAGCTCACTAGCCTTCCGCTTGCTCCCCGCCTGACTGCAAGTCGTGGGCTCCGCCGGAAGAACCTTCGCCGAGGACGACGCTTCTTCTATGCGTGCGGCAAGATCGCGGGCGAGGGCGCCCGCGCCACACTACTTAAAAATACGTGCGCCGTGGAGAAAAGGTTTCTTCCAGAAATCTTATCAAGCCGTTAGACGAAAACACGCGGCGCGGTCAACGGGGCTAACCTCCGTTCTGTTCCAAATTGAACTCACTTATTTCTCGAAGTGTGCAATTGTGAACACCCCACAAATATCCCTTGGTTATAGATTTAAATCCAACGGGCCGGATGTGTCAGCAACTCACGAGCCCGGTACATAGTTCGCTGTTTTCCTCTGATGGCGCAGTCTCCGAGGACACTGCGCCAAGTCTTTTGTGGCGAGTTGCGCGCGATAGTCGAAGCCGGTCTCAACTGTGATTGCACTTTGTTAGCTGCCGCTGAGAGGAAGACAAATGACATTCATGTCTGGATATAGAAGTCACAAGATCTGCGCATTAACACTCTTACTGCTGATGTTCGGCGCCGCATGCAGCGACTATGACAAGTCCGGCAGCAACCGGACCGTGACGGCGCCGACAGTAGTTTCCGTGGTGCCTCTGAATGCCGCAGCCACTGCATGTCCGAACACAACCGTGACTGCCACCTTTGGCGTAGCCATGAATCCCGCAACCATCACTGGCGCGAGCTTTACCCTGGCCGGACCCGGGACTACCGCTGTGACAGGAGTCGTCACCTATGACGCTACCAGCGACACCGCGACCTTCACGCCATCGAGCGCTCTCGCGCTGGGTACGCTCTACACCGCGACCATTACAACTGCGGCTACCGACGCTTATGGCATTGCGTTGGCCAGTAACTTTGTATGGACGTTCACGACTGGAAGCAACCCGTGTGCGCCGGCCACAGTGATTTCCGAGAACCCTGTAAATGCTGCAACCGGCGTTTGCCCCAACTCGGTGGTGACGGCAACCTTCAGCGAGGCGATGACGCCGTCTACGATCAATTCCACGACCTTTACTGTAACGGGGCCTGGCGCTACAGCCGTAGCCGGTGTAGTCACTTACGCGCAGTCAACCGCGACCTTCACTCCGACCAATCCGCTGGCGCTGAATACTCTCTTTACCGGTACGGTTACGACCGGAGCGCAAGACACGTTTGGCAACCCGTTGGCAAACAATTTCGTATGGACCTTTTCTACCAGTACCACGGCCTGTGCTCCACCCACAGTAATTTCCGTAGCCCCTCCGAATGCTGCAACGGGCATCTGTCCCAACACACTCGTGACAGCCACTTTCAGCGACGCGATGCAGCCTTCCACCATTAACACTACAACGTTTACCTTAACCGGTCCGGGCCTAACCCCCGTTGCGGGAGCAGTTGCCTACGTGGCGGCGAGCGATTTCGCTACTTTCACACCTACCAACCCTCTGGCGCTCAGCACTCTCTATACCGCCACCATCACCACTGGCGCCCGCGATATAGCCGGCGATCCGCTGACGACCGATTATGTATGGACCTTCACCACCTCTCCTACGGCATGTCAAGCTACTGTCCCGCTGGGAACTTCCTGCATGTTTGGGATCCTGGCCGCCACTCCCGTGGTTAGCAGCAGCGGCCCGACGAACGTCACCGGAGATATAGGAATCTGGCCATCCTCTTCGATTACTGGATTTCCACCCGGAGTATTGACTGGTACGGAATACGCCGGGGACTCCGTTGCTCAGACGGCGCAGGGCGACTTGACCACGGCATATAACTATGCCGCGGCAGCAGCAGGCGGTGCGGTCCTCACCGCGGATATCGGAGGGCAAACACTCGCTCCTGGTGTTTACAAGACGACCAGTGCCCAGCCGTCACTGGGAATAACCGGGAACCTTACGCTTAGCGGCAATGGCATCTACATCTTCCAGATCGTTTCGACACTGACGACGGCAGCAAACAATAGCGACGTCATTCTCAGTGGAGGCGCGTTGGCGGAAGATGTCTTCTGGCAGGTTGGAAGTTCCGCGACGCTTGGAACTACTACAACCTTCGCCGGAACCATTATGGCTCAGGCGTCCGTTTCGCTCGACACCGGTGCCACGCTGAACGGCAGAGCCTTGGCCCGGACCGGAGCTATCAGTCTGCTCAGTAATCCGGTGAACGTACCTCCTTGTCCTTGATCGTGAGGCATTCGGTATGGAGACTCGCGCCCGCTGGCTCTACCAGCGGGCGGGGGATGGCACCATTCACGTCACTGAGTTCGGAGGATCTCTAAAATGTCGGCTCACTCTAAGATGGCTTCTTGCCGGGTTGTAGCGATGCGGTTGTTTGTTATCGCTGCGCTATGTAGCGTTGGCACACTCTTGGCAGCGCAGGATCAGGGCAACGATCGGCCCGCCCCCAAATGGGAGCTCTTTGGTGGATATTCGTTTGTCTATCCCGGTGCACATGTGCACGGATTGCTGCCAGGAGGCCTACTTCCCGTAGACAGCCTTCTGGAGTCAAATCCGCGTGGAGCCGGGGCCAGCATCACCTACAACTTTAACCGCTGGATCGGCTTGACCGGCGACGCCAGTGCGGACTTCAGCAGCGGCGAGACTGGAATAGCCAAGCGAATTGACGACGCCGAATTCTTCAACTTTTCCGGCGGGCCGAAGATCACCTTTCGCACTCGCCATTTCTCCCCGTTTCTTGAAGTTCTCGTAGGCGAGCATCGCCTCGCTTCCGAACTCTTTCGAAGCGATTACGAAATCGGTTTCATGGCTGGCGGCGGTCTCGACCTGAACTTGAACAGACATTGGGCCCTGCGTCTGATCCGAGCCGATTACGTGTACTCGAATCATCAATTCGGTCCATCATCCCTGGTTCCTGCCACCGACATCAGAGGCGCGAGGCTGCAAAGCGGCTTGGTGTTCATGTGGGGCGGAAAAAACGCAGTCGTAATTCCCCCCAGCGCCGCGTGCTCCGTGCAGCCTGGCGAAGTTCTTGCCGGTGAGACTGTGACCGCTACAGCTTCGGGATCGAATTTCACTTCCAATCGCGAAGTCCGGTACAGCTGGAGTGGTTCCGGCATTAAGCCTGGCGAAAGCCATGCCACCGCGCAGATTGACACGAGCGGCTTGCAGGCGGGCTCGTACCAGGTCACTGCCAGTTTAAGCAACGGCACCTCCAGCGGCATTGCCTCCTGTACTGCCAGGTTCACCGTGAAAGAGCCGCGTCCGCCTGTGATTTCATGTTCAGCGGATCCGGCAAGCGTGCCGATGGGCGGCAGTTCAACGATTACCACGACTGCTACTAGCCCTGATGGCCGCGTGCTGACCTATCGCTACACCACTAGCGGCGGAAACATCAGCGGTAACACCTCGACCGCCGTCTTGCAGACTACGGGCGCGCAACCGGGACCGATCACCGTGACCTGCACCGTGGCCGACGACCGGCTCCAGCCCCTCACCGCCTCCTCCACGACAACGGTGAACCTGCAAGCCCCCCCACCTCCTCCCGACGTGACTGCCATCGAGAAAAGGCTCGCACTTCACAGCGTTTACTTTGCTACGGCGAAGCCCTCCGTCGACAAACCGGATGGCGGTCTGCTTCCCAGCCAGGAAAAAACGCTCACTGCACTTGCCAGCGATTTCAAAATCTATCTTGAAAGCAAGCCGGACGCACGCTTGACCTTGGAAGGACACGCCGATCCACGCGGTTCGGTGGAATACAATCAGGCACTCTCGCAACGGCGAGTGGAGCGGGCGAAAGGTTTCCTGGTCGCACTTGGAATTCCCGATGCCAACATCGAGACCAAGGCTTTCGGGGAACAAGAAAATCTTACCGACACTCAAGTGAAGGACGCGGTCGAGCGCAATCCCGAGCTGAGTCCGGAAGATCGGCAGAGGGTGCTCAAGCATATGAGAATGATTATTCTGGCCAGCAATCGCCGGGTCGACATCACTCTCACAAACAATGGTCAGACATCGCAGCAGTCCGTGCGAGAGTATCCCTTCAATGCAGCGGATTCCCTCACGCTGCTGCAGGAGGAAGGCACCAAGAAATCGACCGGACGGGCCGTTCACGCAAGAACAAAGCCTGCAGGTCACCCGTAAAGCGGACGGAAGGGGCCCAACCCACTCAAGCCCGCTTTGACTTGAGTGGGTTGGGCCCAAGTTTCGTTCTCTGCAATGCTGGTGTGGGTCGGACACTCCTATCCGACGCCTTTTGACTTTGATCTCGACCAATCGCCGGCACGACCGTGGAAGAGCAGCGCTTCAGCGCAGCGAAAAAACCCAGATTAGCCGCGTAAAAATTGAATCACCGCTCGGGCTCCAGCCCGTCAGAGATTAATTGAATCGCCTCTGTGCAAGTTCTTGCATAGTCTTTTTTTTCATGGACTTCGGGTCAATTCTGCTTGAAGCAACCGCGCGTCGCGTGGTTAACTGGAATGCCATTATACGAAGGAATTCTGTATGAAGAAGTTCTTGGAATCTCGGTTCTTGCGGCTGCTGGTCCTGGTTTTGGGGATTTTCGCTACATCTGACCTGGCCCTCGCTCAAACCCACTACATTCTTACGAATGATGACCTCGCATACCCATTCCTTACCGGGGTTGGATTCTTCACCGTGGGAACCAACGGCCTGCCTGTCTTTAAGCAACAGGTGCATACCGGGACGTTCGGCATCGGCGGCGGCTACTTCGGCATGAACCGTCTGGCCGTGCTCGATAGCGGAACTCAGCAGTGTGTGTTCGCCTCGGAAGCACTGAACGGGTTCATCGCTGGAATCGATGTCAGCACTTTAACCGTCGGGGGAACCACGACCGGCTCTTCAACCGATTCGGGCACGGCGAATGGCATCGGGCTTGTGATGAACGGCAGCTATCTTTACGCCAGCTTCAGCAGCTCGAATACGATTGGAACGTTCGCGGTGCAACCCGGATGCAGCCTCACCTTTATCGGCGACACGTCCGTGATCGGGTTGCAAGCCGGAATCATTAATGGCATGGCGATCCACGGATCGATGCTGGTTACCAGCTACACGGACGGTTCGATCGAGTCATTTAACATTTCGGGCGGGACGCCAGTTTCGAACGGAGACGAACAGATCTCGACGGCGACCGTGAATTCGGCAGATGCCACCTACGTAAACGCCATCGACATTACCAAAGATGGTCACTACGCGATTTTTGGGGACACTTCAACAGCTCTCAGCGTGGAAGTCTCCGACATCTCATCGGGCAAGCTGGCCAGGACCACGGTCTACAAATCCACCGCGAGCATCAACTCCAGCAATATCATTCTGAGCCCGGATGAAACCATACTTTACGTCGTCAACACGCAAGGGGCGACGGTGAGCGCGCTGTTCTTCAATAAAAGCACGGGGAAGCTTTCCGCAGGTTGCACGTCGGGACCGCTGGCGGGATTGTCGCAGAACTGGTCGTACCTGGCGGGAATCACGCTGATGAGCCAGACCGGAAATGGCGGCGGAGTCTATGTGGCCGAGTTCGGCACCGTGTCGGGAATCGCGACCGTGCCGTTAAGCCTTTCGGGACAGAAATGTTCGCTACAAGAAGCGACCGGATCGCCGACGATCGATCCGAACACGCCGGGAGTGCTGTCGATCGGCAGTTTCCCCCCGCGATCCTTCTAGGATCGTTTACGTCGAGAGATATCTGCAGGGGCATAAAAAATGAAGGAGTGGGATATGCGAGGGATGTCGAGGTGGTTGCTGGCGATGGCCGTATGCGGGTTTCCTTTTCTGAAGCCAGCGGCGCAGGATTGTCCCGCTCGTCCGAACTCGGGGACGGTGGTGGCGGATCCCTTCAGCATTTCCTCGCAAAATGGAGCGATCACGGCGCAGTTCACGCTGGGGCACTCGGTGGATTCCGCCGGTTACACGCATTATTGCTACAAGTACCGCGCGCCCACACAAGTGGTAGAAGCCCCGACCTTGCGGGTAAATCCCGGAGACGTGATCAATCTCAACGTAGTCGACCAGATCGTCGCCGATAACTCGATGAAGATGGACATGGCACCTCCGCCAGGTCCGCCCTGTGGCGATGGCGGCGCGGCCACCATCAATTCAACGAACGTGCACTTCCATGGCATGAACGTTCCTCCGGTCTGCCATCAGGATGACGTGATCAATACGCTGATCCAGCCGGGTTCGCCGGGCTTCCAGTTCAATGTGCATGTTCCCACCACTCAGCCGCCGGGATTGTATTGGTACCATCCGCACGTGCACGGCTTCACCGAGTTTCAGGTGAATGGTGGCGCGGCCGGGGCGATCGTGGTGAATGGGATGGAAAAGGTGCGGCCGGAAGTTGCCGGACTGACGGAACGCGTATTTGTGATCCGCCAGCAGTACCTGGTGCCGTGGATCCCGGGACCCTACCAGTTGACGCTGAACTACCAAACCTCTTTCCTGGCGCAATTTCCGGTGATCGATATGAAGCCGGGGGAGAAGCAGTTCTGGCGAGTCGCCAATGCCACGTTGCAGGATTTTCTGGAATTGCAGGTGCAGGTCAACGGAGTGGCGGTGCCGCTCGAGATGATTGCGCTGGATGGGTATCCGCTGGCGCAGACCAGAAATCAGAACACGATCCTGGTACCTCCGGCGGGGCGGGCAGAGTTCATCGTGCAGGCACCGACGTCGGGGAGCGCCATCTTCGTGACTAACGCTTATAGCACCGGTCCGACTGGGAACGCAGACCTTGCGACCACGCTGGCAACCATCAAGACCACGAACACGGCGGCTTCCTCGCACATGCCGGAATCAGCGCCGCCCACAGCCGACGGCGTGAAGTTCCTCAATTTCGCGCTGCAGCCGGCGACCACGCAGAGAAAGCTGTATTTCTCGGAAGAGTTCGGCGGGACGAATGGCCCAATCCAGTTCTACATCACCGTCGACGGGCAGAAGCAGAAAGTGTTCGAGCCCAACGAGCAGCCGGTGATTACAACCAAGGTGGGAGCGATTGAGGATTGGACGATCGAGAACCGCGCGCTGGAGACGCACGCGTTCCATATCCATCAAATCCATTTCCGCGTGCTTGAAGTGGATGGCAAGCCGGCTCCGAATACCGACCTGCGCGACACCATTGAAATTCCCTTCTGGGAAGGCAAGGGGCCTTACCACAGCGTGAAGTTGCGCATGGACTTCAGCGATCCGACGACCGCAGGCACGTTCCTGTTTCACTGTCACATTCTGCTGCACGAGGATCTGGGGATGATGCACAAGATCCTGGTCACGCCCTAGCCCATCCTTTTTCGTATTTATCTTCGACGATTCATCTGCGAAAGGAAGTCTGATGCGCAAGCGAATTCTATTTATCGCCGGAAGTGTAGTTCTGTTGCTGAGTGGATATGTCGCGGGCACGCACAGTGCGATCTTCGCGCAGAGCTATCCCTCCACGCACGGAACTGTTCCGAAGTCTTACGGCAAGCTTTCGGCCGTGATCGCGGACTCGATCGGCACGGGACTGGTCTTTGAGGATGCAGGCGGAGTAATCCGCTTTGTCAGTGTGACTGGAATGAAGGAAGGCGAGTTGGCCCGCTATGATCAGACTCCGGTTCAGGGCGGCATTCCAAAGGCGTACGGACATCTGGTCGGAGCCGTTGTAAATCACGGCCAGACCGGATTGGTCTTCGAGGATACGCAGGGCGCGATCCGCTTCGTAACCATCACCGGAGCCACCGAGGCCGAACTCACCCGCAACTGATTTGCAGCGAGCCAAGAGGAACCTGCTTGATCGCAGGTGGCCCATTCAAGCCCGCCTTTGGCTTGAGTGGGGATGTTCACTCAGTCCTTCCAAACGCCTTGTCATTCCGACGCGCGAGCGCAGCGAGACAGGAGGAACCTGCTGCTCCCAAATTCTTGTCAAGCCCCTAAACTCACTGATTTTCTACTATCTCACTGATTCGCTGCCAGATATAAATTTCTAAAAATGTCCCAATCACCCCTGCCAACCTGCTATTCTGGATATATAGGGTAAAAATAATGGCGCGGACGTCACAGTCTGCGCCATTCTTATTTTCACTCCATCTTTCAGGCACAGCCATGCTGTGCTTTTTTTATTTTGTGAGGACCTCATGCAAAAGTTTAATCCGATCCTGATCCAGCCTCCTGCCTCCGCCATCACCATCCACGCCGTCGCCGACACCCGCAAGCGCCGCGGAGAAGCCGCAGAAGCCGCATTCCTCGCCCGCGCCACATCTCTCGGCTTCACTGTCTGCCTCCCTTGGGGAGACAGCAACCGCTACGACTCCGTCGTTGAACTCGATCGCGGCTTCCTTCGCGTGCAAGTCAAATCCGCCACCGGATATGCCGAGAACCGCTATCGCGTCAAAACCACCGGAGCCAATGGCAAGGTCTATACTTCCGCCGAAATCGACCTTTTCGCCGCCTACCTCGTCCCCGAAAATCTCTGGTACATCATTCCCATCCAGGCCATTGGCGATCGCAAAGGGATCCGATTTTATCCCACCACTCGCCGTCCCTCCCGCGCCCTCTTCGAAAAATACCGCGAAACCTGGTGCCTCCTCGACTCTTGCCTCAGCGTCCGCCTCCGCCAATCCGACCCCCGCCGCTGCCGCAGTAAAAATCTCGAAGTCCGCTGCGCCGTCTGCCCCCAGCGCGGCTGAAGCTCGACGTGGCGCGGGCGCCCTCGCCCGCGAATGTCTCCAGTGCCAACCTTTCTCGGGACCATAGGATCGGGAAGGCCACGACGTCAGTCGTGAGGCATAAGCCACAGTCGCGCAGCGAAAATTGCTTTTGCGGACACGGGATCGGAAGGCCACGACTTCAATCGTGCCGCGTAAGCTACGTTTTGAAAGGTTGCGACTTCAGTCGCGAGGGGGAATACTGCTTTTGGGTGGCGCGGCTCTTCAGCGCTGCGATATGGATTGCTTTTCACTCCGGGCTTTGCCCCGAGGGACGGGAAGGGCACGACTTCAGTCGTGCCGCAAGACTTCAAATTTACAGAAGGCTTTAGGCCTTGAGGGATTTTATCCAAGCGCACAAACGACGGCCGGTGGCCCATTCAAGCCCGCCTTTGGCTTGAGTGGGGATCTTCGCTCGAGCCCTCCAGTCCTCTTTGTCATTCCGACGCGCGAGCGCAGCGAGACAGGAGGAACCTGCTGTCGCCAGTGAGCCGGATACATTGCGAGATTCAGCCCTAAGCGAGACGTCCGCCACAGACGCCAGCACGACCGTGGAAGAGCGGCGCTTAAGCGCCGCGTAGAGTCCGATTACCAGACGGGCTTTAGCCTCTGCGGATTTTTCTTAAACGCCCTCACGAACCATGGGTACACCATCTTTGGCCTCCTTGGCCAAAGCCGGGATTTGACGACTCTCACCCTCAAGCGATTTTTGACTGAGAGGACTCGGAAAAGAGGCCACTAGCCGCACGGCTACGAACGGTCGGGAAGGGCACGACTTCAGTCGTGCCGCAACGCTTCAAACGTTAGAGAAGGCTTTAGCCGCTGCGGGCTGCAGTTCTCCGATGACGGCCGGTGGCCATTCAAGCCCGCCTTTGGCTTGAGTGGGATCCTCCCTTAAGCCCTCCAATCCTCTTTGTCATTCCGACGCGCGAGCGCAGCGAGACAGGAGGAACCTGCTGTCGCTAACCTAAATTCGCGTGGGTCACTTCAACCCACTGGTGGATTTATTGCACGGCCTTCCAATGGAATCCTGTCATCAAGTGTTGGATATCGGCGGAATGTCTGTCTACATGCGGGCCGAGCCGGAGAATGCAGTTGACTACGCGATTACTTGGGTCAAAGCCGAGCACGCCACCGTTGTAATCAAAGGTCGCGTCTTTGAAATCGTCTTCGAAGTAGTACACATCATCCAAGTGTACTAAGCCACCTAAAAAACTGTCCCTCAGAAAAAGCCCAATCACTCCAGCCCGAAAACCGACAATGCTTACCGGCAAATCTCCTGCATTAAACGTAACGTTCGAAACAATGCTGAAGCCCCACTTGTTGACCGTGCGTTCGGCAAAGAGTGGCTGGTCGATTCTTGGAGTCGAT
>Ga0209006_10003278_pt1 | contig 14733 bp, 17 predicted proteins | sample JacPin_JW_Ref_O2_FD_188567 | JGI IMG/M metagenome (GOLD analysis project Ga0209006, IMG submission 188567) | Forest soil microbial communities from Algoma, Ontario, Canada - Jack Pine, Ontario site 1_JW_Ref_O2 (SPAdes) (version 2) | ecosystem: Environmental > Terrestrial > Soil > Boreal... | reverse complement strand
ACCGTTTACGATTCCAAGGTGGACGCAACACTCGTGTGGTATAGCGCTCATCTTCCAGGCTTCAAAAAAACGCACGATTACGCCGCCTCCCGCTCGCAAGATACTTTTTACAATGCCGACGGGACCTTAGCTGTTTCTGTCAGCGGAAGTTCGGGCAAAGCAGGCGAGAATACCGACACTTATTCAGTGGTCTACTCCCGATTTCAGCCTGCCCTTCCCGAGAGAGCAATCATCGGCCTCAATCAGCAAAAGCTCATCTGTCCGTAACTACGGGAGCAATCAGAAAGTCGGACATAGGAGTGGATTATTTACTCCGTGTCGGGCAGCCCGAATGGAGTCATCTTACGAGGACGAGGTCGGGCTTAACGCGTCCATTGGCGGAAAGCACAACGCGGCAATACCGCCATCCATGCGGTGTTTGGACTCGTTGGGTGGGATTGACTTCGCGATTCATCTGGTGACCCTATAGGGTTACTAGACAATGTCCGACGTGGAGGGTTTTGTACGTGAATGCAGTGAATTTCATGAAGTGGTGACCTCGCGGGTCAGTAAATGTGAAAGTGAGTAGGCCGGTTTAGGCTCGATTAAGGGTCGTTTAGGCGAGATTAAGCCCTATTCCGAGGGTTTAGGGTGCGAATTTGCACGGTTGAGCCGGTCTTGTTTTTCACCTAACAAACGGTCAATTTCACGAACAAGCTCTGTGAGCTTTTGAGGATCTTGTTCGCTGGCCGCTTGTTCGCATAGTTGCATCCAGCGTTCTGTCTTTTCCTGCATGGTTTGATGGTATCTCCGATTGCAGGTCGCTCGCAATCCCGGCACCCGCAGTGGCTCAGGCGGGGGCCTGGGACACGCCGAGTGCCGGGTTGCAAGATGGGATTTCAGATGCGAGGCGCGAGCGAAGGGTTTAACGAAAACTACATGACTACTACGCAACAATCCGAGTGGCTCACGAGCACCGAGGCGGCCGCACACCTCAAGGTAGCTCCGCGCACCCTCGTGAGATGGGCCCGTAGCGGCCTCATTCCCGCTCACCGGCTCTCCGGCTTATCCCGCGTGACTTGGCGCTTCCGACGTGAAGAACTGGATGCTAAGCTCTGTGCGTCATCCGCGGGCCTTGCTGATGGGGAGACAGCATGAGGGCTCAGAGGCACAATGTAGGTTCTGTGAGGTTTGATAAGCGCCGTGGGACGTGGAACTACGTGTTCTACGATCACGGCACGCGCCGGTCAAAGTTGATTGGCACAAAGAAAGACTATCCATCAAAGAGCGCCGCGTGGAAAGCTGTACCGGAAACACCGACCAACACGGGGTACGCTTTGAACGTCAACACGCTGATAGCTAGTTACCGAATTGAAAAAGATGCCGAAGAGAGTGATGACGCGACAAGGCTATAACACATGGCTGAATCACTACATCGTTCCTACCTGGGGAAATTCATCTCTTCAGGAACTTCAGGCACGCCCCGTTGACCTGTGGCTCCAATCGCTCAAGCTGGCACCGAAGAGCAAGGTTCACATTCGTGGCCTTGTCCGTGTTCTCTGGGACTTTGCTGTGTGGCGCGGCGACGTGCCATTACAGCGGAACCCGATGGAACTAGTAACGATCAAAGGTGCATCGAAGCGAGTGAGGCAACCGCGTAGCTTAACGGTTGAAGAGTTTCAAAAGCTCACAAAGCAACTTGAGGAACCGTTCCACACGATTGCTCTCGTTTGCGTGTGCTTCGGCCTTCGCATCAGTGAAGCTCTTGCGCTTCGATGGTCTGACGTGGATTGGCTCTATGGAAAGCTCAATGTGGAGCGTGGCATCGTGCACCAGATTGTGGACGATGTGAAGACGCCGGAGTCTAGCCGCAATATGCATATCGACGCGGCGATGCTCCATGGGCTGAAGGACTGGAAACAGTTAACCGAGTTCTCCAGCTTGGATGATTGGATGTTTGCCAGCCCGGTGAAAATTGGACGCTTGCCAATCTCCTACGCGGGAGTGGCGGCGGTGCTCAAGAAAGCCTCAGTGCGTGCGGGTATCGGTCATGTCAGTTCCCATACGTTTCGGCACACTCACCGGTCATGGCTTGACGCTGTGGGGACTTCGATAGGCGTTCAGCAAACGCTGATGCGCCACTCAGACGTTCGCACAACGATGAATGTTTACGGAGCATCGGCTACGGCAGCAATGGCCGCGGCGAGTGGGAAAGTTACACGGTTGGCTCTGAATGAAGCGCAAACAGAGCGCAAGGTAAGCTAAGTCTTTTAAAACTGGCGGAGAGAGAGGGATTCGAACCCTCGATACAGGTGTTAGCCCGTATAACGGTTTAGCAAACCGCCGCCTTCAGCCTCTCGGCCATCTCTCCGTCTCGTAAACAACTGATAAAAAACAGCTTAACAGTTGTTACTTTTGGGCCATCCCACTTTCATCCCATCGGTGGTATAGCTCCCGAAGTTGGTTGAGGAACCACTATGGGACGATACCAAGAAGGGCATCTCGTTAAGCGCTTCGGTGGATGGCATGTCCGTTATTATACGCACGAAGCCAACACCCGCAAGCAGAAATCCCACCGCCTTTGTGACGATCACCAGAAGATGGCTGTGGTTAAGAAAAATGTGCGCTGACTTCATGCGCGATGTCAACGCGAAGGCCGGCCAGAGCACAGGGCCGATCAGTGTGGTTGATTTTTGGGACAAGAATTATCTGCCCGAATCAAACAACAACCTGAAGCCCTCCACGGTGCATGGTTACAAACAGGTGTGGAACGCTGAGAAGCACGGCCTCAAGGAGCACTTCGGAACCACGGCGCTGCAAGACTACAAAACGCCGCTGATGACAAATTTCCTGACCTCGTTGGCGAAGACCCTGCGACCGCGCACCCTCGACAGGATCAAATGGCTTGCCTCCGCGATCTTCGCCCATGCTGTCGCAACCGGCCACTGTGACTCAAACCCCATCAGAGATGCGAAGGTGCTGGGTAACACGTTGGGAAATGGAGATACCAAATCGTACACGCTGGAAGAGATGGAGAACGTCATTAGCGCCTTGATTGAGCACACTGACGCACAGTTGGTGATGGCGCTCAGCTTCTTTGCTGGTCTGCGGAAAGGTGAAATTCAAGGTCTTCAGTGGGCTGATGTTGACGCGGACTACATTCACGTGCGCCGTGCTTTCAGCCGGGTGTGGTTGGTACACCTAAAAGCAAGAAGGCTCTACGCTCCCTCCCCATTATTCAACCTGTTAAGGGTTTGCTGTTGTTATTGCGAAAGAAGAATCCTGATGGGGTGTGGGTGTTTCAGAACACCGAAGGCGGGGCTTTGAATCTTGACCGCTTTGCAACAGAGGTCATCAGACCGGCCTTAGAGAAGGCCGGTGTCGAGTGGAAGGCGTTCCACGCTGGACGGCGGGGAGTTGGTGCAGAGTTGCGCTACATCACCGGCGACAGCACAGCAGGCCGTGATGTGTTAGGTCATGCAACGACGCAGGTCACAGAAGATCACTATGAACCGCGGTTGCCTGAAGCTGCTTTTGGTGCGATGAAACAGTTGGAGGCGAAGGTCACCAAATAACACCGGCTTTTCCTGACTGGAGACTAACAATGACGGACCAACCTAAGTGCTGTGTTGAATGTGGAGATTCGAACAATCCGTACCTCTTCGTTTGCATCCATGTCGAAACCGGCCAAGCACCGTGTTATGAATTGGATCTTTCATCCACCCTCGAAGGATGGGCGCAATGTGCTGCGATTTATAACAGCAAGAACACAAGGCGGGCCGCTCGTACTTGTTTTAAACGTATCTGCAAGCCTTGCTTTGAAAAACGTTAACAAATACAAGTGTGTCAGAGAGAGTCGTAATAAATGCGCTTCTTTTCCTGATGTCGGCCTCCGATGTGAGTCAGTAACGCAGCAAGCCATTTAGACAAGCGCATCGGCTGCGGATAATCCATACATCGGTAAAAACCGACCGTCACACTGGCCAAGTGCGAGGTCATAAAAAACGCTGTTAGGTGAGTCATATCCTGTCCCACGCCGCTGCGCACAACGAACGGATCGTGTCCCGGTCTGACCATGTGATTCCGTAAACACATGATGGTGGGGTGTACGTAGTGCGATGCCCATTGAAATATCAGACGATAACCAAGATCGTTGACAAAAGGCTTTCCGGTACTAGCATCGGTCTCCGCCGTGTGTGGTTCGAGAGCCATAGCACTGATGGGTTTACCCGACCAACTGTGCGGCCGCGGATAATTTGCGAGATTTACGCTTGTTCGCCACTCAGCAGCTTTAGGGCTTAGGAGCTGTGGCCAGAACGCTCGCACTACGGTAGTGATGTCTTTAAGGTTCTTAGCGTGGAATTGATAGAACAATTTGGCTCGTTCTTCCGAATCTTTGTTAGCAAGATAATGTATGGTGAACGAGATATCCACCATCGTCCGAGTCATTCCAAACGCTTCATCGCCGAAACCGGCTTCGAGAAGCAATAGTATCGCTTCAGCGACCGTAATACATTTGGAGTACAGAGCTAGAGCGACAAGGAAGCGGTAGGAGTTTAAAGGCGGATATATCCGCGCCTCATTCAATTGCTGCTTGGCATAGGCGAGGAACTTCCGAATGTGCTCAACTTCAGACCCTTTGCAAACCCGGATTGATTTGGTCATAGTCAATTATGAATCATCACCCTAAAAGGTCAATGCAACAACCAACATGCACGATGTTAAAAAATAACATCGAGTTAGATGTTAGAAAACTGTGGAACTGACGGGCCATTGCAGCCGCAGGAGCCTTGAGCCAAAGTGGAATCAAATGGGTATAGAGTACCTAGCGCATTCTGAGAACGAGTTTCAGTCTCGTTCCCCTCGCACACTCCTCATCAAGGACATGCTGCATGATGGTAGGGGGCTTGTGAGGCAGAAGAGGAAATAACACCGCTGCTATAAAAACAGAAGATGAGAGATGGGTGCCGAGGGCGTGTGTCAGCGTGTAGTAGCGAACCGATAGCTACTTTGCAAGCGGGTCTTCAGGTTCGCCGTCTACAACCTCGAATATGTCTTTAGCTTCGCCGTCGCCCATTATCTCGTCTAGCACATTATCAACGTCCAATGCAGCTCGCCTTACAAATGCAAACAAATCCCGTAGCTTAGCGCGGTTTATACCTGTTAAAGCTATCGCTTAGCGTCGTGGTTGCTGAGAATAACGTAAATACGGGAGATGCGTTCTTTTCGACGGTCGAAGGCTTCAATTTCTGCCGCACTCATTGGAATGAAAACTTCTGTCATGCGTGCGTCGGACTGCTGCTTTGTGAGGGCTGCAAGCTCATCGCTCAGGTCTTGCAGTTGCCCTGGACTGAGCCTCATGGGACGAGAGAATAGCACAGCTCAAAACCGGGGACTGTCCTTTGTCGAACAAACCATTGAGCATAAACACAATCCTGTGTGTTATACCGCGCACTGTTGTGTGCGCTATATCACGTTAAAGCGTACAATGCCGCCAAAGGCGGTCTCCTTCCCATGGCAATCTTCCTCTGTGTAATCTGCGATACCCCTGTGAAATTGGAACAGGCTGTAACGGACAATCAGGGCAAAGCCGCACATCTCGCTTGTTTGGAGGAGGTGCTTCAGAAAGCCCCGAACCTGGGATATATTTCGCTCAACCCAATAGCGGTATCTTGTCCCCGCTGTCAGGCGGTGCCCGGAGACGCTTGCCAAGTGGTGCTCGATATTGGACGGGAAACGATCCACATCGAGAGAATCACAGCAGCGGCTGCAATGGATGTTGTCGGAAGGGATCACTATGGGAAAGGGCAATCCAATCCTTCGAATTAAGACGTTCAAGATTCTTGACTAGCAGCTGTTGTTGGCGCAAAATCCCCCATCACTTCCGGGCCATCTTCTCAACCCACTCTTCAATATCCTTGCGAACGAACCTAACAGCTGTACCAATCCTCACACATGGTAATGGGTGCTCTCGTACTTCACCGTTCCTGGTGCGCCTGTGTGTCATCTCGTAAATTTGAGATAGGCTCACCCGGAGTAGGGCCGCAACTTCCTTGACCGTCAAAATTTCCATGACCGAAATTTAACCACCTCTGTGTTGGTCGTATGTTGAATAATGGGATAAAAAAGCTATCCCACTTTTATCCCATGGAGCAAAACGGAAGGGTCGGGAAACCCTGTATTCATGCTGGTTTCAGGTGGAACCTGCTGGAAGGTAAGTCGTTACTTTTCAGCGTTTCGGGAAATTAGCAAACCGCCGCCTTCAGCCTCTCGGCCATCTCTCCGGCGTTGCAGGTCGTCAGTTTATCATGTTCCGCCGAGGGTTTTTATCACTGCAAACGTTTGGACCTATCGTCTCTCATCTTGGTTGATTCAACCGAAAACACCCGTGAAAGGCTTCGCGATTGGACACTCCAGTGGCAGAGAATGTGGGTGCGGTCGACGTGAGATTGCGTCAGGAATAGAATCCCGCAGGTGGGACTGCGCGTGGACGGTTTGTCCATCGGAAGTTCAATACAGCTATCCGCGATACATTCGCTGAGACGCACCTGTGACATCGCGTGCAACGCACGGAGGACAAGACTGTGAGCCAGAAAAATCATCGAACAAACCGCACCTCTATCCCGGGCGGAGTCTTCGCCTTCGCTTCGGCGGTTTTAGTCGCGGCAGTCGTTCTCGGACAATCGCAGGTTGGAGAAGCACAGCCCTCGGCCCCTCCGTATAAGAATACAAAGCTTCCGACCGAAGAGCGTGTCCGTGATCTCCTCAGCCGCATGACCCTTGAGGAAAAGGCGAGCATGCTAAGTGGAGCCGGATGGATGGAAAGCGTCGCGGTTCCGCGGCTGGGAATTCCGTCGATCAAGATGGCGGATGGGCCGGCGGGGATCAGGTCGTGGCGGGGATCTTCGGCGATCACGAACCTGCCCAATGCCGACCGTTTCACCAGCACCGCCTTCCCGGCTGGGATTGCGTTGGCCGCCACATGGGATCCGGCGATGGCACAAAGCGTTGGCCAGGCGATTGGACAAGAGGTTCGAGCGATTGGCCGCGACATGATTCTTGGTCCCACGGTCAACATCCAGCGAGTGCCCCTTTGGGGACGGAACTTCGAGGGTTATGGCGAGGATCCATACCTCGCTGCGCGCATGGGCGTGGCTTATATAAAAGGAGTGCAGGGCGAGGGTGTGATTCCCAGCGTGAAGCATTTCGCTGCCAACAATGAGGAATTCGAACGTCATCGCATGGACGAGGCGATCGACGAGCGTGCCCTGCAAGAGATTTACTTCCCGGCGTTCAAAGCAGCGGTGCAAGAAGCTGGAGTTTGGTCGGTGATGTCTGCTTATCAACGGGTGAATGGGTATTACTGCTCAGAAAATACTTTCCTGCTGAAAGACGTGCTGCGAAAAGAGTGGGGCTTCAAGGGATTTGTAGTCTCCGATTGGGGAAGCACCTACAGCACCGTGGGTCCGGTGAACGCAGGAATGGATCTGGAGATGCCCGGCGGGGATGCGGCTCGCACCTGGCTACTGACGGATAATCCGAAGAAGAATGGCAACGGTGGCGATTGGCTTTCACTGGGAAAGGTTCTGCCCCAGGTAGCGGCAGGCAAGATCTCCGTGGCGACGCTTGATGACAATGTAGGCAGCATTCTGCGAGTCATGTTCATCAGCGGTGTTTTTGACCGCGCGCCCGCTGCGCCAGCGGAGATTGATACCGCGGCACAGCGTGCGGTCGCGCGCCATGCGGCAGACGAGAGTCTTGTGCTGCTTAAGAATACTGGCGGTCTGTTGCCGATCGATGCTGCAAAGGTTAAGTCGATTGCCGTGATCGGACCGAACGCGGCTGTCGCCAGAACTGGTGGAGGCGGCAGTTCGCTGGTGCGTACTAACTATGTCGTGACTCCACTGGATGGAATCAAAGAGCGCGCTGGAAACGCCATTCAGGTTCAGTACGCCTTGGGCGTTCCCATGGAGGGGGAACTTTCGGTTACAAACTCGCCGCCAAGCACTCGAGAAAAAGACACTCCAGAAAAAGACACTCCCGAAGCGCGCGCGCAGTTGCGCAAAGAAGCTGCAGCCATCGCAGCCAATGCAGATGTAGCCATCGTGATCGTGGGAGATTCGGAGCACATCGAGTCTGAGGGCTTTGATCGCAAGACTCTCGATCTGCCTGCGGGCCAGGACGAACTGATTCAAGAGGTTGCCAAGGCGAACCGCAATACCGTCGTGGTCTTCACCGCCGGTGCACCTGTGAACGTCAGTCGTTGGATTAATGATGTGCCGTCCGTAGTGGACGCCTGGTTCGGCGGTCAAGAAGTGGGCCATGCCATCGCGGATGTTCTGTTTGGCGACGTCAACCCTTCGGGCAAGCTGCCGTTTTCTTTCATCAATGACTTCAAAGAATCTTCGGCATATGGAAATTATCCAGGGGAAGATCTGCACGTAAAGTATGGCGAGGGAATTTATGTCGGCTATCGATATTTCGATGAACACGCCATCGCTCCTCAATTTTCTTTTGGATATGGGTTGTCGTATACCAACTTCAACTACAGTGGCTTGAAAATCACACGCAGCAAAAGTGCAACCGGGCCGACCTTTGAGGTGAGTCTGCGAGTTCGCAATGCGGGAAACCGCGCCGGCGCGGAAGTGGTGCAGGTTTATGTGCATGACGGACACTCCAGCGTTGACCGGCCTGTTAAAGAGTTGAAGGGCTTCCGCCGAATCGAATTGGGAGCAGGAAAGTCGTCCATGGTGCACTTCACTCTCGACAATAGCTCCTTGGCTTTCTACAGCACACAAAAGAAAGAGTGGGTCACGGAACCGGGCACCTTCGAGGTGTTGGTGGGATCGTCCTCGGCTGATATCCGATTGAAGGGGTCTTTCGATCTGCGCGAGTGATCTGCGCAACTAGAGTGTTCGCTCGTTTCCGTATCGAATGATGTAGGCCGCGTGGGTTATTCTGAACGTTCCGGGTATTGCCGCTTCTTTTTCATGCCCACAGCCATGCCTGATACCGAGCTTTCGAGATTGTCTTCGAATCCGAGAACTTCGAATCAACGACTCGTGCTGGCCGGCCAGATTGCTTTTTTCCCTACCGGCATTCTCACTACATTCCTCGGACCCATGCTGCCGATCCTGATCGCGCGCTGGGGAATGAACGATACCCAAGCCGGAGATTTGTTTCTGCTGCAATTTTTCGGAATGCTCGTGGGCGTGCAATTTTCCGGCGTTCTGCTGGCGAAGCTGGGTTTTCGTCCAGCATTTCTCTTAGGCCTGCTCTTGCTGGCCGCCGGCGTCGCTACCATTTATGTGGGATCGTTCTGGCTCGGGTTGATCTCGGTTGCGACCTATGGGCTCGGGTTGGGATTGATCATCCCGACCGACAACCTGCTGGTAGCGGAGATCAGTTCGGCCCCAGGCTCAAGTTCGCGCGCGGGTGCGGTAAGCCTTCTGAATTTCTTCTGGGGAGTGGGCGCGGTATTCTGCTCGGTGATGGTGGCCTGGACCGCCGCTCATAAAGTGTTGCCTTTCTTTCTGGGTTCGGTCGCGCTCTTTCTCGTTTTACTTGCAGTGCTGATGCGCAATTTGCCTTTTCCGGAGGCGGCGAAAGCAGAAGACTCTTCCGCATCTTTTTCCTGGCGAGAACTCGCGAAAAGTCCGGCGATCTGGCTTTTCGCAGCCGTCTTTTTTCTTTATCCCGGAGCCGAAACCGCCGTCGGCGGCTGGATCGGCTCCTACGTTTCGCGGCTCGGCCCACGAGGAGCCGCAATGGCCTCGATGCTGCCCGCATTTTTCTATTCGACCCTCACTGTCGGCCGGGGCTTAGGAACCGCGCTTCTGCGCTATGCTTCAGAGCGCCGTGTCTCACAAGTCGGCTACGCCGCAGGCGCCGCAGGGATCATAATTATTCTGTCCGCATCGGCCCTGCCAGGGGTGATTGCCGGGGCGCTGATCACGGGATTGAGCTTCTCGACCCTCTATCCCATCGCGGTAGCTCAATTGTCGGAACGCTTCGGCGTGGCCGCGCGAACCATCGGTGTCGTCATGTTTTCTTTAGCGGCGCTCGGTCCGGCAGTGATCCCCTGGCTGGTAGGCGTGATTTCGCATGCCACAGGAAGTCTGCGAACGGGATTGCTCTTGCCGCTCGTGGCGACAGTGGTTCTGTTGGGAATTCATCTCTTTGATTGGTGAGTGCTTCCTTGCTTCCGCTTTTGCCTCGCGGTCAATCGCTTTGAGCTTGGTCGCTTTCGACTTGATCGAGAATTGCTCGGGCGCTTCGGCTCAGGGCTTCGTAGGTAAACGGTTTTTCCAGGAAACGCGCCCAGGGTTCGAGGGTTCCCTGTTGCGCGATTACATCCTCCGCGTAGCCGGATACGAACAGCACTTTAAGGGCGGGCCGCAGGGTTACCAGGCGCTGGGCCAGCGCTCGTCCGTTCATTCCCGGCAATACTACGTCGCTGACGAGAAGATGGATTGTGCCGGGATGCTGCTCCGCGATTTTTAGAGCGTCTGCCGCATTTTTTGCAGACAGCACGATGTAGCCATTTTTTTCAAACATGATTTGGGCCAGTTCGCGGAGCCGCGGTTCGTCCTCTACCACCAGAACCGTTTCCGTCCCACGTCTGGCTGGCGCATCAGGCGTCACCGCCGCTACCGTTTCCAAAGATTCGCGAGTGCGCGGCAGATAGACCTTGAAAGTCGTGCCCATTCCAGGTTCGCTGTAGACCCAGATGTTGCCTCCACTCTGCTTGACGATTCCATAAACGGTGGAGAGACCAAGTCCCGTTCCTTTGCCCGCCTCTTTAGTAGTGAAGAACGGTTCGAAGATGCGCGCCTGCGTATCTTTGTCGATGCCCACTCCGGTGTCGGTAACCGACAGCGCGACGTAAGAACCGGGCACGGTTCCGGAATGTAATTTCGCGTAGCTCTCATCGATTTGCGCGTTCGAGGTTTCGAACATCAGCTGGCCGCCATCCGGCATCGCATCGCGCGCATTAATGGCGAGGTTCATCACTACCTGCTCGATTTGTCCGGGATCGGCTTTCACGCGATCGAGCCCGGAGGAAAGCTTCGTAATGAATTCGATGTTCTCGCCGATCAGCCGCCGGATGAGAGGCTCGATTCCAGAAACGACCTGATTGAGATCGAATACGATGGGCCGCAGAATTTGCTGACGACTGAAGGCCAGCAACTGGCGCGTCAGATTCACCGCTCGGTCGCCTGCTTCGGCGATGGCCTCCAGTCCTCTGCGCGCCTGATCCTGCTCCGGAAATTGTTCCTGCAGAAGCTTGGCATAGCCAACCACCACGCCAAGCAGATTGTTGAAATCGTGGGCGATGCCTCCGGCCAGTCTTCCAATAGCTTCTAACCGGTGGCGATTGACTTCTTCGAGCTGGCGCTTTCGGGAAAAGATCTCAGCTTCCATTTGCACCGCGCGCACCCGGAGTTCTTCAGCCAGTTTGTGCTCTTCGCTCCCTAAGCGTTTAAGGCGCACGAATTCCGTTACATCTTCGACGCGATGAATGATGTAGCTGATTTGACGGGGTTCTGTCCCATCCTTATTTGCATTATCATCGCTGCCGTTGCCAACTTCCGCTTCGAACACGGGGGAGTTGACCGGACTCCAATATCGTTCTTCGAATCCGCCGCCGCTCGCTTGCGGCAGCTGAATGTCATATTTCTGCACCGGCATCGCGTCCTGGACACGATTCTGCAGAACGCGAAGCAGGGAGGCGCGCAGTTTGGCGACTCCATCGGCGTTAGGATCGTCGGGATTGTCGGGAAACACGTCAAAGATGCCGCAGCCCAGAATCTCGTCGCGCCGCGTCATTGTGGCATGGAGATAGGCATCGCTGACGGCAACAATTTTTAGTTCAGGAGTGAGGACAAGATATAAACCGGGCGCAGATTCGAACAGAGCACGAAAATCAGGGTTGGAAAATTGTCTTGACGAGCTTGCCATGAACTTTCGTCTTTCGTATTTCCTTGCTTGCCGCGGATTGCTTCCACGGCTCGTTCACTCGGGTCGAAAGACTCAAGAATAGTACAGCCCATCGCGAGCCATCAATAGCCCGGGAGTGGTAAGGCTTTGGAGTGACACGAAAAAGGCTGTGTGGGCCTCAGTGGAAGAGCGGCGCTTTAGCGCCGCGTCAACCGGCGTTTCTTCAAGGGCTTTAGCCGCGATGGCGGGGGACACTCCTGCCCGCTGCCTTTGATGTTGCAGTTGCCATTGACCTCCGCCCCATTCGCTTTGCGCAGGATTTCCGCAGCGAGCTCCTTTGAAGCCCGGCACACTTCTCCATTTTCAAAATCAGAGGCCATATATGTTTCCTTAGTTTGGAGGCCCTCTGCGAGGGCGGTCTACAGTGCAGATGTGACGAAAAAGACTCCTCTCGGGATGGAGGAAGGCATTCACACGAGCAACAAGGCTTGGTCAGCAGCAAAAACGTGACCTCCTATTGCATCCGCCAGCCGCGCTCTAACCGTGTCCGGAAGGTCATTGAAATCGTGGGAGGCTAGCGTTTTCTCGCGCGAATTATATGCGACCTTGACGTATGTACAATCAGCCCCCGTTACTCCCTGCATCCTGATACGCCTTGAAGCGATCTGGGGCACACGGCGAGGGACGTACTTTATTCGGAGCGTTCGCGCCAGGTAAGCCACAAGTTCAAAGCCGACTGCGCCGGGCGTAAGTGCTTCAGGTATTCGCTTCCAATTTGGCTACGATTGCGAGACTCATTCAGGTCGAAACCTTCGTCAACGCATAGTTTGGTCGTACAGATCTTTGGGGCCTGTAACAGGTTTCCCGATTGCTCGCATCGAGCCTCTTGGGAGTTTTCGGCGTGCATCAGTACGTTAGTGTCTAAAACAATGTCAACGAGCATTCGGTCTCCCCGTACTAATTCTTGTGTAACTGTTCTGATTGCGCCGCCGCCAATGCCAACGACTCTCGAAGACTCTCTTCAAAAAATCCTTCTGGCCATACTTCAGACGATATGTGTCCATTCTGTTGAATAGGGACATGCCTAATTCGCGAGACGCCATTCCTTTTCTCGACGAAGTAGATAGCAACCTTCTCGTGGCCAATCTTTCCGCTGGCAACGAGACGCCTGAGTCGGAGTAAAAGGTGTTCGCTGTGGGTTTCGACAATAACCCTATGGTCACTGCTAGCCATCTCCGCAAACAAGTCAGCTAGTAGGTATTGAAGGCGGGGATTCAGGTGGATTTCAGGCTGTTCCGCGATTGTGAGGCTCCCCTTTGGCGCGGCCAGCGCCTGCACTATCAACGGCAGCACTTGCGATGCGCCGAACCCGGTGTCAGCGATGTTGGTCAGGTTAGGCCGCGCTCTGTTCCTAAACGACAGGGAGAACAATTCGTCTGACAGTGGTTGTATTGCGAGCCCCGTTCCGAATTCAAACCGCTCAATCCAGTTGTTGAGCGCCCGTTGAAAACTTCCTTGGCCTCGACGAACGTCGCCGAGTAGCCGTCGACGCGCAAGATTCGCCATGTGTTCACCGCGAGAGCCTACGGAGGCAGGCATTTCACTTGCGATCGGGTAGTATCGCCGAAGGTGTTCGCGCAGGGGGCCGACATACGTCAAATTGCGGAACAGGTCGCCTAGTTCTCCGAAGGCAACACTGAGGGCACTAATGTACATGGAGAAGCCCCGAGATGGGTTATCGAACAGTGCTTCCTCGTCGGGCTTCTCACCGACCTTTGAAAGTGCCCTCAAAGTAGCACCCGATGAAAACAAAAAGTTCATCGGTTTAGTCTCGCGTATAGCCTTCTGCTCTTTTGGCTTGATCCCTCCGAGGGCGGCGCTCTTAAGTTTGTACTTACCAGCTTCCGTCCGGGTCCAATTAAGGAACGGCCGCTTCCAGAAGTCAAAGAGTTCGAGTCTGCGCAAGAAAATGCTCTCTGGGCGATCCCCTGCGGCGAGTGTTATCTCCACCGCGCCCGGAGCGGAGGAGCCTATCTTGCCTTTGGGTTTTTCAGTGTGTGTGTGATATCTCAGTCCGAGGAAAAGGGTCTTGGAGGTGTCGTGGTTGTGAATAATGTCTTGAACGGGCCCGTGTCTACAAGAGGGCCACGACTGACGAGCGGAGTCACCACGTCGATAGAGGACATTGTTTGGCCAACAGCAGGATTGGACTGATGACACTCGTCTTGCCTGAATTGTTCGGGCCTATAATCACAGTCAGAGGGCGAATCTTCACCCAGTCCGTATCTTCGAAAGCGCGATAATTCTTCCAACGAATCTCGTAATCGACGTGCATTGCCATAGGGTTTTACTCACTGTTATCCGCTCAGTCTTTAGTTCCGTCTGGGCGCCGCAATGCTATCAGATTCTTCATGCATCAATATCGTCGTTCCCCAGCAAAAAAGGCCGCAGGTTTCCCCTGCGGCCCCCTCGGTCCGAGTAACTATTTATCAGTCTCCACTAACTCTGCCCATACCACTGTTGTGCCAGTTAGTTCATCTCAGCACGACCCCGAACTAATGTTGGCAACATTTGTGACCGTGTTTGGAGAGGTGGTGTTACCACTTTGTGTATTGAAGAGTCCCCAAAACGCGTCATTTACCACGTTGTGAATAACTGTATTGCCGGTTCCGGTGCAGTTGAAACCAATCCCCGCGCCGCTATTCGGATTGGCACCCAGCAGTAGGTTATGTTCGACGTCGTTCGCGGTTCCGCTGATGAGGATCGCTTGCTCCGCGTATGACACCTTGTTCGAGAACAGGTTATCGGAATTCC
>Ga0209006_10003277_pt1 | contig 14740 bp, 13 predicted proteins | sample JacPin_JW_Ref_O2_FD_188567 | JGI IMG/M metagenome (GOLD analysis project Ga0209006, IMG submission 188567) | Forest soil microbial communities from Algoma, Ontario, Canada - Jack Pine, Ontario site 1_JW_Ref_O2 (SPAdes) (version 2) | ecosystem: Environmental > Terrestrial > Soil > Boreal... | reverse complement strand
GCGGAGTCAGAGAATCTGTTCGAGCAGGTTCTTGAGTTCCTTCCGCTGTGCGACGGTGAGACGTCCAAGGCGCTTATCGAATGCGCCCGAGAGCAGCGCGAGGCCGTCAGTGGTGGCTTGACGCCCTGCCGGGGTGAGCAGGAGGCGATGGCGGCGCAGATCGGCGGGGTCGATCTCCCGGCGCACAAATCCCGCGGCCTCAAGTCGTTTCAGATAGAGCGTCACCGTCGCCTTGGGCATGACCAACTCGGCAGCAAGCTCGGCGGGGTAGGGATGCTCGTCGATCTCGGCGAGCAGGAACAGTTCCTTGGAGTCGAGCCCCAACGCGGTGATGTCGGCCTCGACGCTGGAGACCACCGACAGCAGTACCCGGTAGTTCAGCGACCAGATCTTGGCTGCATCAACCTGAGACATCGACCTTGCCACCAAAGTAGTTCAAGGATAAACTAGCTCAGAAGTGGACGAACGCATAGATAAACAATCTATCAGAGAGAGAGGGGCCCTCCGTGCCTTTGGACCATTACGTGACACTCGGACGATCCGGTTTACGCGTCAGCCCGCTGTGCCTGGGGGCGATGACGTTCGGGGAGGATCTCGGCTGGGGCACCAGTGTGGAGGAGTCCCAACAGATCATCGACCGGTTCGTCGACCTGGGGGGCAACTTCATCGACACCGCCAACTTCTACACGATGAGCCACTCCGAGAAGATCATCGGCGACCACATCGGGCGCCACCCCGCCCGTCGCGATCGCTTGACGATCGCGACCAAGTTCAGCGGCAACCTGTATCCGGGTGATCCCAACGGCGGCGGCTCGGGCCGCAAAGCGCTGATCAATGCCTGCGAGAACTCACTGCGCCGCCTGCAAACCGATTACATCGACCTGTACTGGTTGCACATGTGGGATGCGAACACTCCCATCGAGGAGACGATGGCCGCGCTCGACGATCTCGTTCGAGCGGGCAAGGTGCGCTACCTCGGCGTTTCGGACACTCCGGCCTGGAAGATCGTTGAAGCTAACCTCATCGCCCGTTTCCGCGGGTGGTCGGCATTCGTCGGGCTGCAGATCGAGTACTCGCTGCTCGAGCGCACCGTAGAACAAGAACTGCTTCCGATGGCCGGCGAATTCGGCCTCGGGATCACGCCGTGGTCACCGCTGAAGGGCGGCGCGCTCAGCGGCAAGTACACACGGCGCAATGCCGGCGAGCAGAAGGCCGATCGCGCCGCGTTGGTCGATGAATTCCTCAACGAGAGGACCTACGAGGTCGTCGACGAACTCGAGATCATTGCCAAAGCGCACGACACCACGGTCGCCGGCGTGGCGCTGGCCTGGCTGCATGCGCAGCCAGCCGTGACGTCGATCATCGTTGGGGCGCGGCGGCTCTCGCAGTTCGAGGACAACGTCCGCGCCCTCGATGTGAACCTCACCGCCGAGGAATTGACCCGACTCAACGGCCTCACCGAGCCGACTTTCGGATTCCCGCACAGCGTGCTGACGATCGCCCCGAGCATCACCAACGGCGGAACAACGGTCAACGGCGTCTCCACGCCGATCCCTGACTACGTGATACCCGAGGGCAGCCAGCCCTACTGAGGGAAGCCGGACTTGGCTTTTGCCGGAGCGGGGCCACGCCCAGTTGGTACGGTCCGGATGAGGACACGGAGAGAACTGGGAGAAAAACATGAAGCGCAACGCCTATGCCTTAACGGCCGCGGCAATGGCCATTGGTCTGGTCGCATCAGCTTGCAGCAGTTCTCCTAACTCGAGCACCACGACGACCGGGGCCGCGACAAGCACGACTTCCAAGACGGTCGAAGCTACGACCACAACGTCGCAAGGTACGACAACGACGACCACAAGCGGCAGCGCGAACCTGCAATCGCTGATACCGCCACCGGCGAATAGTCAGCGGACTGACGGTCCTGACTCCGTTCACGACAACGGTATCCATACGCACTTCCTGGTCAACGGATCGCCGGCCCCGGTCATGGACGCGTACAAAACCGCCCTCGAAGGCAAGGGCTGGTCACTGACCGTGGAGAATTCAGGTGCCGGCGGGGGAGGCGGCGGCGCGACCTACACCGGGACCAACGGCGGCGCCTACGGCGTGTTCACCGGAGGGGGCTACGGCGGCACGACCGACGTCGATGCCTGCGCATGGCCGTCAAAGCCCTCGAACACCAACTGCGGTCACGGCAACTGACAGTAACGACGTTTTGCATCAGTACGCGTAGGTGTTGGCCGGTGCGTCCACGGGCGTGAGCGTTGACACCGTCATCGTGGGAATCGCCGGGGATGCGGCGTCGGCCGGTGGGGCGATGGTGCCCTCGACGCGTACCCAGGTGTTGTCGGGCAGCTCTGCGGCGGCCGCCGCCGGGCCGCGAAGGTGAAGGCGCCCGAGCTGCGCGTCGGCGGCGCAGCAGAAAATCGTGATCCGCGCCAGATCGGTTCCGCTGTCGGCTTTGAGCGTGAACCCGACAATGGTGATCAGCCGCGAGTTCAAGGTACCCGCGGAATCGAGCGCGACCCGTTTCATGACTTCCTTCAGCGAAACCTCCGGTGCTCGCCCAGCCGGCAGCGACGGAAACGGTTGGCGTAATTCGTTGGGGGAGAGGGTGATCGCTATGGGAGCGGCGGCCTGCGCCCCCAGCGCCGGCGGGACCACAAACGCCAGCAGCAATACGGGGACGGCGATCAGCCACCCGATTCCGCGCCGGTGTGCGTGGCCGGTGTGCTCGTCGGACCCGGTTTTGTCGTCGCGCCCGCGGCGTAGGTCGCGGACGATCGCGCTGAGGGCCAGCACGATGAGCAGTACCGCAACTGCGGCCAACCACGGCAGCAGCGACGGTTTGACGTAGCGGGTGTAGACGCCGGTGATCGTGATGATCGCCGTTGCGAGTCCAAGCAATAGCAGCAACGCGTTCTCGGTTTCCCGGCTCATCGGCCACCGGCCACGAGCACCAGGCCGACCGCGGTGGCCACCAATGTGGCCACGACGAAGGTGGCCGGGGCGAACCGAGTGGCAAACGCGCGACCGAACATTCCGGTCTGCATCGCGAACAGCTTCACATCTACCGCAGGCCCGACCACCAGAAACACCAACCGCGGCACCAGCGGCAGCATCGTCAAACTCGATGCGACGAACGCGTCGGCTTCCGAGCACAGCGCCAACACGACCGCCAACAGCGCCATGGTGACAACACCGAGCACCAAGTGCCCGGCCAGGTGGGTGAACACCACCGGCGGAACCAGCACGTGCATGGCGGCCGCGGCGGCGGCGCCGAGCACCAAATATGAGGCCGCCTGGAGGAAGTCATGCCGAGCCGCCTCGGCGAATACCGTCCACTTCGACGCGTCGGTGTTGTGGGCCGCGGGCAGGCGCCGGGTGATCCAGTCGAGTTGTCCCCACCGCGACCAGACCGCGCCCATGATGAGCGCGGTCAGCAGCGAGGCGATACCGCGGGCGGCGACCATGGCGGGCTGTCCGGGGAAGGCCACCGCGGTGGCGACAAGCACCACCGGGTTGACGGCAGGCGCAGCGAGCATGAAGGTCAGTGCGGCGGCGCCTGCGACGCCGTCGCCGAACAGTCGCCGCGCCACCGGCACCGATCCGCACTCGCAGCCCGGCAGCGCCGCTCCGGAGATCCCGGCCGCGAGGATTGCGGCGCCGGTTCGTTTCGGCAGCCAGCGCGCGAGGCGCTCGGGAGACACGAACACCGCGATCAGCCCGCTGACCACGACTCCCAGGCCCAAGAACGGCAGTGCCTGAACGAACACGCCGCAGAACACCGTGCCCGCGGTACTGAGGTCGGCATGCCCTGCGACGAACGCCCGCAGCGCGCCGGCGAACGCCGCGGCCACGACCACGCCGGCCGCCAGGACCTGCATCGAACCCGCCCGCAACCCAGAGGAGGGCGGGGCGATCGTCACCGTCTCATCGTGCCAGCCGAGGACGGCGGGCGGGCACCATGAACCGCCGTGTCGCTGCGCGATCGCTCGCTACTCAGGTTCATGCTCTATGGTCAATCGGAAACGATTGCCATTTTCATTAAGTTTGCCGGAGGACTTTCTCATGACCACGCGCTTCCCTGCCCGGATCGCCGCCGCCGTCGGCGCTCTGGCCGCAACCACCGCCATGTTGGCCGCATGCAACTCCACCCCGTCGTCGACCGGCACATCGTCGACGACCCCGTCCGGGGCCGGCGCCGCTCCGCTGAACGTGGTGGCGAGCACCAATTTCTGGGGTGACATCGCCAAACAGGTCGGTGGCGGGCACGTGAACGTGACGTCGATCATGTCCGATCCGAACGCCGACCCGCACCAGTTCGAGGCCGATGCCAAAACCGGTGCCGCGTTGAGCAAAGCGCAGTTTGTGGTCGAGAATGGGTTGCGTTATGACGACTTCATGGACAAGCTGTTGACTGCGTCGCCCAACCCGAGTCGGGTGGTACTGAACGCCGCTGATGTGATGCAGATTTCCGGCCCCGACGCCAACCCGCACATCTGGTATGACATCGCCAAGATTCCCGCTGTGGCGTCGGGGATCGCCGACCAACTTGGCAAGCTCGATCCCGGTGGCGCCGCGACGTTCACCGCCAATGCCAAGACGTTCAACGACAGCCTCGCGCCGATCAACGCAGCGATCGCCAACATCAAGGCCAAGTACCCGGGCGCCCCGGTCGGCTACACCGAACGCGTGCCGGGCTATCTGGTGGAGGCCGCGGGCCTGACCCTGGCCACGCCGGCGTCGTTCGCGCAGTCGATCGAGGACGGCAACGACCCGGGGCCGGCCGACAATGCGGCCATGGACGCGGCCCTGACGGACAAGAAGATCAAGGTGCTGCTGTACAACGGTCAGGTCACCAGCCCGGCGACCGACACGGTCAAGCAGCTGGCGCAGAAAAGCGGCGTGCCCATTGTGGGGGTGACCGAGACTCTTCCGCCCACCGACAAGGACTTCCAGGACTGGCAACTGCGCCAGGTCAACGAAATCACCACCGCGCTAGGCGGGTGAGCATGGGCGACACGGTGTCCTCGGTGCGACCAACGGTTGTGCTGCGCGGAGCGGGACTGGCCCTCGGCGGCCGCCCGCTGTGGCAGCACCTCGACCTGACGGTCGCGCCGGGCGAGTTCGTCGCGGTGCTGGGCCCCAACGGCAGCGGCAAGACCTCGCTGATCAAGGTGCTGCTGGGGTTGATCCCGCTGTCCTCGGGCTCGGTGCAGGTTAGTGGAGTGCCGCCGCGGCGGGGCAGCAGCGACATCGGCTACATCCCCCAACAGAAGAGTTTCGACCGCGACCTACCGATCCGGGGAATCGATCTGGTGCGGTTGGGACTTGACGGTCACCGGTGGGGTATCGGACTGCCGAGCCGGCGGCGACGGCGGCGGGTCGAAGAGGCAATCGCGTCAGTGGGTGCAGCGGGTTTCGCACGCTTTCCGATCGGAAACCTCTCGGGAGGCGAGCAGCAGCGGTTACGCGTCGCCCAAGCGCTCGTGGGTAACCCGCAGCTGCTGCTGTGCGACGAACCCTTGCTGTCTCTGGACCTCAAGCACCAGCGCGAGGTCGTCGAGCTGATCAGCGACCAACGCCGCGCATCGGCCATCTCGGTGCTTTTCGTGACCCACGAGATCAACCCGATCATGTCCGTTGTGGATCGCGTCGTGTACCTGGTGGGAACTCGATGGGCGGTTGGAACGCCGGCGGAGATCTTCACCAGCGCAAGGCTTTCCGAGCTATACCAAACGGACGTCGAGGTGCTGGACGTGGGCGGGCGCATCGTCGTCGTCGGCGCGCCCGACAGCCCGCACGCCGAGGCCGGCAGTTCGCACTACCATCACGCTCTGGGGCAGGAAGCCATCATTCGATGACGCTGTCGGACTACTTGTCGGAAACCTTCGTCCGCAACGCGCTGATCGCCGCCACCCTGGTGGCGATCACGGCGGGGCTGATCGGGCCGGTGGTCATCATTCGCGACCTCGCGTTTGCCGTACACGGCACCGCCGAGTTGGCGTTCACGGGCGCAGCGGCCGGCCTCGTCGCGGCCAACGATCCGGTGTTGGGCGCGTTGCTGGGATCGATCGTGGTCGCCACCGCGATCGGACTGCTGGGGAACCGTGTACGCGAACGGAATTCGGCGATTGGGGTGATCCTGGCGTTCGGCCTCGGTGTCGGGGTCTATCTGCTGTCGCTGTATTCAGGGTTCGCCACCGCGGCCACCAACATCCTGTTCGGGCAGATCTTCGGGGTGAGCCCCGGTCAGATCACCCTGCTCACCGCCATCGCGGCCGGTGTCCTGATTGCGATGGTGCTGTTGTACCGGCCGCTGCTGTTCGCGTCGGTGGATCCCGAGCTGGCCGAGGCCCGCGGCGTGCGCACCCGACTGGTCGGTCTGCTGTTCGTCTACGTCCTGGCGCTTACCGTCACCGAGGCCGCCCAGGTGGTCGGCACCTTGTTGGTCCTGAGCCTGGCAATCACTCCGGCGGCGGCGGCCAGCCGGCTGAGCGCTCGAACCCCGGTTGTCATCGCCGTCTCGATCGCGTTCGCGTTGATCGCCGCCGACGGCGGCTTGGTGCTGAGCCTTCTTCGCCCGAATGTCAAAGCCAGCGTGTTCATCTCGGTGATCAGTTTCGCGTTCTATGTCCTGGCCCGTGTCGCTGCCAAGTTCGTCCTGCCCGCGTTCTCCGCGCGCCGACGCGCCTCGTCTTCGACTCTCAGCGAAACGCTCGTTGATGGTCATGCGACCGACCGTGCACCTGACGGCGCGGCAGTGGCGTCAGTGGCCACTTCTGAGCGAGAGGACGGGGTCGGATGATCGCGCACGGATTTGTGGTTACGCGGCCCGGGCCTCCACCACGCTGAGGGGTGAGGCGGTTTGCACCACCCGTGTCATCCGCAATCCGGCTTGGCTGAGCAGGTCGCGGTACTCGGCGGCGGTGCGTTCGCGGGCCGCCAAATTCAGGAGCATCTCCAGGTCCACCCATTTTCCCGGGAAGTCACGGTCATGGGTGGGGATGACGAATTCGATCAGCAACACCGCGGCTCGGGGACCCGCTGCCGCGCGAACGTTACGCAGGATCTGCACCGCCTTCTCGTCGGACCAGTCGTGGATGATGTTCTTGAGGACGTAGGCGTCACCACCACCCGGAACGCAGTCGAAAAACGACCCCTCGGCGATACGCACCCGGTCGGCGACGTTGTTCTCGCGCAACAGGCCGGGGGCGCTGGCGACGACCCGTGACAGGTCGTACAGGACGCCCCGCGACGCCGGCGCCGCCGCCAGGATGGCTGCCAGCAGGTTGCCCTGCCCACCGCCGACGTCGACGATCGTCGGGTAGACGCTGAAGTCGTAGCCGGCGACCACGGGCGCCACCGTCATCTCCGAAACACTCGTCATGGTCTGGTTGAACAGTTCGGCAAGCTCGGGCTGATCGGCGAAGTAGTCGAAGCTCTCCTTGCCGCGCAATGCCGGGACCACCGTTTTCCCGCTTCGAACCGAATCCTCCAGCAGGGTCCAGCGTTCGCGCTGTTCCGGCGAACCGTAGAACCGCGCCGCCGAGGTCATCGACACCGGTGCGTCGGAACACAGGGTGCTGGCAAGGGAATTCAATTCGTAGCGGCCGTCGCGACGTCGACGGAAAATGCCCCGGCCGATCAGCGCCCGCAGCAGGCGGCGCAGCGCGTCGGCGTCCGCGCCAACCCGGGCCGCCAACTCCTCGATCGTCAACGGCCCGGTGGCGAGGGCGTCGGCGACACCGAGTTGGGCCGCGGCGGTGATCGCCTGCGACACCCAGGTGGCGAGGATCATCTCCAGCACGGCCGCCGGCGCGGGTGTCAGCCGTTGATGGAGCCGGATCAGGTGGTGGCGAATCCACTCGACAACGCGGGCGAGCCTGGCGGGTGGCACCTTGGCGGTCGTCGGCATCGCCTCACCTCCGCACATCGGTGGTGCGGGGCGATTCGTTGATCGCGGTCACCATCGGGGTGGTCGTCGCGGCCGCGAGGTCCCGGCTGACCTCCGCGGAGATCCGGCGGTGACTTACCGAGCTGACAAACGTCGTCAGTGCCCGGGTCATGAACCGGTCCGGGATCAGCGCCGCCGGCCTCAGCACCGACTCACTGCGGGACACCTGCAGCGACGCCCCCCGGGACACCGCCATGACCTTGCGTCGCCTGGTCTTCTCGTACCAGCGCAGCGCGCGCGATAGGTCACTGCTGCGGTTCGGTCCGTTGCGGAAATCCACAAGCGCCTTGCACAGCACCATCGTGTCGAGCAGTGCCTGGTTGGTCCCTTGCGCAAGGAAGGGCGGCATCGTGTGCGCGGCATCGCCGAGCAAGGTAAACGGGCCTCGGCGCGCCGCACGGGGAATCGGATGCCGAAAATGCGGGAAGGGCGAACGGGCCAGATCGTCGTCGGTCAAGGTCGAAAGAACTCGGTCCACCAGTTCGGACCATCCCGAGAATTCGGACCGGATCATCTCGATCGGACGGTCGGGTCTGACGAAATCCGACGACCACGGCAGGTCGAACCACCACTGCAGATCGGAGCCTCCGGCCGGCCACAGGCCGAGGTTTCCGCGCTCACCGACAATGTTCACGGCGACGTGCTTGTCCGCGAGGTCCGGGAGGGTGACCAGTCCCTGCCAGCTGCACCAGCCGGTCGGCTGCGCGGGTGGTGCGCCGACGATCTCGCGAACCATCGAGTGCAGGCCATCTGCGCCTATTAACACATCTCCTTCGGCCGAGCTGCCGTCTTCGAACTCGACCCGCACTCCGTTGTGCCCAGTGACCACGGCGACCGCACGAGCGTTGCATCGGACGCGATCGGCCGGAAAGCCATCCAACAGCCGTTCAAGCAGGACTCGACGTGGCACCATCCGAATAGGTGCGCCCAGCCGCTCCACCATGTCGGTCAAGTCCATAGTGGCCAGCGCGCGACCCGTGGATGTCATGACTCGCAGGGTGGACAGAAGTTGACCGGCCCCGTCCATATCGACGCCCAGCTGGCCCAGAACCGTCGCTCCGTTGGACCAGATGGTCACGGCGCCGCCGGCTGCCTGCAGCGCGGGCCTCTGTTCGAAGACAGTGACGTCATGCCCGTCGCGCAGTAGCCCCCGGGCAATGGAAACGCCGCCCACGCCTGCGCCGATTACGAGAATCCTCAATCGACACCTCACCTCAATCCTCTGCGTGCCGTTCGTAATCCCATCGCTGAAGTCGCGCGTGCAGCTTCAGCGGGCGAAGTCCGGCCAACCTGAAACGTCTCACTGCTGACACGCGGGAATTCGACGAGAAGTTCACCGCTGCGCCGGATTGACAAAGGTGCCTCGAGCCGCTGTGCGCCGACTGTGAAGGCCGCGGTCGTGTGGGTTGCGGGGTTGGGCGCCGCACCTTGGTGGTGAAAGTGTCTTGCGTCCAACATAATCCGAAGAACTGGAGGCCCTATCTGTGGGTATGGGTTCGGCTGGGTATCGATTCGGCGGACGGCTCTGCGGGTGCCCAGGTGTGACCACGGCAACAGTGGGCCTGTGCACACAAGATGAACCGCACACGGTTCTGGGTCGTGTCACTGGAAGAACACCGTCGGTAGGGAGTGATGCGCGTTCGCTGCACCTGCGCTTAGCGGCCTACGGCAGGTGCAAGCCGCACTCACGCGACTTGGCGCAGACGACAACGTCAGTCTTCCGGTGCGCCAACCGGAGGTTCTCGCTGCCCGGAATACGAAGGGAGGTCGCGATGGCCACAGAGGTGCCGTACAGCCCCGACGCCGTTGTCATCGGTGCGGGGCCCTCCGGTCTCGCGGTCGCACGTCAGCTCGAGCATCAGCACGGAATAAAGACGCTTGTCATCGAAAAAGCCGAGGCGCCCGCGGTTTCATGGCGCACGCGCTACGACAACTTCCGCCTCAACACGACCGGTTTCCTGTCGCATCTCCCCGGTCAGCGGATACCCGTGACGGCCGGCCGTTGGCCGACCAAGGAGGACATGGTCCGCTACTTCGACGACTACGTGCGGCGGCAGAACATCACGCTGGAGCTCGGATGTGAGGTCAACCGGATCGACCGCGCCACAAACGGCTGGCGACTCGACACCCCGAAGGGCGAAATCCGAACACCCGCAATCGTCCTCGCCACGGGTAACTACCGCACTCCCACCATTCCGCCCTGGCCCGGCCTCAGTCGTTTCAACGGCGAGCTCGTTCACTCCGGCGACTTCTGCAACGCGTGGCCGTTCCGGGGCCGCGACGTCATGGTTGTCGGCGCGGGCAATTCGGCCGCCGACATCGCCGTGCAACTCGCCAATGACGGCGCACGCCGGATCTGGCTTGCGGTGCGCACGCCGCCGCACCTGGTGCGCCGCGCCATGGGACCGTTTCCATCGGATGTCTTCCTCGAACTGTTCGCCTGGGTGCCTGCGAGCACGGTCGATCCGCTGATCAGGCAGCTCAGCCGGCTCTGGTGGGGTGACTTGTCGGCCTACGGCTTCCATCGACCTCCGCTCGGGCTGAAGGCGACGGTGGAACAGCGAGGCCGGATACCCACGCTGGCCGACGAGCTCATCGACGCCGTGCGGGCCGGGCGCGTCGAGGTCGTGGCCGCCGTTGCGGCGGTCGAATCCGACCGCGTGATCCTCGCCGACGGAACGTCCGTAGCGCCGGAAGTGGTCATCGCCGCCACCGGATTCAGCACGGATCTCGACGGTTTGGTCGGGCACCTCGGCATCCTCGACGAACACGGCAACCCCCGGGGCGGCTTTGCGTCGCACGTCGGCGACGGAATGTTCGCGATTGGTTACGGCATACCCCCCAATGGCCCACTACGCGCGATCCGCCGCAGCGCCACACCGCTGGCCCGTGAGATCGCGGCCTACCTAGCGACAAGGTCTTCCGCCACCGGAACGCCGCACGCGGTGGAATCCATCGTGGTCGCCGCGAATGCAACAACGTAACAAAACGACAAACAACGCAGGTCGGCACGTCCTGCACGAAAACCAAGGGGACGCAATGGTTTCGCTTTCCAGCGAAAGGATATTTTTCCGCGGCACGGATGGATATGAAAAAGCGCGACGGGATACCGTGTGGAATGGCCTTGTGCCAGACCGCTTTCCCGATGTGATCGTGCAAGCACATAACACCGACGACGTGGTCGCAGCGATCCGCTATGCCCGCGCCCACGACCATCAGGTCGGCGTTCGTTCGGGCGGGCACAGCTGGGCGGCCAGTCACCTGCGCGACGCTGGCCTATTGCTCGACGTCAGTCGCCTGGACTCCTGCACCGTCGACACGGATCGGATGACCGCGCAGGTCGGGCCGGGCAAGGTCGCCAGCGTTTTCGCGGCCGAACTCGACTCACAGGGGCTGTTCTTCCCGACGGGCCACTGCGAGGGCATTTGCCTCGGCGGCTACCTCTTGCAGGGGGGATACGGCTGGAACAGCAAGGTGATCGGGATGGGATGCGAGAGCGTGCTCGGGCTCGAGGTCGTCACGGCCGACGGCGAACAGATTTACTGCGACCCCGAGAATCACGCTGACCTGTATTGGGCGGCCCGCGGCTCGGGACCGGGCTTCTTCGCCGTGGTCACCTCGTTCACATTGCGGGTTCACCCACGCCCGGCGGTGTCGGGCACCTGCCTTTACCTGTACCCGATCGAACTCATCGACGAGGTCTACAGCTGGGGACGCTCAATCAGCCCCGAGATCGACGACCGCGTGGAGCTGCAAATCCTGGCTTCGCGCAGCTTTCCGGGAGCCGGGCTCGACCAACCCGGCATCGCCATCGCCTCGCCGGTCTTCGCCGATTCCGAAGCGGAGGCGGCGAAAGCCCTCGCCGTGCTGGGTACCTGCCCGGTGATCGATCAGGCGATCATCAATGTGCCCTACGCGCCAGCAACGTTGGCCAATTGGTATGACGTCATCATGACGAACTACCCGACGGGGCACCGCTATATCGCCGACAACATGTTCACGTCCGCGTCCGCCGAAGAGCTACTGCCGGGCATCCGCAAGATCATCGAGACGATGCCGCCGCACCCTTCCCACTTCATTTTCACCGGGTGGAAGCCGTCGGCGGACCGCGCGGATATGGTCTACGGCTTTGAGGACGAGATCTACCTAGCGCTCTACACCGTCTGGCAGAACGCGGCCGACGACGAACGGTACCGCGACTGGGCGGGATCGAACATGGCGTCGATGTCGCACCTCGCGACCTGCATTGCGCTGGCCGACGAGAACCTTGGCCGGCGTCCGGCGAAGTTCATCGCCGACTCGAACATGGCGCGCCTCGATGACGTGCGCTCGACCTATGACCCGGACGGCAGATTCCATCGCTGGATGGGATGCGGGTGACGTGCTGCAGGGAATAGCCCGACTGGCCATCGCGGCGCCCAAGCGGATCATCGCCCTGGCCCTGCTGGTCATGGCCGGCACCGCGATCTTCGGGATACCGGTCATCAAGAGCCTCTCGGCTGGCGGCTTCCAGGACCCGGCATCGCAATCGTCGCAGGCGGCGCGGCTACTGTCGGAGAAGTTCGGCCAGGGCGACATGCCGATGCTGATCTCCGTCACGTCCGACGACGGGGCGCAAAGCACGCCCGCACGCGCCGTCGGCACCGACATCGTCACGCAGCTGAAGGCGTCACCGAATGTGGCCGACGTGACCTCGGCGTGGACCGCGCCGCCCTCGGCCGTGCAGGCGCTGGTCAGCAAGGACGGCAAGACCGGTCTGATCGTCGCGGGCATCACGGGCGGGGAAAGCGGCGCCCAGAAGCACGCCAAAACGATCGCCGAGCAGGTGGTGCACGACCGCGACGGCGTCACCGTCAGGGCGGGCGGCGAAGCGATGCTCTACGTCCAGGTCAACGGCCAAACCGAGCGCGACCTGCTGCTGATGGAATCCATCGCGATACCGGTGAGTTTCGTTGTCCTCGTGTGGATGTTCGGCGGGCTGCTTGCCGCCGCGCTGCCGCTTGCGGTCGGCGGGTTCGGCGTCCTCGGGTCGATGGCGGTGCTACACGCGATCACCTACGTCACCGATGTGTCGATCTTCGCGCTGAACCTAACGGTCGCGCTGGGTCTCGCACTGGGCATCGACTCCACACTGCTGATCATCAGCCGCTACCGCGACGAGCTGGCCGGCGGCGCAGGGCGCGAGGCGGCTCTGATTCGCACGATGGCCACCGCCGGCAGAACGGTGTTGTTCTCGGCCATGACCGTCGCACTGTCGATGGTCGCGATGGTGATGTTCCCCATGTACCTGCTGAAGTCGTTCGCCTACGCCGGCATCGCCGTGGTGGCCTTCGCGGCGGTCGCCGCACTTGTGGTGACGCCGGCGGTGATCGTGCTACTCGGTGACCGGCTCGATGCATTCGACGTGCGCCGGCTGGCCCGTCGACTTCTCGGCCGGCCCGAGCCGGCACGCAGGCCCGTCGGGAAGACGTTCTGGTATCGCTCGACGAAATTAGTGATGCGCCGGGCGATTCCGGTCAGCGTCGCGATCATTGTGCTATTGCTCGTGTTGGGCGCGCCGTTTCTCGGCATCAAGTGGGGCTCCCCTGATGACCGCGTGCTGCCTGGCTCCGCGTCGGCGCGCCAGCTCGGCGATCAGCTGCGCAGCGACTTCGCGGTCGACTCCAACAGGAACGTGGTGGTGGTGATCCCCGATATCACCGGCGTCACGTCGCCAGAGCTCGACCGCTACGCCGCCGAGTTGTCGCAGGTTCCCGACGTATCGACGGTGTCAGCGCCGAGTGGCACGTTCGTCAATGGCGCGCTTGCCGGGCCGCCGTCGGCCGCGACCGGCATCAAGGATGGCAGCGCGTTCTTGACCGTTGGCAGCACCGCGCCGTTGTTCTCGCACGCCTCCGAGACCCAGCTCGATCGGCTACACGCCGTCGGCACTCCGGGCGGCGAGGTCGTGCAGATGACCGGCACGGCCCAAATCAACCGCGACAGTTCGGAATCGGTGACCTCGCGGCTGCCGGCGGTGCTGTCGGTGATCGCCGCGATCACGTTTGTTCTTTTGTTCTTGCTGACGGGCAGTGTGGTGCTGCCGCTGAAGGCGCTGCTGCTCAACGTGTTGTCGCTGACTGCGGCGTTCGGGGCACTGGTGTGGATATTCCAGGACGGCCATCTCGGCGCCCTTGGCACCACCCCAACGGGCACCCTGGTCGCGCACATGCCGGTGTTGTTGTTCTGCATCGCTTTTGGGTTGTCGATGGACTACGAGGTATTCCTGGTTTCGCGGATCCGCGAATACTGGCTGGAATCCGGGCGAACCCGGGCGGACGCCGACGAGGCCGTTGCGCTGGGCGTCGCCCGCACCGGTCGCGTGGTGACCGCGGCGGCGCTGTTGATGTCGATCGCGTTCGCGGCGTTGATGGCCGCGCAGGTCTCGTTCATCCGGATGTTCGGCGTCGGGCTGACGGCTGCGGTTTTAGTGGACGCAACACTGGTCCGCATGCTGCTCGTTCCGGCGTTCATGCGGGTGCTGGGCAAGGTGATCTGGTGGGCGCCCAAGCCGCTGGCCAGACTGTACGACCGCCTCGGCATCAGCGAGGCATACGGGCCGGTCGATGTGCGGCCTGCCACCGAGGCAGATGGCCGTGTAGTCAGGGCCATACCAGCGCGGGCGGGCCGGTGACGAGGCGTGAGCAGCTCGACGGCGTGCGGGAAGGCGGTGGCCACCACTGGGCGGCCGCTGGCGATGGCGTCGACCAGCACACCGGAGGTGACCTGATCGGTGGAGTC
>Ga0209006_10003276_pt1 | contig 14747 bp, 13 predicted proteins | sample JacPin_JW_Ref_O2_FD_188567 | JGI IMG/M metagenome (GOLD analysis project Ga0209006, IMG submission 188567) | Forest soil microbial communities from Algoma, Ontario, Canada - Jack Pine, Ontario site 1_JW_Ref_O2 (SPAdes) (version 2) | ecosystem: Environmental > Terrestrial > Soil > Boreal... | reverse complement strand
TACGAGCATTGGATCTGGGACGACCAGAACTATCCTCCGCGTTCGGTGCAAGGCTTTTACACAAAAGACGAACTGGAGCGTCTGATTCAGCGCCGGTCTACGCGCGTGTCGTTACTGGCGGCGGAGATTAACAAGAAGATTGTTGAGCGCTATTACCAGGAAAGGGCCATCCGGCGAATCGGCGAAGCGTTCGAAGTGGAACATGAACGTAAAGCGCTGGTCGTGATGGCAACCGGCGCGGGTAAGACGCGCACCGTCATTGCATTGTGCGACCTGATGATGCGATGCAACTGGGTGAAGCGTGTCCTGTTTCTTGCCGACCGGGTTGCGCTGGTGAGACAAACAACAAACGTCTTCAAGCAACAGCTTCCGTCCGCGAGTGCGGTCAACGCGATGGAACATCCGGAACAAATCGCGGATGCGCGGGTGCTGGTGTCCACCTATCCGACAATGCTACGGCTGATTGATGAAACTAAAGACGGTAGGCGGCAGTTCGGGCCGGGACATTTCGACCTTGTCATCATTGATGAGGCGCACAGGTCGGTTTATCAGAAGTACCGAGCGATTTTTGAGTATTTCGATTCCTTCCTGGTGGGGCTGACTGCGACACCGAAAGACGAAGTGGACCACAACACGTATGGCCTTTTCGATCTGGAGGATGGCCTGCCGACCGATGCCTATACGTTGGAAGAAGCTGTGCAGGACAAGTTTCTCGTTGCACCAAAGGCGGTGTCGGTACCGCTGAAGTTTCAGCGTGAAGGCATCAAGTACAAAGATCTTACCCAGGAAGAACGGGACCGATGGGACGCTATCGAGTGGGATGAGGATGGTAGTGTCCCCGGAAACGTTGACCCAGAAGCACTAAATCGATGGCTGTTCAACGAAGACACCGTGGACAAGGTGCTGGAGCACCTAATGACGCGCGGCATAAAAGTCGCCGATGGGGATCGGTTGGGCAAGACCATCATTTTCGCCAAGAACCATGCTCATGCCCAGTTCGTCGCAGATCAATTCGACAAGAATTATCCAAAGCACGCAGGTGCTTTCGCGCGCGTGATCGATTTCAAAGTGGAGTACGCACAGTCGTTGATTGACGACTTTTCGATTCCAGCCCGAGCGCCACACATCGCAATCTCCGTGGACATGCTGGATACGGGTATTGATATCCCGGAAATCGTGAATCTGGTTTTCTTCAAGATGGTGCGGTCGAAAACGAAGTTTTGGCAGATGGTCGGACGAGGGACACGCCTGCGCCCGGACCTGTTTGGATTAGGCAGGAAGAAGAACTACTTTTACATCTTCGACTACTGCCAGAACCTAGAATTTTTCAGCCAGAACCCGGAGACGACGTCAGGAGCTGTTAACGAGTCTTTGAGTAAGAAATTGTTTTCCAGCAGAGTGGAACTAATCTCAGAACTGGACAAGTGCCAAGATCCAGAGGGTAAGAATGTCTTGCGCGGTCAAGTTGCAGAGCGCTTGCGTCAGGAAGTCGGCCAGATGAATGTGGGCAACTTCATCGTCAGACCGAAACGCAAGCTGGTTGAAAAGTACGGCGATGCAAAAGCATGGGAAACTCTCGGTGCCGACGAGAGGGCGGAGTTGGTCAATGAAGTGGCAGGGTTGCCTTCAGAACTAATCGACGAAGATCAAGAAGCAAAGCAATTCGATTTGCTGATGTTGCGATTGCAACTGGGAATACTACGACATGAGAAGTCGTTCGCGAAAGGGAGCGAGAGTGTTCGTGAGATTGCGGGTGCGCTAGAAGAAAAAACCAGCATCCCAATGGTGCGGGCGGAGCTGGAGTTAATCATCGAAATCCAAACGGACGAGTTCTGGCAGGACGTTACGACTGCGATGCTCGAGGATGTCCGCAAGCGCCTGCGCAGTTTGGTGAAGTTCGTCGAGAAGACAAATCGCCCGTTGATCTACACGGATTTCGTCGACCTGATCGGCGATGAACGGGAGATTGAACTGCCGGGATTGAGCGCAGGGCACGATGTTGAGCGCTTCCGCGAAAAGACCCAGCAATTCCTTAAGGCCCGCGGAAACGATCCAGTGATTCACAAGTTGCGCTGGAATGAACCGCTGAATAAGGCCGACCTTGATGCATTAGAAGAGATGCTGCTCGAAGCCGGAACGGGAACGCCGCAGGACCTCACCCAAGTCCGTTCCGGAAGTGGACTTGGATTGTTCGTGCGCTCCATGGTTGGCTTGGATCGTGAAGCAGCGAAACGGGCGTTCGATGGCTTTCTCGCCGGAAAAACCCTAAGTGCGAATCAGATTCAGTTCGTCAATTTAGTGATCGAATATCTGACGCAGAGCGGCTGGATGAGTGCTGCTCAGTTGTACGAGTCACCCTTTACAGATTTTAGCCCACGCGGTGTGGAGGGAGTATTTGATTCAAACCAGGTCACTCAGTTGATGTCGGTACTGCAAAGTGTCGAACGAAACGCGATCGTTTAATCCAATCACTACGTGAGAAGATGCTTGTGGCACATCAGCATCGAATTCCACCCGCTCCAATCGTTGGAGCGCAGTCATCAATACCGTCGCAGTTTTATACGTGTTGGTAAAGCAATAAACAATGTGGTGTGCTTCGAGATGAACGCGCTTCGCATTAATCGGTAAGACAGATGTTACCGGGCACTGTCTCGTGGGTCGAAGGCGTGAGAATCTCCCCCACAACTTGCGAATGTCAGCATCCTCCATTTTGTCTGGTTTGCCCTCATGATGAACGATCACGTTTCGAATCTGGCGCCACATGTCGGCCACTTCCACGCAAGAAAGATTCTCGCGTTTGTAGAAGCGCTGCGCTCGACTGGATTCGCGGTTTCCCAATAGCGGCATTTCTTGCTGCAAGGCCACCCCAGCCGCGTCTTGGAATGCTTTGATAATGTGCTTCAAGCGCACATTCCTATGCTCGGTGTTAACGATGGCTGCGTGGTCCTCGGCTTCGTCATTTCCCATCAACATTAAGGCTGCATACGCCCATTCCTTCAGAAAGCGCTCAAAACCGGCGAGGTAAAAGACCAAAACACTTTCGAAAAGATGCCGTCGCCCAAGTTCCAAGTGTTTTCTGAATGCGCCTACAGTCACCGGATGTTTTCCACCCTCGAAAACCACGTATTGTTCAAGGATGGGAGACAGAGTAGATTTCTTGCCCCAATGTTCGTTCAATTCTAGATCGGGCGGCAGTGCAAGATGTTCGACATGGTCAAGGGCCAATTGCATTGCGACCTGCGTTGAACGAAGGATTTGATTTGCGAGAGCCTGGTGAATCTTGAAGTTCTGGAGTGCTTGATTAGCTTTCTTCGACGCTTGCCGTAGCAGTTTCAAATCTCTCATACAAGTCCCTTGGCACAGTATTCACGACGGACTGGGAGTATGATAGCCGCAATATAAGACCGAATTCATAGTGGAGCAAGAGGCTTTCGTCGTGACGCAGTCGTGTTTTCATGGCCATCAGATTGGATGACCGCGTTGGGCTTTTTGTCGAAGGTTTGCTCATAGAGATGCAAAAGGCAATGGGCGCTGGATTTGTGGGATGAGACCGTCGAGGAATTGAGAACTCAAAGATTCCACAAAACCGGGTTCACTTGGGAAAAGGAGATGGACCTGATCCTTCAGATTGGCGCGCCTCATGAAATGGGGGCGAGGGACTTCAATCGGAAGCGAAGACGACCGATTCCCTATTAATTGCAGTCCACAATCCACCGTAACTTACTGCAAACAATATATTTATTCGAGTATTGCGTTGCGCTACCGTAAAAACCATCGCCGGTGCCAACTCCTCCCCTAACCCATGCCGAATCAGACGGATGCGTTAAAACGCACGGCAACGCAGCCACGGGCCAAGTCCTTGAACCCACCCGACCCTCAGATTCCACCTCCCAAAACCCCGGAAGGACGATGGCGCGATTTTCAAGGGCGTCTTCCCTCTACTTTTGACAATTCTTCTGCAGGTGACCGGACGCTTTGCTACTGGCATGAGGCCGTAGTTTCGTTGGAGACTTTTCGAAATTGCTGGGGGCTAAATAATATCAATACGAAAAAACACTCGACTTGCTGTTCCAGGTTTCAATAATTGAGATGAAAATTAGGAATGAAGAGCTGTACGGGAGTGGTTGTTGAATTTTCGGTAACATTTCAGCCAGAAGTGGGGGGAGACATGAAGAAAATTAGGTTCTGTTGTTTTTGAAGTTTTGCAGAGGGCTGAAGGACGAAAGGCTGCAGATTGCCGACGAGTGTTTTTTCGTATTGAGCCAAGCCCAGAACACTCGTGTCAGACATCCCAATCATCCAGAGTCTCCCGATCGAGGCTTACCTTGGCTCGCGATATCATCATGGGGATCCGTGCCAATACATCATCGGCTACTTCCTTGGGGCTGAATTCCCTCGCACCGTACATGGCAGCTGCAATTAAAACCTGCCGGTTTTTCGTCGGTAAATTGTGAAATGTACGCACGATATGGCGGTATAACTCCCCGACGTATGTGTCGCGCATCGTTTTGAGCGGACGTGCTTTAATCATTGCCGCCTGAGCTCTTTGACGTGTTTCGATGTCGAGAATCTCCCGGTCCAGGCTTTTCTGAAACCGGATCAGTCGGATTAGAACTGCATCGGCAAATTCCGCTGTCGATGGCCACTTCTTGTCTATAGCAGCGGCGTGCAACACGCCGTGCGTGGCTGCCAATTTCGCCTTGGTATTGGCGATCAACTTTTTCCGATGATTCCAATCCTTAGCAAGCTTGTCCCGCCGGATTTCCTCCGTGGCGTTCACGTGTCGGTGGTGGTCGAGACTAATCTCGTATAGCGCGTGAATCTGAGATTCATCCACGTTGGTTGCGAATTGCTGCTTGCTGAGAAATTCCCGCAAAGCTTTGCAAAACGTGGCGCGATCTAATTTCGTGTTCGCCGCAGCAACGTATTCGTTTAGACCCTTTCCTGTAGAACCTGGTCGCATCTCCGACCTCCATTCCTTAACAGATGTTTTCTAGATTGTCGTCCGAGTCGAGCCGAAGTGTTAACTACTTTTCCGCGTTGTGAGCTTAAGGTTGGCCAACTGGAGAAAAGCAATGGTCGCAATCACAGCGCGTATAGATCGAGTTCAACTCATATCGTGGCCTGGAGGCGAACCGCCCGAGATCGTGGCCTGCATATTGGAATGGGACCATTTCGTTCGCACCCAGACCACGACGGGAACATACGCGCGCGCTCGCAAGCTCACAAGTCGTACCAGTGGGACAACAATTTTTTGGCAATACAGACCCCGTGCGGGGTGGCTTAAGCCATGGAAAATTTCCTTGATCCCGAATGATGTGACTGGCTTATCAGTCGTCGAAATCCAGCAAATACTAAAACACTGCATCCATTACCGCATTCTCACAGTCGAGCTCGCCGTTGACTTCAGTCTTTCTTCAGGAGTCAGTGGACGGTTCGTCCGCCGCCACGCGGTATTTGGGAAAAGTCGCCGCCGCGCGACGAATAACGACCAGCTTCGTTACGGCGGTCGGAAATCTGGCAAACTGGTTCGCTGCTACAAAAAGCCCGAAGTGGGTGTGTACAGGGTTGAACTGGAGCTGCATTCCCGACTTCTCCGCGACCACCGTATTGTTGCGCTTGCTGATCTCAGCCGCCTACCCGACGTCGTCTGTCCTAGACACCTGCAGTTCGTCGATCTTGACTGGAATCAACTGCGCCGGCACCTGGCAAAGAGTGTCGGCGACAGAAGCGACGATGTAATTACGGAGGCGCGACGACGCAAGGCTTCAATCTTGCGAGTCCAGCGGTATCTCCGGAGAAGCGGCGTTTTCAACACGCATCGGTTTCTTGTTCCGAAGGCAATGAACGAAGATGTCAGGCTAGCGCTAGATAAATTGACACGAATGTTTCGATAGCGAGGCTCTATGAGTAAACACAAAGTGGCGCGGGAAGAATGGAACGGGCTAGAAAGGGAGGCCCGGAAACTCCTGCGATCTCCTCGATTCTTCAATAAGTTTCTGCATTCGATGAAAAAGGCAGGCCTTATTGGGGAGGAACCAAATGCATTGGTGCTTTTGGTAGTGGCCGTATCACGAGTTCTTCCGCGCCCCCTTAATGCCTTCGTCAAAGGCCACAGCTCGGCTGGCAAAAACTGGCTCGTGACACGACTACTCCTATTGATGCCTAGGAGCGCTGTTGTCGAAATCACCAGCGCGTCTGACAAAGCCTGGAACTATTCCCACTCAGATTTCCGAAATCGCGTCCTTTATGTGCAGGAACGGAACGAAGCGGCGGGCACGCTAGAGGAAATTCGGACGCTCATTAGCGAGGGCAAGTTAATCCGCATAGTTTCCGCATTTGAGAATGGAAAGCGTGTTACCAAGAAATACGTGACGGATGGGCCCGTGTCGGCCATTTCCACAACCACAAAGAACACCCTGCAAATTGACGATGAGACGCGACACGTCTCGATCTGGGTTGACGAATCCAACGAGCAAACGCGCCGGATCGTTAAGTCATATGCGAGGCAGAAGGAGCGTTTAAGTCGGAAGGAACGGCGAACTTGGCACATGGTGCATCGACTGCTTGAGAAACGCGTGGGGACCAAGATTGTCTTTCCGGATTGGTTTGACGAAGTAGCAGACCGACTCTTCGTTGACGACTTGCGTGTGCGCCGTTACTACCCGGCCTTCGTGGAGGCTTGCCGCACAGTCTGTTTGATTCGATCCTTTCAGCCCGAGCGAAAATGCTCCAAACACGGAGCGCTAAATGTAGATTTTGCAGATTTCGCCATAACGGCTCTGATCTTTGATCCAGTATTCGTTGAAAGCCTGCACCTAAACCGTGGTTCTGCAGAGGACACTCGACGGCTTGTCGAAGAAATGTCTGCGAGAAAGAAGCGTTCCGTGGAGGCACGAGACATTGCACACAAAATGAAAATCTCCATGGACAAAGCTTACGCAAGGTTGCGTTACGCTGCGCGAATCGGAGCCATTCAGCAGGCGAACAAACCGCAGAGGAGCAACCGCAAGGCGTACCTGTCAATGCCGAGGCCGCGGTTTGTTCCCGATCCGGAGAAACTCTTCCAAGAATTGAGGGGGTTGGAAGATCAGGTTCGATTCGTTCATCCGTTCACAGGGAAACGGGTTACCTACCGCCGGGCGGAGTAGTTGTTTGCTTTTTTAGTTTTGACGGTTTTGTCTTGGAGACACCCTTATGGAGAAGCTGCTGACGATTCGCGAATTGGCTGAGCGACTGAATATCGCGGAAGGCACAGCCTACCATTGGCTCAGCGAAGGGCGTCTGAAGTGTGTCCGTTTCAGCAGGCGGTGCGTTAGGTTTAGGGAGAGTGATGTCCAAGAACTCCTCGACAAATTCACCGACCTCGGGAGAAATCTTCCACTCAGTGAAAAGTCGTACGAAAAAGTTTTGAGAAAGTAGCAGTAATGCTAAATCTCGAGACGTGTCTGGTTCATATGGGCACGACCACAATCATTCAATAAAGGGAGAAATATTTATGGTCGTAAAAACGAAGTTGAGCGGGAATGTCTTGAAAGTTTACATGCCCCTCCGCAAGCCGAAGCTATCCGCCAGCGGGAAGAATATCGTCATCGCTACAACCAGAGGCCCAGCCGGCACCAGTGTCGAATACGAGGGACACAAGGTTCTTGTTGTGGCAAATGCCTTTATAAAAAACTCCGAACAGCAACCGGAAAGAACACGGGACCCTCGCGAAAAAAACGCTGCAGCAAAAGACGCGAAACCGAAATGACAGCAGACCAGCAACGGGGGGAATCTTCGGATTCCCTCTGCTTGCGCGGGAGCACGTTGCTCGCAACAAAAAACGGGGGGAAACCAACTTTGGCTAAGTTGCCAACGCACTCAAAAGTACGCGATAAAACGTAGAAATTCTTCTATCTTGCCGGCCCAAGCCATGCGCCCCTTTGATATGACTTGCAGTCATATATAATAAAGTCATCTCTAAAACCACGGAGGCGGGATATGAAGCCGAAACGAGTCGCTATATATACGAGGGTTAGCACCACGGAACAGCATCCCGAAATTCAGGAACAGGAACTGCGGGAATACGTAACACGTCGAAACTGGACACTACATCAGGTCTATACCGACAAGGGAGTCTCGGGAACCGTTGAGAAGCGGCCGGGTTTGGACGCGATGATAAGTGACTGTCGACGCCGAAAAGTAGACGTTGTTGTTGTGTGGAAATTCGACAGATTTTGCCGTTCACTGAAGCAGCTTCTGAATGCACTAGAACTCTTCCGGGAGCTCGGCATTGGATTTGTATCCTGCACAGAAGCTATCGACACCTCGCTTCCGCACGGAGAGATGCTGTTTCAGATCATCGGGGCAATCGCTCAATGGGAACGATCATTGATTGTGGAGCGGGTAAAGGCGGGATTGCAGCATGCTCGAAGCCAAGGCAAGCGACTTGGGCGGCCATCGCTGCGAGAGTTAAACCCTGATGAAATAAGAAAGCTGAAGAACGAACGAAAAAGGAACCATGTGCCTTTCAGGGAGCTTGCGCAGAAATACGGCGTGTCTGTGTGGACGGCCCATCGCTTGTGCGGAGGGAACAGTGAATAACAGAGTAGATCAGGAAACTACTGGATTTGAGGATGATTTTCTCGATCGCCCCATTAGCACTCCGATGGTCGCTGAAACTCTTTCCTGGCTGGGGGTGCAGATCCGCGGTGAGGAGGAATGGGAGGACGGCTTATGCGGCGTTCTTGATGAGATGAAGCCAGAAGGTTTGCTCATCCTCTGGGATCGCCGATTCCAGATCGACACTCGTCCCCATGACTGCCGCCTCGTGTGGGCCTACTGTCCGATGCATCAGCACGAATGGCTCGCAGAGTATATCGATATCAAACCCACCACCCAGGTTCTCCTGACGATTAGCGCGACAAAAGTTGAGGACCGTCCGACGACGTTGTTTCACAAGAAACTCAGACATCAGATCGGCCATGTTCTTCGGTATTTGCAACATCCGACGTGGTCAAACGAGTGTTATCACGCAACACGAGAGTGGAAACAATGGAGCAAATGAGGGGTATACCGATCTGTTCGAACTCGCTTATCCGGAGGGAAACCTTAGAACTCCTACCCTATCCCAAACCATCACCCCCAGTTCAGGACACGGCGGATTGCACGGCAATGCAAGGAAATCTCAGCACCACTTTAGTCTTCCGTGGAGTGCTCACAATCCCAAGGTACGGAGCCTGAAACCATGGGAACCCTGTTCAAGAAAAAAGGAAGTAAACAATGGCAAATGGGGGTGAGTGTAGGCGGGCGTCAAATTTGCAGGACTACCCACACGACCAATAAGGGGCTCGCGAAAAAGATCATGGCGCGATGGGAAACGGAAGTGTTCGAACAGCGATTTCACATACCGCAATCAAATCCGCCGAACTTTGAGGTGTGGGCCGATGACTTTCTCACGAAGGTGGCGCACCCAAACACCCGAAAACGCTATACATCCTCAGTTGGAAAATTGAAAAGCAAATTTAACGGAGTAAGACTGTCAGACGTATCGGCGGATCGAATCGAGGAATTCAAAGAAGAGCGAATAGGCGAAGGTGTGGAACCTGCAACGATCAACCACGACCTGCGGGTTCTGAGACGGATGATGCGCCTCGCAGAGCGAAAACAATTGATTGCCCGCAACCCCTTCCTACAAGTCGATTTCCTGAAGCAGCGGAATCCGCATCCACCGCATATCCTCACTTTTGACGAAGAGGAAATGATACTGCGGGTTGCGGTACCTCACATTCGCACGTTAGTGGTACTGATCCTTGAGACGGGAATGCGGTCACACCGCGAAGCATTGGCTCTAGAGTGGAACGCTATAGACTTCGCAAATGATTCCCTGCGTGTTCGTGAATCCAAAACCCGGGCAGGCATCAGGAATATCCCGCTCTCAGCGAGGTGTAAGGCTGAGCTCTTGAGATGGCGAGAGATGGTGGGGCCTGAGTTCTCGCCATTTGTTTTTCCGAACCTGCGTAAGCCTGGTCAGCCCATGAAAGATATTCGCCACACTTGGGAGAAGGCGCTAAAAGACGCAGGACTTGAATATTTCTGGATTTACAATCTGCGCCACACCTTCGCTAGCCGCCTGAGCGCCGCCGGCGTGTCCGACCTGTTTGTCGCACAAATGATCGGTCACTCAAGTCCGAGCATCCTGCAAAAGTACGCTAAGGTTATCGACGAATACCGACGAGATGCTGTCCGAAAACTTGAGCAAATGCGCACGGCTCATATCCAGCAAGCCACCGCATCTACTTCGATTAACTGATTAACCAGTGGTGCATTTCTACATCTAAATACCGATTATTGGTTGGACTTGCAAAGAATTACTACAGTTCTACTACAGTCGACATTTCCACAAGGAGAACGGCAGGAGGCTAGGTATGCGCAGGTTCCTCAAAACAAAAGCGTTACATTGGTGCCGGGAGGGGGAGTCGAACCCCCAAGACCCGAAGGTCGGCGGATTTTGAGTCCGCTGCGTCTGCCAGTTCCGCCATCCCGGCTTGATCGGCTAAATCGTTGCCAGTGGAGCGCCGAGTGTTATTTTCTTACCAGGTGCATCGCGATGCACCGACCGTCTACTCTTGCGTCAACAGGCGCCTTCTATGTTGCGCCAGTATCGCATAGTCGTTGCACTCTCGCCAACTGATGTCCAGGTGCTAAATACCGATATCGAACTTTTGTCAGAAAGTTTTGATTAACCGAACGTGAACGCGAATGCCTGCACGCCTGGATCGAGAAATTCGATCTCGAATGTTCTATCTTCAACAGTCCCCATCTGCCGGATGAGCTGATAAAGACGGTGGTCTTGTACGGTGCCTGAACCGTTGTTGTCGACATCCGAGCCGTGATCGGTACCCGGCGCCGTGCCATCCAGCTTCACGGTGAAGCGGACTGGCCTGCCATCCTTCGTGGTTCCAAGGACGAGATGAAGATCGCGGGCATGAAAGCGGAAAACAATCTTCCCCGGGGCTGTTTGTAGCACTGCGCTTTCCTCACCCACCTTCCAACCCCCACCGAGGGCCCATTGATTCAGTGAGAGTCTGGGTTGGGGCGTATACACACGCTTGGAATCGGGAGCGATTGTTTCGGTGGAAGCGAAATGCTCCGCCCGGTGGTAGCCGACATAGGTTTCCGGTGAACCCCGGTCAGCGGCGTCGGGTGCCGCTTCAACTCCCGCGCCGGATGCAGAAATGGCTTTCGAGGCCGTCAGATGCGCTCCATTTTGTTTCAACAGCTCCCGGATAACCTCCTCCGATTTGTCATATTCGCCCTCGCCGAAGTGGTGATAGCGAATCCGTCCCTTGCCGTCGATGAAGTAGTGCGCGGGCCAATAGTCGTTGTTGAAGGCTCGCCAAATTCTGTAGTCGCTGTCGATGGCAACGGGGTAAGTGATCTTTAAATCTCGTACCGCCTTTTCTACGTTGGCGCGTTCTTTTTCAAACGCGAATTCCGGTGTGTGGATACCGATGACGACCAACCCAGCATCCTTATATTTCTCAGCCCAGCCTTTCACATAAGGCAAAGCCCGGAGGCAATTAATACAGGAGTACGTCCAAAAATCGACCAGCACAACGTTGCCCTTTAGGGCTTTGTTGCTGAGCGGCGGAGAATTGAGCCAGGATACGGCGCCACTCAAGTCCGGCATGGCGCCTTCATCGGCGAGCACTGGTTGGATGTCGGCCGGGTTAGCTGCCAAGACCGAGGTAGCCTTCGCTGGACGCAGACGATCGATCAAACGCTCTTCCTCCTTCGCCGTGTTCACAAACGAAAACTTGGTGAGCAGATTTGTGTCCCAGCCGAGAGCTATCGCGACAACCCCCATGATCACTGCCACACCCAATCCCCGACGGAGCCAAACCTCAAATGAGAGCGAACGTTTGAGTGCGGAGAAAATTTTGTTGCCAGCAAAGAGCGCAATTCCCAGTGAGGTCGCGGCACCTAGCGCAAAGGAGAATAGCAAAAATGAAGATCTAGCCCCTGGTCCTTGAATGGCCGCTCCAGTCAGGATTAAGCCGAGTATCGGGCCGGCGCAGGGAGACCAAAGAAGCCCCGTTGAAATTCCCAATACAAAAGACTTCCCTATACCGCTTTCCGTGGACGGACCGCCTTGCAGTTTGCTACCCGCACACACTAGAGGACGGGTCAAGGCGTCAGCAATAGAGGGGAAAAGTAGACTTATACCCAACACGAGGAAGATCGCCATCGCGACGTAGCGTCCTCCTTGGTTAAGGCGCACCACCCAATGGCCCCCGAACGCAGCCGCGATTGCGACAGCGGAAAACGTGAGTGCCATTCCCATAAGCAGTGGCAAGCCGGAACGGCGGAATGGTTGGTCCGCACGCGCGAATACAAAAGGCAGAACCGGCAAGATGCACGGACTTAAGATCGTCAGAACGCCGCCAACAAAAGCCAGGAGATAGATCAGCATCGTTCGCTCGAGTCTTCGTTCCTTAGGCTTCGCGACACGTTAAGATGCACATGAAAGTTGGATTCCTTCGGACTTCAAGAGTTACAACGAGCCCATAGTCCCTCTCCGATTCTACAGTTCCTCCCAAGTCCGCAGGGGACCAGGCCACGTAGCGACGAGACTGAGCGACGAAAAGTGCGGCAGCAACAACATCCTCATGGCTGTATTAAAATCGCCCGCAGACATCCAAAGTGATCTCTGGACGCTTCAATGCCATCGATCCGACTCCGCAGAAGTCAGTTGTCGTTCCTCGGCGCGCTCGCTTTAGCGTTCGTCCTCAATTTGATGATTTCGCCGCAAAATTGGCGGAGTTCCGCGAAAACCGAAGCTAGATCATGCACGCACGATGACAGCGGATTGAAGCTGCCCACCGGTTTTTGCGCCACAGTATTTGCCGAGGGTATTGGGCACACGCGCCACCTGGCGGTCAGCCGAGCGGAGTGGTGTACGTCAATACCTAGTCGCGGGACTACTACAACTTCGACAAATCGCACGAGGGAGGCTTTCTGGTTGCTCTGCAAGACAAGACCTGCGCTGGCAAAGCGGACGTGATCGAGAGCTTCGGTGAAACCGCCCCGACGGGTGGTGCCGGTGGCACGGGCATCGCCCTGTACAAGAGGTCGATTTACGCGGAGATCAACGATCGTATCGTGCGCTATTCCCTTTCCACCGATTCCGTTGTGCCGAAAATAGTCCTGAAACGATCGTCTCCAAATTGCCTCTGGGTGGCGATCATCCCATGCATCCCTTCATTATCGGTGACGATGGATCCAGCTATGTAGACGTGGCTACCGCAACCAATTCTTGCCAACCGAAGAACCGTCAACCCAAGATAGCCGGGACAATCCATGCACCGAACTCGAGACTCGAGGCGGTGTCTGGCGCTATGACGCCAACAAAACAAACCAAGTATTTTCACCGGCGGAACGTTACACAACCGGGATTCGCAACGCAGAGGGCTTTGCCTTCGATTCTGACGGGCACTTGTTTGTGACCCAGCATGGCCGCGATCAACTCCATGCGAATTGGTCCACTCTTTACAAGCCCGAAGAGGAGGCTACGCTGCCAGCTGAAGAACTGTTGTTGTTGAAGCCCGGCGGCGATTACGGCTGGCCCGAGTGCTACTACGACGGCGTGCAGAAGAAGCTCGTGCTTGCGCCGGAATACGGTAGCAATGGTGGCAAAGCGGTGGGCGTCTACACGAACAAGATAGGCCCGGTCGCTGCATTTCCAGCGCATTGGGCACCGAACGGAATGGTGCGCTACGACGGGAAGAAATTCCCAACGCGCTACCGGAATGGCGTCTTCATTGCGTTTCACGATTCGTGGAATCGGGGTCCTATCCCCTAGGAGGCTATAACATTGTCTTTCAACCGCTCGATGGCGACCGTGCTTCAGACAGTTGCGAGATATTCGCCGACGGTTTCGCCGGGCCAGTAAAAACTCCCGAGGGCGCTGCTCACCGTCCTTCTGGCCTCGTGATCGGGACGGACGGAGCGCTCTACATTTCTGATGACATTCGCGGACGGATTTATCGCGTGGTCTATACGGGCGACCCCGCCAAGCCAGGACCGAAGGGAACTCCATGTCCTAGTATTTCCGCTCCTGCCAGCACTGTCGCTGAATCGACGACCCAGCCGCCCGAGAGTGACACCGAAAATCTTCCCGTCCCCGACGGTTCGACGGCAGATATGGTTGCGCTCGGTGCTCGCATTTATAATGGCCAAGTGGGCGGAGGGACATGCAGCAGTTGCCACGGAGCCAACGGCACAGGTTCCGGGCTCGGCCCCGATCTGACGAAGAAAGAGTGGATGTGGAGTGACGGCAGTTTCGCCGGAATACTGAAAGTGATCAATCAAGGCGTGCCTCAGCCCAAGAAGTTTCGCAGTGCAATGCCACCTCAGGGCGGAGCGCAACTCTCCGACACTCAAGCGTCGGCGCTGGCGGCTTATGTCTGGGGGCTCAGTCATCCTGTGAAGTAGCGGGGTAAGGCGGTCTTCGTCGCACGTTACGAGCGCTGAAAGATCCCCCATGCCAATCGGTTTCCGTGGATAATCTTCACGTGGCCCAGCTGGAAAATTTTCGCCTCAAGGTGTTTCGCACAGTGGCGGAACATCTGAACTTTCGCAAAGCTGCGGAACATCTTTTCCTCTCTCAACCTGCCGTCACGCTGCAAATTAAAGCGCTCGAAGCCGAACTCGTGGTCCGTCTTTTCGATCGCGCGGCGAACCGTGTCTCACTCACTCCACAA
>Ga0209006_10003275_pt1 | contig 14747 bp, 10 predicted proteins | sample JacPin_JW_Ref_O2_FD_188567 | JGI IMG/M metagenome (GOLD analysis project Ga0209006, IMG submission 188567) | Forest soil microbial communities from Algoma, Ontario, Canada - Jack Pine, Ontario site 1_JW_Ref_O2 (SPAdes) (version 2) | ecosystem: Environmental > Terrestrial > Soil > Boreal... | reverse complement strand
ACTGCAAAACCAGGACGGGGTAATTTCAGTGAAGGCGGAAACCATCGAACCGCTGCGTATCACCAAAGCCGAAACAACTTCACACGATTTTCACTAGCGGTCACCGGCAAGATGCGACGATTCAAAATAGCAGAATTACCGCTTGGAAGGCAAAGCAGAACACAAGATCCAGTACATTTGACCCCGAAAAGGGGTCGGCCTTTACGACGGTGAGTGAAAGTATCGATGCTTCAGACCCGCCAAGCTATCTGTCAGCCGATGTGTCCAGCCCGAGAATGACGGTACATTCGGAACCGCCGGCGCAGACGCCAGCGGAAGCTGCCCTTCGCCCAGCGCAGGTTTCAAGAACGAAACCCGAGCGAACTTGAACGCTTGATGAAGACCTTCCGCGAGCAGTAGGAAAGCCACAATGGCGAAGAGAAGCGCGAGATATCCGACCACGAAGATCAAAAAGGCGGCAGCAACTTGCAGAGCCGAATTATACGTCGCTAGGACATTCATTTTAATCTCCGTTCAGCAAGTGCTGCCTTCAAAAGTCACTTAGATCTAACCGATCACGCGCCTGCCTTTTTACCTTCGCCAGTTTTCCGACGCTTTCGCGCGGCGTCATCTTCGTCATCCTGAGCTGGGATGCGGCCAGTGGTTCGGTCTGGCTCAATTCTGCGATCGGTAGGTGAAGACGGGCTCGAACTATCAATGGGCGTTAGCCCTGGCCCGCTACTGGAATCTTCCGGACGGCGTACACTCATGGAATCACTCCTTTTAACTGTCTCCAAAATCGAGAGGTGATTGCCTCGAGTAGCAGTATTCAAGAAGGTAGAAACTGGGTCTATCCGGCAAACGCTGTAGTTACCAAAACCAAGTTTCGTAGGAACAAACCGAAGAGAGCTACTGAGGGAGTGTCTCTGCGAGGGAAGGCACCTGGCTAATAGCGTCCGAAAGAGTGTTGACGATCATATCCGCCTCCACAATTCCCAGACGCGTTCTCATCACTTCAAGATTTCCGGCAAATCCCCACAAGCCAACTCCAATCCTCGATTTCGGAAACCGCACGCGGAGCTTCTTATAGAGTCTGCGGGTGTTGTAAACGCCGTAAGGAGGCAGAGCCGAAATATAGATCACTTCACAATGGTGTTCAGAGGCTTCCTCCATCATATCTTCCACTGTCGCAGGAACGATTGCCTGCGCGTTGTATCCCGCTCGATTAGAAAGGTGAGCGAGCATCATTCCTACAATTTCATCTCCTTCATCGCGAGCAGGCAAACAAGTAATCGCGCAACCATCTCCATTCGTTTTCTTAGCGGCGCCGGCAATTGGTTTAGGATTCGCATTAACCTCTTCATTTATTTCTTGATCTCCAGTCTCAGCAACGGGTCTAAGAGCAAGCTCTTCGATAATTTCCTTCAACGTTTGAAATACGAACTGTTCTCGCGCATCGCCCAAACCCACCTCTGCTCGGTCCTTCTCTATAAAAATTAATACCGGCGTGATAACAGATTCGTATAATTTCTCAATGGAACCCTCTTTAAGGAAGTCGTCGACCACCTGGCGCGCTTCTTCTGCGTCCATTCGGCGAAGCTTTTGATACAGCTGAACCTCCGTCCCAAGCACGCGCTGATCGCCCAACAACACACTGAGAAATTCCCACTGCGGTATGTAACGCCCAATCACCACAATGCACACAGTCAATGGCGTCGAGAGCAACAGGCCAACAGGTCCCCACAAAGCGGCCCAGAAAATCGCCGCTACCAAAATGGCAAGAGACGAAACCCCTGTGTGCGCCGCATACAGGAGCGGTTCCACCACATAAGATGTGATTATTTCAATTGCAACGAAAGCTCCAAACGCCAGCAGAGGTTTCATCCATCCGTCAAATACTGCAAGCGATAGCAGAATCGGCATCGCCGCGCCCACCAGCGTTCCGAGGTACGGAATGAATCTCAGAAGCGCCGCAAGCACTCCCCAAAGGAACGCATTAGGCACGCCAATAAAGTAAAGAGCCGTTCCGAAGAGCGTCCCGTAACCGAGGTTCATCAGGAACTGCAGAAACAAATACTTCCCCACCCGCTCGGTAGCTTCGTCAAAAGCCTGCGTGGTTACGTGGAATCTGCTCAACCCCGCCAGCGTGAACAATCGATTCCGCAGGTCTTCAGTGCGAAGAAGAATAAACGCTGTAAAAACCATCACAATCCCGAGCGTCGCCAGAGGTCCTAGAAATGGTCCAAGCAATGCGCTCGCCGATGCGATGGGGCTATTCTGCTGCACAACTTCCACCGGCACAGGGTGAGCGATACTCCCGCCGGGCAGCACTGAATGTTTGCCTCGCTGATTTTGCGCGGTGTCGTCATCCGCAGTCGGCGTTTCAATCGTCGAAGATAATTCTTTTCCCAGTTCTTTTACGGTCGCCTCCGCCTTACCGATCCCGTTTTCCCTCACTCCGCGGAAACTCTCGATTTTTCGAGAAATAGTGCTCTTGTAGTTGGGGAGCTGAGCCGCCAGACCGATTGCTTGGTTGAAAACTAAATAGCCCAAACCCACCAAAAGTCCGGCTACCAGAAGTACGACCACAATTACGGGTCCGGTCCTCCCCAGGCGTGCCTTTTCCAACAGATTCACGAGCGGAGCCAAAAGGAAAGCGAAAAGCACCGCCAGCGCAATCGGAATCAACACGGACCTGGCAAAGTAAAGCGCGGCGACACATATGAATGCCGTCACGACCGCAGGAAAATTCGACACATCCCGATTTGTTCTGCTCGCCATAGAATGAATGCAATTAGAAATCAAAACCTACATTTTCTCTGCTCGCCATTCCTTCCAATCTTTGGATACCACTCGCGCCATTTCCTTAGCGGCGGCCTTAAGCCAATTCCCGCGCCGCTTTCGCAAGTCATGTTGAATAAGCTTTACGGATCGTCTCGATCCAAGATGAACGTTCGCCGCTTCCCAGCCCATTTTATTCAGCATGCGGTCTTCATCCCGTTTCTTCGGGAGCGTTTCAATTTCCACGGGAGACGAGTCCGGCGATAACCTGCTGACGCGCCAGTTCTGCTGCGCCCGCACATACGGATCCTGGCAGCGGACAGAATTGTCCATTATTCGAGGGTAATAAATGGTGTCTCGATTTTTTCCCTGACCCGCCCACACGCAAGCCGACGGCACCAGGGTTTTCGCTTCCAGCGCAATTTTCCCGCCCTCCCAATCGCCTATGGCTACCATGCGCGGATGTCCCAAGCTGCCTGTCCCGGCCGTCCGCTTCAATACGCGATAAGGAAGATTCGGAGCAGGAAATAGTTCCTTCCACATTTTTCTGGGCGTCGAAGGTACCGGTTGTCGCAAAACAGGATTGCTATCCAGTTTTTTCCAAAAGGACGGCGGATTATCCAATCGGCTCAGCGCAATCGGCGCAAACCACGCGTTCTGATCTTCCAATACTATCGGCGTTCCGCCTTCCTTGAGCGAGTCCCTATATCCTTCCAGGATTGCTTCACATGCATTTTTCGCATTGGTTTGAAGGTGACCAAGGGAATATGCCAAACGCGCGCTGGTAGCCAGGCGTACTAAATCGTTCGTATATGGAAGGAAATAAGCTTCGTCAAAATCATCCACTCCCCACACGAGCCGGCCTACCTTGTCTCGCCAGGTTCCAAAACTATTTACGTGCAAATCCCCCACAGCCAGCACGGACGGCGCATCGGCTATATCCTTGCAGTGCTTCGGCCACAACTGCGCCCAACGATAAAATGTTCCGCGAAAAAACCGGAACTCATCCTTCGCCATTAATTCGTGCTTGTGTTTGAGGTCTGCTTCGACAACAGGAATCTTCCCTCGAAGCCAGCCTTCAAACCCCGTTGTGGCTTTGAAAATATTCATTTGAATGAAATGGTTTTATCGACGATCTACAAATCGGGACAAAGCCGAATCTGCTCGGGTCGACAGAGAAACTCCAAAAAGCCTAGCTGGCTTTGCGCCGAGTCCTTTTTTCGTGCGCCGAAGCCTCCCGGCCCGTGTGAAGACCCGTATGAGCAGAAGTCTTCCGGCCTTGCGCGGTCTTCTCCAGGCTTTTCTTCAGCGCTGCCATCATGTCGATCACCGGAGCGCGCTCGGGACGCGGAGTAGCCGCAATCTCACGGCCTTTTTGCTTCGCTTCTATCAGAGCCTTAAGCCGCGTTTCAAATTCATCATGATATTTCTTCAAATTGAAATGCTCGGAGAGATTGTCCACCAGTTGATCAGCCAGTTTGATTTCCTGCGGCGAAAGCTTCACGTTTTCAATCTTCCCATATCCGGGCGCTTCACGGATTTCGTTCGCAAAATACATGGTGTGAAGAGCAATACCATGATCGTAAGGCCGCAAAAATACTGTGTATTCGCGCTGATGCATCGTAATTTTGGCGATGGCAACGCGATCCTTGTCCTCCATCGTTTTCAAAAGCAGTTGGTACGCTTTTTTGCCTTCGCCCTCCGGCACCACGAAATAAGAAGAATCGAAAAACAGCGGATCGATCTCGGATTCCTCCACGAAGGCGAGAATCTCCATCGAGCGCGCCGATTCCGGGGTAATCTTCTTGATCTCTTCCGGATCGATCACTACATACTTCCCGTCCTCGTATTCGTAGCCCTTCACAACCTCCGAGCGTTCCACGATTCGGTTGCACGTCGGGCAAAAGAGTGGCTGCTTAAGCCTCGTCTTACAAACTTTATGCAGCTGATGGAGCCCCACGCGCGCGCTACGCGCAGCCGGAAAGAGCTTCACCGGTATCGAAATCAAGCCGAAGGTTATAAAGCCTTTCCAAGCGGAGGATGCCATGAGATTTCAGACCTCCAGTGCGATTTACCCGTATACAGAGATTTCGGCGCCAAACCAATCGGGCGATGCCTGTAGCACCCAGTAGAATACGTTGTACGCAAGAATTCAACTTTTTGGGCTGAGTCCCGTCCTATAATCCGCCGATGTCGCTAAAGGAATATAAACGCAAGCGGCGCTTCGATTCTACGCCCGAGCCTGCTGGCCGCCGCCCAACCCATCGCGGCTCTCAATTCGTTGTTCAAGAACATCACGCGCGGCGCCTGCATTACGATTTCCGTCTGGAAGTAAAGGGCGTGATGAAGTCCTGGGCCGTGCCCAAAGGCCCGTCTATGAACGCGGGCGATAAACGCCTTGCTATTCAAACCGAAGATCATCCGCTCGAGTACGCCAAGTTCCAGGGTGAAATACCGGAAGGCAATTATGGCGCCGGCGACGTAATCATCTGGGACAACGGCACCTTCGAAGTAGAAGGCGATAAGTCCGCGCAACAGCAGATCGATCGCGGCGAACTCAAATTCATTTTGCATGGCCAAAAACTGACTGGAAGTTTCGTGCTCGTCAAAATCCGCAGCCGCGAACCCGGAAAGCAAGAATGGCTGATGATCAAGCATCGCGATTCCTCTGCCGACGACACCTGGAAGATCGAAGAGCACCCGGGCTCGGTTCTTCCGGAAACGAAAGGCCCTAAGAAAAAGTGGATTTCTAATCGCCCTGCAAGCACTCAAAAAATCGCGGTTAGTATCAAAAGAACTGATCTGAAGTTTCCGGACGGCGCAAAGCGTGCCTCCATGCCGCACTGGATACAACCGGCCCTCGCATCGTTAGCCGACAAGCCATTTTCGGATCCCGCATGGCTTTTTGAAATTAAATGGGACGGAGCTCGTACGCTCGCTCGCGTGGAGAAAGGCCAAGTCCGTCTGTGGTCTCGTTCTCGGCGTAATGTTACACAGGAATACCCGGAGATTTCCTCAGTCGTCGCCCGCGCCACTGGCGGCCATGACGTCTGGCTCGACGGCGAGATCGTAACCCTGGATAAAGAAGGTCGAAGCGATTTCCAGACTCTTCAGCAAAGGTTCTCCATTATCAAGCCGACAACCGAACTCCTGCAAAAAATCCCCGTCGTCTATTATTGTTTCGACGTTCTTTATTGTGATGGTCACGACCTCCGCCAGGTCCCGCTTCTTGAACGCAAAGCACTCCTGAAACAAATTCTTGAACCAGACTCCTCCATTCGCTATTCAGACCATGAAATTGAAAAAGGGAAAGAGCTGTACCAACTGGCGCTCGAAAAGCATTTGGAAGGAATATTGGGAAAGAGGATTCAAAGCGCTTACCCGGAAGGACGCACCACTTCCTGGCTGAAATTTAAAGTAATCCGCGAATTGGACGCAGTTGTCGGCGGATGGACTGAACCCCGTGGCACCCGCCAGTATTTTGGAGCCCTGCTTTTAGGCCTTTACGACGGTAAGAAGCTTGAGTTTATCTGCGGCGCCGGAAGCGGCTTTTCGGGCGCGCTTCAAGAACGTGTCGCCTCCAAGTTAAAAGCGCTGCAAGTTGCGAAATGCCCGTTCGCGACCAAACCGGCGACTCGTGAGAAAGCTTACTGGGTAAAACCGGAGCTCGTCGCGCGTGTAAAATATGGCGGATGGACCGAAGGACGCCACCTCCGCCAACCCACCTTCCTTGGATTCCAAGACGACCACGATCCAAAAGAATGCACCTTCGAGAAGGAGACCAAAGAGGTCAAAGCCAGCAGTGCAAATCACGAGGTACATGCCAAAGAAAAGCTTATGAACCCTCCAAAAAGTGCCAAAAAACTTCCGCTCAAAACACCATCTTCGCCTGAATCTCCCGCTCCGGCGGCTACTCTGAAAACAGACAAAGCGATTGCCGAAGAGCTGGACCATGGCTCTCGCAACGATGTTTTTATCGAAATTGACGGTGCCACTCTCCACCTCACCAATCTCAACAAGGTATATTTCCCCGGCGACGGTTACACCAAAAGAAACCTGTTGGCATATTATTTTTTCATTTCACCCCTCCTCTTGCCTTTTTTAAAAGACAGGCCCATGGTCTTGCGGCGTTACCCCAACGGAATCGAAGGCGAGGCTTTCTTCCAAAAGGACGCGGGTAAAGACGCGCCGGCCTGGATCAAGACCGTCAAGATCCACTCAGAAAGCAAATCGAAACCCATTCATTATTTTCTGGCGAACGATCGGGCCGGTCTGCTTTATCTCACGAATCTCGGCTGCATCGACCACAACCCGTGGTCATCCCGCGCCGACGATCCCGAGCATCCCGATTATATTTTCTTTGATTTGGATCCCACCGATGGAACTCCGTTTACTACTGTGACCAAGCTTGCAAAAATACTGGCCGGGAAATTAGAAGAAATCGGGATAAAAGTCTTCCTAAAAACTTCCGGCGCAACCGGACTCCACATTTTTCTGCCCATTGAACCCATTTACACTTATGAGCAAGTCCGCCAGTTCGTTTCCACCATCGCTTCGCTTACGGCTCAGCAGTATCCGGGCCTGATTACGCAGGATCGCACTGTAAGTAGGCGGCCCAAAGGCAGCGTTTACGTGGACGCGCATCAAAATTCCGAAGCGCAGTCGCTGGCCTCGGTATATTCTGTCCGCGCATTTCCGCACGCACCTGTCTCAACACCCGTCCGTGCCGCCGAATTGACTCCCAAAACTCTTCCAGAGACCTGGAATTTATCTTCCATTCGCCGCCGCATCGGCGAAAAGGGCGATCTTTGGTCCGATTTTTGGAACTCCCGTCAAAAGTTGGAGCCTGCGGTAAAACGCCTCGAAAAAAGCTTAAAGTAAGTTTCACCTGCTGTTGGCCAAATTTCTCCTCCCCCGGTTCGAAATGAAGCTACAGGAACACCCGCTGCGAAGTACAGGATGCCGCTGATAGACCCTCAACGCGAAATCCATTACTTTGGGCGGGCATTCAGGACATGTGCTTCAGGGACGGCTTCTTAAGAGATCGTATAAGTTACCTGGATTCAGTAATTTACAAATACAAATGAGGTGATCCGTGCAAGGCGCTCAAAAAGAAATAAGCAAGAATCAGTTTTCCTCGGCGATGTCTTCGGCGGTGCAAGGTGTAAATCCCATCCCCGATGACGAACTACAGCTGGTTCGGCGCGCGCAGTCCGGCGACAAAAACGCGTTCGCCAGCCTGATCCAGCCTTACGTTCGCAAGGCCTACCACGTTGCCCTGAAAATCACCCGAAATCGTGAGGATGCGGAAGACGCGTCACAACAGGGTTTGCTCAATGCTTACGCGCACATTCATCAGTTCCGAGGCCAATCCCGCTTTTCGAGCTGGCTGATGCGCATCGCCATGAATGAAGCGCTTATCAAAGTTCGCAAGCGCAGGTCCGAAGATCACTATCTGTCGTATGAAAATGGCAGCGGCGACGAGCCAGGTCCGCTACAAATGCTTAGCGCAGGCGACGCCTACCATCCTGAGAAGCTCTATTCGAAAGCGGAAGATCACCGCGCTCTTCGTGAAGCCATCGACGGCCTTGGAAGCGGAGCGCGTGTGGTGGTCTGGCTCCTGGGTATGCAGGAATGGCAAGCCAAAGAGGCCGCTTCCATGTTGAAGCTGTCTCAGTCCGCAGTGAAGACCAGGTTTTCGCGCGCGCGCCAGCAATTACGCGAGTGCCTCGCAGAACGGATGTAAATTCCAAATCCGTCTGCAAAACGGGAGAAAAATTCAATGTGCGCTCACGCTGCATCAAAAAAATCAAAACCGCATCACGATCACGCGCCGGAATACTCCGTTTTTTCGCGTGCCGGAAGCGAGTTTGAATGCCTTCGAGGTTTCCGTTCAACCGACACGCTATTTGCCGAGCCGATTCAGTCTTTCACCACTCGTCTAGTCGCCGACGACTGGTGCTCAGACGTTCGAAGTAGCACGGCAGTGCGGTCTGCCAGACGCAACCCCTGTGAAGGAGAAGTCCATCCCGCGATCTTTTAACCAACGATGAAGCCTCACTGGCAAGATCCCTTTGAAACTTTCCATGTGACAGCAAATTGAAATGGCGTGCGCTGGACTTCGCTCCATTTTGGGGAATTTTGCGGCCAACATTACGGTTTTAGATCTGTCCATGTTTGAAAGTGGTTGAGCGCTTGACTGGACACGCATTACGGAATTAAATGCAATGGATAGTTCATGGTGCTGGACATGGCGGCTCCTGATTACGATAAGATTGGAAACTTTTAAAAACTTCAAATCCAGCAGGGTTGGAGGCAAACATGAAAACGCTTCGTATTTTGATCGCAGATGATCACGATCTCATGCGGCGTGGCGTCAAGGCCCTGCTTCAATCCCGCGCGGGATGGGAAGTATGCGGCGAAGCGCACACAGGCCGCGAAGCGGTCTCGAAGGCGGAAGAACTAAAGCCCGACGTCGTAATCCTCGACATTAGCATGCCGGATCTTAATGGAGTGGACGCGGCCAAGAGAATTCGCAAAGCTTCACCGGACACGGAAGTCCTCATTCTCTCGGTGCATTATTCCGACCAACTCATCCGGGACATTCTCGAGGCCGGTGTCCGAGGATACATCGTAAAGTCGGACTCCGATCGCGACTTGGTCATCGCGGTCGAAACCCTGGCAAACCACAAGCCCTTTTTCACACCGCGAGCAACCGAAGTAATGCTTACCAATTTTAATGAAGGAAAAACGAAAGCCGATCTTCCCGAGACCATGCGGGATCGCCTCACCTCTCGCGAGCGCGAAATCGTTCAGTTGCTGGCGGAAGGCAAAAGCAGCAAAGAAGTGGCATCGTCTCTAAATATCAGTGTTAAAACGGCTGAAACTCATCGAGCTAACATCATGCGCAAGCTGCAGTTGCATACCGTCAGCGAATTAGTGCGTTATGCGGTACGGAACCAAATCATCGAGCCTTAGTTCATTATCGATCCTGGGCAATTTGTTAGTTGGATCACGTTTTTTCATCCGCGTGTAACATAATTCCGACTCAGCGCTTCCACTCGCATCGCACTACAGCATATTCCCTACGCCGCTAACGAATTGTCTGTATTGATGCAAATGTATATCTGACAGAAGATTAGACCGACAAATCTTCTAACCGACGAAAGGGATGCGACTATGAGGGTAGCCGCCATTGCTCCAGAAAACGCAAATATTGCACAGCTGGAAAACCTAGAAAATATTGAACTTCACAAATCCAAAGCGACTGTCTTGCTTGCCACCAGCGACCCGGAAATGTATGGGAATATGTCGGACCTGCTTGCGCCGTTTTCGGTTAGGACCGTGTGGTCCAGAGGCATGCAAGAGGTAAAACATGTCCTTGCCCGCGAAAAGGTCTCCGTATGTTTCTGCGGCTTTTGGCTTCTTGACGGAACCTACCGTGATGTCGTGAGACACCTCCGATTGCGCCGTGCCGAGATTCCGGCCGTGATTGTGTGCGCCCCTTCATGTCCGCACGATTATCGAGACTATCTCGCAGCGCTAAACATCAGCGCGTTCGACTTCATCTGCCATCCCTACCGAAAGTCCGACATCGAAAGGATTTTGAATTCCGCGGTGAACACTCCGCTGAGACCGCCTTCGGCCGTTCCTACGGCTGGAGCCTCCGAGTTGCGGAAAGCTAGTTGACCCTTTTTTCATCGGTTAGCCGATGCTACGTTCCCGCTCGATCCCCTCGGTCTCGCATTCTCGTGCCCGCCCTTACATATTGCGTTGTATTCTAGTGTGTTGACGACGCACCGTTGACTCGGTCTTTCGCCTCTAGGGAAATCATGGCCAGCGTTTCGCAAACCCAGACTATCGTCGCTGAAGTTGAAGAGCCCATTCGTGCAGAGCTTTTCAGCGTCGAGCGCTTAGAGCAGCATGCCGAAAGCCTGGCCGCCGCTCAGACTGTTACCACCGATTCCGATAGCGGCCGTCCGCTTATACCTCGCGTAGCCGAAAACGGCCGCGCGTTGCTGGAATATTACCGTGCCACCGCCAAGTCGGTTCAGCAGGACCTCACCATCACCCCTGCAGCGGAGTGGCTGGTCGATAACTTTTACATCGTTGAGGAACAGCTTCGCGAAATTCGCGACGACCTTCCCTCCGGCTTTTACAAAAAACTCCCGAAGCTGGCCTCCGGGCACTTGGAAGGCTACCCGCGCGTTTTCGGCGTGGCCTGGGCTTATGTAGCGCACACCGACAGCCGCTTTGATCCGGAAGTTCTGCGCGCTTTCGTTACTGCCTATCAACGCGTGCAGCCCTTGACCATCGGCGAGCTATGGGCCGTAGCCATCACGCTTCGCATCGTGCTGGTAGAGAATTTACGCAGAGTCGCCGAGCGCCTCTTGTTAAGTCGGCGCGCTCGTGAAGAAGCCGACTTGTTAGCCGACAGTCTCCTGGGAACAGGTGGTCAAGCGACGATTTCTCCTGCCAGTGTTCTTCGAGATTTTGAAAAGAAGCCTCTTGAAAGGGCTTTCGCCGTCCAACTCGTCCAGAGATTGCGCGATCTCGACCCCAAAGTCGGCCCCATTCTGGTTTGGCTCGACGAGCGCCTCGCCGCGCAAGGCACCACGGCGGATGAAATTGTCCGCGCTGAACACCAGGAACAAGCCGCCATGACCGTCACCGTCCGCAATGTGATCACCAGCATGCGGCTGACCTCCGATTTTGATTGGCAGGTTTTTTTCGAAAGCGTGAGCTTGGTTGACCAGGTATTGCGCTCCGGAAGCAACTTTGCCGAAATGGATTTCACAACCCGTGATTACTACCGCCATGCGATCGAAGACCTTTCCCGCGGATCGAAATATACCGAGATCGAAGTCGCTGATCGCGCCGTCCATCGCGCTAAGCGGGCGCGCGCGGAAAAGACCGATGGTCAGCCCGCCGACGACCGGCGCGCCGACCCGGGCTACTACTTGATATCGCGCGGACGCTGGGAATTCGAGCGAGAATTGGATTTTCACATTCCCTGGAGACGCTGGCTTCTGCGTCTCTACGTTCGCGCTGCCGTTCCGGGTTATTTAGGGACCATTGCAATATTGACAGCCATCATTCTGGCGTTCCCGCTCCATCACGCTTACATTCTCGGGTTGCACCCCGGTTATCTCGTCTTGCTCGGTATGCTCGCGGCTATTCCTGCCTCCGATTTGGCCATCGCCCTCATCAACCGGGCGGTGACGGATTTACTCGGGCCTCGCACGCTAGCTCGTCTGGAGTTCAAAGAAGGCGTGCCAACCGATTTGCGCACCGTCGTTGCAGTTCCCACACTGCTCACTTCTGAACGCTCGATAAAAGAACAGATCGAACATTTGGAAGTCCATTACTTGGCAAATCCCGATGGTGACTTGCGTTTCGCGCTGCTTTCCGACTGGCAGGACGCTCCCACAGAAAGCCTGCCGGGCGACGACGAACTCTTGGCCACTGCAGTCGAGGCCATCGCTACCTTAAATGAAAGTCACGGCCCGCCGCCGGGCGGCGGTGATCGATTCTTCCTGTTCCATCGCAAGCGTATGTGGAATGAACGCGAACAAAAGTGGATGGGATGGGAGCGCAAGCGCGGGAAACTCCACGAGTTCAACCAGCTCCTTCGCGGTGCTTCCGATACCACATTTATTCCTCTCGGTGGCCGTCCTCCGGAAATGATCCCGGCGGTTCGTTACGTAATCACTTTGGATGCGGATACTCGCCTGCCCCGCGGCACCGCCGCCCGCCTGGTAGGCACCATGGCCCATCCCTTGAATCGGCCCCAATTCGATCCGGAAGTTGGCCGCGTTGTGGATGGCTACTCCATCGTGCAGCCAAGGATCACTCCTTCGCTGACTACCGAGCGGGAAGGTTCGATGTTCCAGAAAATCTTTGCCGGTCCCAGCGGAATTGATCCATACGCTTCCGCCGTTTCAGATGTTTACCAGGACCTGTTTCGCGAAGGCTCCTACACCGGCAAGGGAATCTACGATCTCGATGCGTTTGAGGCCGCGTTAGCAGGTAAGGTAAAAGAAAATACCTTGCTGAGCCACGATCTCTTCGAAGGCATATTCGCGCGCACCGCCCTGGCCACAGACATCGAACTGTTCGACGAATTCCCCTCACACTACGAAGCCTCCGCCATGCGGCAAAGTCGATGGGCGCGCGGAGACTGGCAGCTTCTCCCCTGGGTTTTCGGACACGCCGACTTGTCGAAAGAAGAACGCAAGAGGGTAAAGATCCCGGCTATCAGCCGCTGGAAGATGATCGACAATTTGCGCCGGACCCTTTCCGCCCCCTGCACGTTTCTGACTTTGCTTGTCGGTTGGCTCGTCCCGGTAATCTCTCCCTGGATCTGGACCAGATTCATCCTGGCAACGCTGGCGATTCCTTCGCTGATCCCTTTCCTCACCGGATTGAGCCCGCGCATCGGCGGAATTTCGAAACGCAGTCATATCCGCAGCGTCCTTTCGGATCTGCGGCTCGGTCTGGACCAATTTGCCCTGACTATTATTTTGTTGGCTTATCAAGCATGGCTGATGTCGGACGCAATTTTGCGCACCCTCGCGCGCATTTTCATAACGCGCAGAAATTTGCTGCAATGGGTCACCGCCGCGCAGGCGAAGTCCGCTTTTGATCTGAATATTTTTGGCATCTACAAGCGGATGATTTCCAGCGTGATCCTTGCCTTGGCCGCGCTGCTCGCCGTTGTGTTTGTTCGGCACACGGCGTTGCCTGCCGCCATCCCGTTTGTTGCCATGTGGATTGCCGCGCCCGCGGTCGCTCGCTGGATCAGTCTTCCTCCCAGCCTCCCGGAAACGGAAGCGCTCTCAGCTAAAGACGCAAAGACTCTTCGATTAACTGCGCGTTCCACTTGGAGGTTCTTTGAAGAATTTGTCACCTCTGAGGAAAACTTCCTTCCGCCCGACAATTTTCAGGAAGATCCCAAACCAGTAGTGGCCCACCGCACTTCGCCGACCAACATCGGTCTGTACTTGCTTTCCACCCTCGCCGCTCGCGATTTTGGTTGGATCGGAACTACCGGCGCCGTCGAGCGTATCGAAGCCACCTTTCAGACCTTGAACCGGCTAGAACAGTTTCGAGGCCATTTTTACAACTGGTACGACACTCGCGATCTGCATCCTCTAGATCCCAAGTACGTATCATCTGTCGATAGCGGAAATATCGCCGGACATCTTTTAGCGCTCGGCAACGGCTGCAGGGAATTAATTCAAAAATCGAGCATGGACTCTTCCGTGCTGGCCGGAGTGGAAGACGCGCTACTGTTGCTGCGCGAAGCGCTCGCTCGCGTTGCCGACACCAAGCGTACTCACACCGTCACCCGCAAGCAACTCACCAACGCAATTGACGCCATTGCCACCCTTTGTCTCTCAGTTCCCACTGACGCTGCGGACTGGGCCGTACGCTTCGTTGAATTAAGGGATCGAGCGCAAACCGTGGCGGACATCGCGCAGACGTTAGGCCAGGAACTCGGAGACGCTCCTAATTCCGAAGTGCGTTACTACGCCGAAGCCCTCCGCGCTTCTGTGGAGTCAAACGCTCAAGACGCCAAAGTGCTGATTCCGTGGCTGCGCCTGAATCCGGAAGAAATCAAAGTCATGGCTGAACGTCCTGCTGGTGAGGCTCCCGAATGGATCGCCATCGAATCTTTCTTTCATACCGTTCCCACTTTGGCCGACGCCCCGGAACGATTTGAAGCCGCTATCCGCGAGCTGACTTCTCTGGGTGCAAGTTTGGTCCACGATCCCCTGGGCAATCGCGAACTGCTCGCTCGCATCGCTGCGCTGATACAAGCAATGCAGGATTCGATCACAGCCGCAGCATCGTTAACTCATCGTCTCACCTCCATCACACAAACAACCGGCAAATTATTCGAAGCCATGGATTTCACTTTCCTGTTCGATCATTCGCGCAAACTTTTTTCCATCGGTTATCGCGGCACGGATGGAAATTTGGAT
>Ga0209006_10003274_pt1 | contig 14753 bp, 12 predicted proteins | sample JacPin_JW_Ref_O2_FD_188567 | JGI IMG/M metagenome (GOLD analysis project Ga0209006, IMG submission 188567) | Forest soil microbial communities from Algoma, Ontario, Canada - Jack Pine, Ontario site 1_JW_Ref_O2 (SPAdes) (version 2) | ecosystem: Environmental > Terrestrial > Soil > Boreal... | reverse complement strand
TGCCAGTTCCGTCATCGTGAATCTGTCTTTGTCGATGCTCAGATTGCTGATTCTATCGTTCATGGCCGTCATCACCTCCGACTCCGACCTCAACTTCTTGTGGCTATTAGACTCATCGGCAGCCATACAAGTTGCATGCAATTTGCCTGCCGTATTTGCCCTAGTATTTTATGTACGTAGGGCAGCTGCCCTTAGATTTCATAAACCCCTGTAATTGTCAGAAGTTGCAAGCGTCACCGGTTGACCCTCCAGATCCCCGAACTGAGCCCTCTAGGTTACTTTTGTCCCGAAACTGACACGTTGTGTCATTTCCGGAGCGGAAACACGTATAGCCCAGTCGTGCGGGGCGACTAGCCCAACGGTTTTCGGGGCCAACTCGGGCGTTCGGTCGGGGTTACGTCGGAGGTTAAATCTGCGGTTTGATTCGGAGGTTTTTGAGTCGGAGGTTGAGCAGGGGGAACTCCACGTCACCAGCTCAGCTCAAGAAGTCAGATCAGGAAGTCTCGATGGTCGCCTGATCCACCAACATGATAGGAATATCGTCCTTGACAGCGTAGACCCGGTGACACGCCGTGCACTTCAAACTCTCCGGGCTCTCCCGATAATCGAGCGCCTGCTTGCAAGCCGGACACACCAGAATTTCCAGCAGATCCTTGGCAATCATGCGGAGCATTGTACGACACAGACGTCACGCGTCGCGAGTCCCGAGTCCCGCGAGTCGCTTGGTTCTCGGTACACGGGACTCGCCACTCGCCACTCAGGACTCAGGACCGCGACTTGGTTCTGGTGAGCGCATTCGGTGTAAGATTTTCTAGCCGAAGCCCGAAAGCTGAAGCCCGGAGCAAGCATGCCCGCCACCATCCTCGACGGTACCAAGATCGCGCATGAGATCCGCCGCGAAGTTGCTATGGACGTCAAAGCCATGGCCGCGGCCGGCATGCGTCCCGGCCTGGCCGTCGTCCTGGTCGGCCACAATCCCGCGTCCGAGATTTATGTGCGCGGCAAAGTCAAAGCCTGTGAAGAGGTTGGCGTCTATAGCGAGACTCACACCCACCCCGATAGCGCCACCACCGCCGACCTGCTCGCCCTGGTCGACGACCTCAATCGCCGCGACCCGATCAACGGCATCCTGGTCCAGCTGCCCCTGCCCCCGCAAGTCGATGCCAAGAGAGTCCTGATGGCAGTCGACCCGGCCAAAGACGTCGACGGATTCCATCCCGTAAACGTCGGCTTCCTTTCCACCCAGCGACCCGGCCTGGTTCCCTGCACCCCCGCCGGCGTTATCGAGATTCTCAGGCGCAGCAATATTGCCATTGCCGGCCAGGAATGCGTAGTCGTTGGCCGCAGTGACATCGTGGGCAAACCCGTAGCCATGCTGCTGCTCAACGCCAACGCCACAGTGACCGTTTGCCACTCCAAGACTCGCGACCTAGCCGAAGTTTGCCGCCGCGCCGACATTCTCGTCGCCGCCATCGGACGCGCGGGCCTGATCACTCGCGAGTTCGTGAAACCTGGCGCCACGGTGATCGACGTAGGCATGAACAAAGTGACCGATCCGGTAGAGTTTGCCCGCCTGTTCGCGAGCGGCCTGGCTAAGAATGCTAAGCGCGAAGAGACCTTTCGCACCAAGGGCTCAACGCTGGTAGGCGACGTGCATCCCGAAGTCGCCGAAGTCGCCGGAGCCATCACTCCAGTCCCCGGCGGTGTCGGCCCGTTGACGATAGCGATGCTGATGTTCAACACCCTAAAAGCCGCAAAGCTGGAAAGGCAGTGGCTAGTGGCTAGTGGGTAGCCGCAAGTGTCCATGCCGTCTTGGCATTCGCCCGCTGAAAACGCGTGAGAAAAAGCACAATTTGGCGACCTACAAGAATGAAGTACAAGCAAAATCTGCAAGGCTAGCGGTTTACTAGCAACTGGTCCCGAGCCACTGCCCTGTGCGGATGTCTGGTCCTGAAGGATTTGGTTCGTTGCTGCCCACTGACCACTGCCCTTATGCTGAAAGTCGGCCTAACCGGCGCCATCGCCTCAGGCAAGTCAGTCGTTGGAGAGATGTTTGTCGCTTTGGGCGCGCATCTCGTCCAGGCCGACCGCATCGCCCACTCTCTCATGCAGCCCGGCGAGCCGGTGTACAACGAAGTCGTGCGCCACTTCGGGCGCGACATCCTCAACCCAGACGGCAGCGTCAACCGCTCTCGATTGGCCGAACTCGCTTTCGGGACGAATTCGCTCAGCTCGAGTCGTGTCCGCCCGGACTCGGACACCGCGAGTCCCGCCAGCAACAAGCCAGCGCGCGTCGAAGAACTAAACCGCATCGTGCATCCCGCCGTGCTACGCAGCCAGAAAGAATGGATGGACGAAATCGGGCGCCGCGATCCCCACTCCGTCGCCATCGTAGAAGCAGCGCTGATCCTCGAGGCCGGCGCGGCCAAACAATTCGACCGCCTAATCGTTGTGAAATGCACCGAGGCCCAGCGCATAGCTCGCTTCGCCGCCCGCCAAAAACTCGACCTCGAATCCGCCCGCAAAGAAGTAGCCCGCCGCATGGCCGCGCAACTCCCGGAAAAAGAAAAAATCAAAGCCGCCACCCACGTAATCGACAACTCCGCCAGCCTGGATCAGACGCACGAGCAAGTGCGCGAAGTGTGGGGGAAGCTGCACGCCGAAGCGGCCTAGCGTGGGGCGGATACTCTCGTCGGCCGGCTTTGACTCTGTTCGTGGGAAGCGGGCAGCGCTTGCCCGCTGGTCTTTACCTTGCCTTGGCCGTCCCATATTCACAGTATCCTTTAGAATGAAATCTTCGGGACCTTCCGGCCCCCGAACATCGTATCTACTCTCAGGTGGTTTGAAATCATGAGACTCATGCGGCCCTTGATACTGGCGCTGGCGATTGCTGGCGCGTTCTTCTATTTCACGACCTGGCGTTCGAATTTCCGGGCCGGTGCATTGCATCCCTCGAACTGGTTCAACCAGCCGGCAGGCGTGGAGATCACGGAAGCTGCGGGCGGGGAACAGCTGGACAGCGAAGAGCAGAACAATATCTCCGTCTACAAGAAGAACCTCCCTTCCGTCGTGAACGTCACTTCGCGGGCCATGACGTTTGATTTCTTCTACGGGCTGGTGCCGCAGGAGGGCCAGGGCTCCGGATTCGTGATCGACAAGGACGGTCACATTCTTACCAACTACCACGTCATCGCCGAGGCGAGGCAGGTGGAAGTCACCATGCACAATCGCAAGAAGTACAAAGCCACCGTGATCGGTACCGACCCGGCGCACGATCTGGCGGTGATTCAGATCAAGGCGGCCGACCTGGTTCCTGCGGTGCTCGGCGATTCCCACAACCTGCAGGTGGGGCAGAAGGTGTATGCCATCGGTAATCCGTTTGGGCTGGCCGGAACCATGACACGCGGCATTGTGAGCTCGATTCGTCCGGTACGCGAGCCCAATGGTGCGACCATCGACGAGGCGATTCAGACCGATGCGGCGATTAATCCCGGCAACTCAGGTGGTCCGCTGATGAACTGGCACGGAGAAGTCATCGGCATCAATACGATGATTCTTTCCAGCGTGAACCAGAACGCCGGCATCGGATTTGCCATTCCGATCAACACCGCGAAAGCCGTGCTGAACGACTTGATGACTCTGGGCCGCGTGCGCCGTCCAGCGTTGGGTGTGCGTACGATTCCGATCAGCCCGGAACTGGCCGCTGAAATCGGACTGCCCGCGGATTACGGTCTGCTGATTCTGCAGGTAACTCCCGGCGGATCGGCCGATCTGGCTGGACTCCGCGGCGGTGACCAGCGCGCCTACCTGGGCAACAGTCTCATCATGCTGGGCGGCGATTTGATCGTAGCCATCGACGGCGAAAAAGTTACGGACGAAGACGACCTAGCCCAGATGATGAACGACCACCGCGCTGGAGACACGGTGAAAATCACCATCTACCGCGGCAAGAAAAAGATGGAAGTCCAGGTTCCGCTGGGAGAAGCCAAGCAGCAGGTGTGAAACAGCTCTCAGCTGGCCGAACTAAGACGAAGGTTTGATCTGGACGCGCCAAAATACCATCGCTTCTTGAAAAACTTTCTGCGCTGCGATAGCCTGTCTGCCTCCCTATGACCGCCGTCCTTTAATTCCGCTGGTTGCCGCTCTGAGCGAAACGCGCGTAGAAGTGTGCGCCGCTCATTCCTTGTTTCCGTTCTCACAACCAGAAAGGATGACTCACATGCAATTCGTCGATAAGGCTTTCGCTCGCCGCCTGGAGTCGGTGGAGGAAATGCCGCAGGTTTTCTATGCGCGCGTGTTTCAGAAGACGCGGCCGGAAATTGGCGCGGCCGAGGAAGAGATTTGCGGCGGGCACATGATCTTCGCCGGCCTGGGATCGCCCATCGGACGGGCAACTGGCGCCGGGTTCGACCGTCCGTTCACATCGGAGGATTTGGATCGCGTCGAGCAGTTCTACCGCGCCCGAAGCGCTCCGTCGCAAGTGGACCTGTGCCCGCTGCACGATGAGTCAGTGTTTGAGATGTTCAAGGATCGCGGCTACGGCATCGCCGAGTTGAACAACGTGCTGTACCGCAAACTGGATCCGGACGAAGTGTTCCCTGCGCCTCCCGCGGGATGTGAGATTCACCAGAGCCGGCCCGAGGAAGCGGAGGAGTTGTCGGCCATTGTGGAGCGCGCATTCTTTCCAGAGGGCGCGCCCACGGCGTACGGCGGCCTGCTCGCACCGATCTACAAAATGGAGGGAGGCATTGCTTTCAAGGCCAGCTGCGGCGGCAAAATCGTGGCGTGCGCTGCCGGGCTCGCGATCGGTGAGCATCGTATGTTCGCGTTATGCGGAGCGGGAACGCTGGAAGGCTTTCGCGGTCGCGGCCTGCAGACCGCTCTTCTGCGTGCCCGAATGGCCGCTGCGGCAGAGGTGGGATGCGAGTACGCAGTCGTGGTCACCCGTGGCGGAACAATATCGCAGCGCAACTGCGAGCGCCTCGGCTTCCACGTGGCCTACAGTAAGCTGACCGTGATCAAGACTTTCCAAGACGATTAACCGCGATGCCACGTGTACGGCGGCCAGTCTTGTCCGCCTTGCTCCCAGCGGAACGGAACCGTTGCGTTGAGGAGACGCGAAGCGAGAGTCGATAATCGAGGGCGGTGGTTTTCTCCGCGCTTGCGGCGGTAAATTAGTAGCCATGAGCGTCGATTCCATTCGCGACTACTGCCTCTCATTCCCGCGGGCGACGGAAAAGCTGCAGTGGGGCGATTCGCTTTGCTTCAAGATTGGCAAGAAAGTTGGCGGTAAGATTTTTACGATCCTTGGTCTGGACGATCTGCGCTTGTGTTTCAAATGCACGCCAGAAACCTTCGCGGAACTCGTCGAGCGCGAAGATATTCGTCCCGCACCGTACGTAGGGCGGTATAAGTGGGTCATGCTGGACCGGCTGGACGCGCTGCGCAACGACGAACTGAAGGAGTTGATCCGGCAGTCCTACGAACTGGTGGCGGTGAAAGCGCCGGGAGAGAGATCTGGCAAAAGGAAACGTTCACCGAAGAGCGGCGTCCGCAACAGGGCAAAGAGCAGGACAAGGAAGAAGAAGAGTTGAATTTCGGCTTTGTGGGCAGCCGCGCCGGAGTGTTGCCTCACGGTTGCAATTTGACTCTCCTGCTGCGGTCGGCTAGCCTCAAAGTTCGGCTTTGTCCTCGGAGAACTCTCAACCGGATGCGATCCCCGCATAAATCATGGGTTTGGATGATGGTGGCGGCGGTAGCCGTGTGCCTACCGTGCGCCCGCGCTTCGAATTACCCTGTGCATGCGCAGCACGCGATCGTGGTCAGCGTGCATGAGTTGGCTTCGCGGGCCGGGGTTGAGATCATGCAGGCGGGGGGCAATGCCGTGGATGCCGCGGTGGCTACGGGATTCGCGCTGGCGGTGGTGCATCCGGCGGCGGGAAATCTGGGCGGCGGCGGTTTCATGCTGATCCGCATGGCCGATGGCAAGGCGCACTTTGTCGACTATCGCGAAAAAGCTCCGGCGGCCGCCAAGCCCGATATGTACTTGGACGCGCAGGGCAACGTCATTGAAGGCGCCAGCGAGATCGGTTACAAATCGATCGGCGTGCCGGGATCGGTTGCGGGCATGGTTTACGCCGAAAAGAAATACGGCAAGCTGACGCTGCCGCAGGTGATGGCTCCCGCGATCAAACTGGCGCGCGAGGGTTATGCCCTGACTTGGGGCGAGGCGAGCGATTTTCAGGGCAACTCGTATCTGGCGAAATTTCCCGAGTCGCGGCGCATCTTCCAGCGGGATGGCAACTATTACCACGCCGGCGACATCTTCCGCCAGCCTGACCTGGCGCGGACTCTGGAGCGGATTGCCGCGAAGCCTGATGACTTTTACCACGGCGCGATTGCGCGCGAACTGGCGGCCGCAATTCAGAAGGGCGCAGGAATCATCACCGCGGAAGATCTGGCGCAGTATGAAGTGAAAGAGCGCGAGCCGATTCGGGGGACGTATCGCGGCTACGAAATCCTCAGCGCGCCGCCGCCATCCTCCGGCGGCACCGTTCTGGTGGAGGCGCTGAATATTCTGGAAGGCTACGATCTGGCGAAGCTCGGGAACCGGTCGTCGCAAGCGATTCACCTTACGACGGAGGCTTTCCGGCGCGCCTTTTTCGATCGCGCGGAATTCATGGGCGATCCGGATTTCTCAAAAATTCCCGTAGCCCAGCTCATCGACAAGAAATATGCAGCCGCATGGCGGGAATCGATTGATCCGGGGCACGCCAGTGTCAGCAAAGAATTAAAACGCCCAGCTATTTTCAATGAATTAGAGCAGTACGCTGCAACTCATCCCCAGCCACAGGGCATGCACGAAGGCCCGCACACCACGCACTATTCGGTGGTCGATGCAGACGGCGACGCCGTCGCCGTGACCACGACGATCAATGCCTGGTTCGGATCGCAGGTTACAGCGGACGGCCTGGGATTTTTATTGAACGACGAAATGGACGACTTCTCCGCCAAACCCGGCGTGCCCAACGCCGACGGTCTGATTCAGGGCGCCGCGAATGCGATTGGTCCGGGGAAACGGCCGCTCTCGTCGATGACGCCGACCATCGTGGTGCGCGACGGCAAGCCATTTCTGGTGCTGGGGTCGCCGGGAAGTTCGAAGATCATTACCACTGTGGCCAATGTTTTGATGGGCGTCGTGGATTACGGAATGAACATCCAGGAAGCGGTGAACGCTCCGCGCTTCCACAACCAATGGTTGCCCGACGTGGTGAATGTGGAAAAATGGTTTTCGCCAGACACGATCAGCGCGCTGCAGAAAATGGGCCACCGCGTTCAGATCGGCCTGCGCGAAGAAGGCGGCGGCTATTGGAGCGATGCCGAGTGTATCGAAATTGATGGGAGGACCGGCGATCGCCTGGGTGCTAGCGATGGAAGAAATAACGGCAAGGCAGTGGGATACTGAAAGGCACATTGCTGATTTTTGATTGTTGATTGAAAATCAAAGGCACTTTTGTTTTGGGTCTCAATCAGAAAATCAACAATCATCAATCAATATTTCCTTAAGGACTGAGAATGCTGAGAGCGGTGTCGACGTTCGTGTATGTCAAGGAGCGGTTGCATCCTGGAATTCTGGACGGGCTCTCCCATAACGGAGCGCAGTCGATTGAGATCTTTGCCGCGCGCCAGCACATCGACTATGCCAACCGCAAGCAGCACGTCAAAGAAATTGCCGAGTGGTTTCGAGCCAGTGGGATTCCGCTGAACTCCGTGCACTCGCCTTTGTACGCCGACTACGAATGGGGGCGCGCTGGCGCTCCTCCGGTGAACATTGCGTCCACCGATCGCGCCGGGCGCATCGAGGCCATGGATGAGATCAAGCGTGCCCTTGAAATCGCGGAGCAGATTCCGTTCCGCTTTCTGGTGCAGCATTTGGGCACACCCAACGAAGATTTCAGCGAGAAGAAGTTTGAAGCGGCCATGACATCCATCGAACACTTGCGGGCGTTCGCCAAACCTCTGGGCGTGAGAATTTTGCTGGAGAATATTCCTAACGAACTTTCCACGCCGGAGAAGCTGGTGGAAATGATTCGCGGCGCCCACTTCGACGATGTAGGCGTATGCTTCGACGTTGGCCACGCGCATATCATGACCTCGGTGCGCGAGGCATTCGAGATTCTGCGCGGCTACATTTGTTCGACCCACCTTCACGACAACAAGAAAGATAAAGATTCGCACCTGTGGCCGGGCGACGGAACGGTGGACTGGAAGGAAGCCATGGAATTGCTGCGTTCAGCCCCGCAGACCCCGGCGCTACTGCTGGAATTGGAAGGCGACGAAAAAATGAACCCGCTGGAAAAATTGGCTGAGACGTTTGAGAAGTTGGACGCAGCGTAGAAATTGAATCATTGACTGATTGAGTCATTGACTCATTCGAAACCCCGTTGCTGTCACCGCCATAAAATCAATGACTCAATGATTCAATCTCTCAATGACTCAATCCGTTAATGATTCCATGACTCAATCCATGCCCTCACCTGTAACCACAATTGCAGAAATCGGCAAGCACGAAGGCCAGGCGGTCACCATCCGCGGCTGGCTCTACAACCTGCGCGAGAGCGGAAAGCTGCTGTTTCCGCAGTTTCGCGACGGTTCGGGAGTGATCCAGGGCGTCGTTCCCAAGAACGCGGTTGCGCCCGACGTGTTCGAGGCGATCAAAACCCTCACGCAGGAATCGAGCGTAATCGTCGAAGGCAAAGTCCGCGCGGACAAGCGTGCGCACGGCGGATACGAACTCGACGTTGCCAACGTGCAGGTTATCCAGCGCGTCCCGGAGTCCGATCCTTATCCGATCACGCCAAAAGAACATGGCACCGACTTTCTCATGGAGCACCGCCATCTCTGGGTGCGGTCGCAGCGCCAGGCGTCGATTCTGCGGGTGCGCGCGGAAATTATCAAAGCAGCACGCGATTTTTTCGACGGACGCGGATTCACGCTGACCGATCCGCCCATCATTACTCCCGCCGCGTGCGAAGGGACGACTACGCTTTTTCCCGTGGACTATTTCGAGGAGCAGGCCTATCTCACGCAGTCCGGCCAGCTCTACGCGGAAGCGATGGCGATGGCGCTCGGCAAGGTGTATTCCTTCGGCCCAACATTTCGCGCGGAGAAATCAAAAACGCGGCGGCATCTCACCGAATTCTGGATGGTCGAACCGGAAGTTGCCTATGCCGAACTCGATGACGTCATGGAGATTGCCGAAGGGCTGATCACTTTCATAGTCAAACGCTGCCTGGAGCGGCGGCGTGCCGATCTGCAAACCATTGGCCGCGATGTCTCGAAGCTGGAAAAAATCGAGCCGCCGTTTCCGCGGATCAGTTACGACGACGCAGTCAAGAATCTGCAGGAAGGCCACGCGAAAGGCGCGCTGGAAGCCAAGTTTGAGTGGGGTGGTGATCTCGGCTCGCCCGACGAAACCTATCTTTCCGCGCAATTCGATAAGCCGGTGATGGTGCATCGTTATCCCGCGAAGATAAAGGCGTTTTATATGGAACCCGATCCGCAGCGGCCGGAGCTGGCGTTGTGCGTCGATGTGCTCGCGCCGGAGGGTTACGGCGAAATTATCGGCGGGTCGCAGCGCATGGCTTCGCACGCGTTGCTGTTACAGCGTATCCACGAGCATGGCTTGCCGGAAGAAGCTTTCAAGTGGTATCTCGACTTGCGCAAATTCGGCAGCGTGCCGCACGGGGGATTCGGCATGGGCATTGAGCGCGCCGTGGCTTGGATCTGCGGCCTCGAGCACGTGCGAGAAACGATACCGTTCCCGAGAATGCTGCACCGCCTGTACCCCTAACAAACCCCTTGACTCCATGAATCATTCAGTCAAGGAATCAATCATTCCATGATTCAATTGTTAAGCCCATGATGACGACTGCAAACTCCGCCAGCATCTCTCCCAAGAAAATTCGCGTGATCGGTGTCCCGTTGGATCTTGGCCAGTCGCGGCGGGGCGTGGATATGGGACCTTCCGCTGTGCGTGTCGCCGGGCTTGAAGCGAGGCTGGAAGAACTCGGCCACGAAGTCGAAGACGGAGGCAACATTGCGGTCGCCATCCCCGAGCAGAAAAAAGAAGGCGATCCGCACGCCAAGTATTTGAAAGAAATCACGGCCACCTGCACCAAGCACGCGGAACTTGTGGTGAAGACTCTGGAATCCGGAAAAGTTCCGCTCGCCCTGGGCGGCGATCACTCGATGGCGGCCGGTACCGTGTCTGGTGTGGCCGAGTTTTATCACCGCCATAAACAGCACATCGGCCTGATCTGGATCGATGCCCACACCGACATCAACACTCCGGAAACTTCGCCCAGCGGCAACGTGCATGGCATGCCGCTGGCGGCGCTGCTGGGATTGGGGCCGCCGGAGTTAACGAACATTTTCGATTTTTCTCCCAAGGTGAGGCCGGAGAATTGCGTGCTCGTAGGTGTCCGCGACATCGATGCCGTCGAAAAGGAAAATGTGCGCCGCGCCGGCATTGGTGTTTTCACCATGCGCGACATCGACGAGCGCGGCATGCGGGCCGTGATGGAAGATGCGCTGAGCATGGCCACACACGGCACGGCGGGCTATCACATTTCGCTCGACATGGATTGGATCGATCCCGAGGATGCGCCCGGTGTCGGGACTCCAGTGCGCGGCGGCGCGACCTATCGCGAGGCACATCTCGCCATGGAAATCATCGCCGATCACGGTCGCATGGTGAGCTTCGAGATTGTCGAAGTGAATCCCGTGATCGATGAGCACAACCGCACCGCCGATCTTGCGGTGGAGTTGGCACTGTCGGCATTTGGCAAGAAGATTCTGTAGTGGACAAAAAAGTCCTCGCAGCGGATCTACGCGGATTCACGCGGATCGAGAACCAGATCGATCGAGAACAAGATCAAGGGTGATCCGTGGAAATCTGTGGCCAGGTTTTGTGGCTCATGCCGAACCACCCGTGCGATTGACGCGGAACTCGGCACGCGTTCACACTGAAACGTCATGAAAAAACTTCGAGTCGGCATTCTGTTTGGCGGGCGTAGCGGCGAGCATGAAGTGTCGCTGCTCTCGGCGGCATCCGTTCTCCACGCCATCGATAAAAATAAATATGAAGTCGTGCCCATCGGTATCACCAAAGATGGGCGCTGGCTTACGGCGGAGCATGCGGAAAATCTGCTGCAAGGCAAGATCGTGCTGGAGTCGCGCCAGTTGCGGGCTGGCGATCCCAACACGACACCCGCCGCGGCCGTATTGGCGCGAGGTGAATCGGTAATCGTTCCGCCGGAACCGGTGCATCGGCAGAGCGGGCTGGTGCCGTTTCAAAGCGACGCGGCACTCACGCGGCGCGCCAGCGATCGCGCCATCAACGTCGATGTAATTTTTCCCGTGTTGCACGGCACCTTCGGCGAGGATGGAACCATTCAGGGCCTGCTCGAACTGGCCGACATCGCTTATGTTGGCGCTGGAGTTCTCGGCTCGGCCGCCGGGATGGACAAAGACGTCATGAAGTCGCTGTTCATCGCCGCCGGCATCCCCATCGTGAAGCACGTCACGATTCTGCGCGGCGCGTGGGAGACAGAGCCAAAGAAAATTCAGAAGCTGGTAGAGAGCAAGTTGAACTATCCCGTATTCGTGAAGCCGGCGAACCTGGGATCGTCGGTGGGAATCAGCAAGGCGCGTAATCGCACGGAGCTTGGTCCGGCGATCGAAGAAGCCGCAAAGTTCGACCGCAAGATCGTCATCGAGCAGGGCGTGGGCGGAAAAAAGAAGAAGGCCCGCGAGATCGAATGCTCGGTTCTGGGCAATGACGAGCCCTCCGCCTCGGTTCCCGGCGAAATCGTGCCCGGGAAAGAATTCTACGACTACACGGCGAAGTATCTCGACGAGGGCTCTCAGTTGATTATCCCGGCCAAGCTTTCGAAGGCCGACACGAAAAGAGTGCAGGAGTTGGCGATTGCAGCCTTCAAGGCGGTCGACTGCTCCGGTCTGGCCCGGGTGGATTTTCTGATGGAACCCGACTCCCAAACGAAGTCAGGGAAAAAGTCAGGGAAGATTTACTTGAACGAGATCAACACCATGCCAGGATTCACCGCGATCAGCATGTATCCCAAGCTGTGGGCGGCGTCGGGGCTGGCTTATGCCGACCTGATCGACCGGTTGATCCAACTCGGAATCGAGCGCCACGAAGACAAGAAGAAAAATCAGTACAGTCGGTGAAAGCAAATCGCTGATGGTTGATTTTTGATTGCAGACTGAAGAAACGCGCTGAGCACCCCTCGATCAGAGTTGCGCGAGAGAGTTGTCATTTCGCTGCCGGTGACTGCGCCGCTTTGTCAGGCTGCGAGTGCGGAAGCGCAAACGCAACATACACCCCGCCGGGCTTCGACTTCGGATCTTTCCCTCCGCCAGCGGCGATCACCACGAACTGCCGTCCGTTGACCTCATATGTGGCTGGAGTCGCATTACCCGCAAACGGAAGCGTGAATTCCCACAACAACTCTCCAGTCGCTTTGTCGAAGGCGCGGAATTTCTTGTCGAAGTTCGTGGCTCCGATAAAGACCAATCCGCCCGCCGTCACCACAGGCCCCCCGTAATTCTCCGTGCCCGTATTCTTCATCCCCGTCGCCGTCAGTTCCGGATATTCTCCCAGCGGGATCTTCCACACATACTCTCCAGTGTTGAGATTGATCGCATTCAGTGTGCCCCACGGCGGCGCGATCGCCGGATATCCCTCCGCGTCGAGAAATTTTCGGTATCCCGTGAACCGGTATTTCATCGCGAGCAGCGTCTGGTCAGAACTCGCCATCTCTTTGTTCTCGCCGCTGGTTAGGTAGCCGATCAGACCAGACGCTTCGTCTTCACTGAGGTTCGGAAATCCCGGCATTCGCCCTTTACCATTCTTGATCGTGGCGGCAATCTGCGCGCCAGTCAGCCGCGCCCCCACTCCGATCAGCGACGGCAGCGCCGGCGGCGAGCCCGCCATGTTCTCGCCGTGGCAAATGCTGCACTGGCTCATGTAGATCCCTTGCGGACTGTGCTCGCCGGTGTTGGGCGCGAGCGCCCCGGTCCAGGCAATGTCGTTGGCGTTGATGTAAATCACGCCAGTCTCCGCGTCCACCGCGGGCCCGCCCCACTCCCCGCCGCCGTCAAATCCTGGGAAGATGACCGTATGTTTTCCCACACTGAGAGGAACGAACTGACCTTCGCTGCGAAAGTCTCGAAAAGTTTCGACGGCCCACTGGTGCGACTCCGGCGTGCGAGTGGTCAGCATATCCTCGGTAAGAAGTTGACGCGAAAAAGGCGCGGGCTTGGAGGGCAGAGGCTGTTGCGCAGCGGCGACTTCATCTGGCACCGTGCTCGGTGGGTAAGTCCGATACTCAATCGGAAAAAGTGGCTTGCCGTTCGTACGATCAAAAAGATAGACGAACCCCTGCTTGGTGGTCTGCGCAACCGCGTCAACATTTTTCCCGTCGCGTTTCACCGTGAGCAACACGGGCGGCGAGGGAAAATCGCGATCCCAAATATCGTGATGTACCCCCTGGAAATGCCAGATTCGCTCGCCGGTGTCCGCGTTCAGCGCGAGCAGACAGTCAGCGAATAGATCGTCGCCCAGCCGGTCGGCCCCGTAAAAATCAAATGCGGCCGAGCCTGTGGGTACATAAACAATGCCGCGTTTGGCGTCGAGCGCGAATCCCGCCCAGTTGTTGGCGGCTCCGCTGGTTTTCCACGCTTCCTTCGGCCAAGTATCGTAGCCAAATTCGCCGGGGCGCGGAATCGTATGGAACGCCCAGCGCAGTTGCCCGGTTCGCACATCGAAGGCGCGAACATCGCCGGGAGGCGCGGGCAGCGTCTCGGGATTTCGTCCGCCCACGATGATCAGATCTTTGTAGACAATGCCCGGGCTGGTCATCGTAATCGATTGCTCCGCCGCCGGCTCGCGCCCCAGATTTTCGCGGAGATCGATTCGTCCGTCGCGCCCGAAGCTCGGGATCGGCAAGCCGGTGACGGCATCCAGCGCGTAAAGAAAATTCATTACGCCCACGAGAATCCGCCTGTCGTTTTTGTTGACCTCGGAATTCTTGCCGTCGGATTCTTTTCGGTCGGACCAGTAAGCGAGCCCGCGGTCCGGCTGCGTCCCTCGAATCCCGGAATCAAACTTCCACAGCAAACTGCCAGTCGCTGCATCGAGCGCAAATATTTTTTGTGTGGGCGTAATTCCATAGAGCACGCCATCGACGACGATCGGACTCGCCTGCAGCACGCCTTCTTCCTGCGTGTCAAAGCTCCAGGCAACCGCGAGCCGCTTCACATTGCCGCGATTAATTTGCGCGAGCGCCGAATAGTGATTGTTCTCGGGCGCACCGCCGTAAGCAGGCCAGTCGCGCTTTTGCGCGCCGTTCCTGTGGTTCTTATCGTTGTTATCGTTGTTATCTGGGGAGCGGAATCCGACTCCTGCCAGCAGCAACGAGGAGGTTGCGAGCAGCGTCAGTATTAAGTGTTTGATCATCTGAGAACGTGATTTCAGCATCTTGCGGCTCACCTTTTTCCCGCGCCCCAGTTTACTCTTGACTCCCACGCCAGCATTTTGTAGCATGATGAGGACAAGTTTGCTCTTCATTAAGGTGTTGAGCAGACCTGAATTTCATGCAGAGTGGCTGAGGGACGAGCCCTGTGACGCCACGGCAACCGATCCGGGATCATATATCCCGGGTGCTTGG
>Ga0209006_10003273_pt1 | contig 14753 bp, 12 predicted proteins | sample JacPin_JW_Ref_O2_FD_188567 | JGI IMG/M metagenome (GOLD analysis project Ga0209006, IMG submission 188567) | Forest soil microbial communities from Algoma, Ontario, Canada - Jack Pine, Ontario site 1_JW_Ref_O2 (SPAdes) (version 2) | ecosystem: Environmental > Terrestrial > Soil > Boreal... | reverse complement strand
CGCGTTGGATCAGGTTCCGTTCTAAGTTCCGCTACACCATCTCCGTTCCCCACAAATCATGCAGATGCACAATCCCCTCTAACTTCCCGGCAGCGTCAACCACCATCAACGACGTAATCTTCTTTTCTTCCATCACCGCCAGCGCAGTCGCAGCGAATTCTTGCCGCGCAATCGTCTTCGGGTTGTGCGTCATGGCTTCGCCGGCGCTCATATCCAGCACATCTTTACCACGTTTTTCCAGCAAACGCCGCAGGTCTCCGTCGCTGATGATGCCCACCAACTTCCCGCCTTCAACCACCGCTGTCACGCCCAATTTCTTGCGCGACATTTCGTAGATTACATCCGGCATCTTGGTTTGCGGCGTGACGCCAGGCAGCGCATCGCCGGAGTGCATGAGCGATTCGACTCGCGCCAACCGTTTGCCCAGCTTGCCGCCGGGATGCAGGTTGGCGAAGTCTTCTTCTTTAAAGCCTCGCTTTTCGCTCAGCGTCACGGCGAGCGCATCCCCCAGCGCGAGCATCGCGGTCGTCGAAGCGGTCGGGGCTAAACCAAGCGCGCAAGCTTCTTCGGTGATCGAGCAATCAAGGGCCACGTCAGCCGCGGCGGCGAGAGTGGAAAGATGTTCTGTGTTCGCAACTTCATCGCTCGTCATGGCAATCAGCGGCACCTGCAACCGTTTAATGGTCGCCAGCAACGCCAGAATCTCTTCCGTCTCACCGCTCGCGGAAAGCGCCAGCAGCACGTCTCCGCGCACCACCATTCCTAAATCGCCGTGCATGGCATCAACGGGATGCAGATAGAGCGCCGGGCTTCCCGTGGAACTGAGCGTGGCGGCGATCTTACGCGCAATCAGACCGCTCTTTCCCATGCCGGTCACTACGACGCGCCCGGCGCAGGAAAACATCAAATCGACGGCGCGCTGAAATGACGCGGCCATGGGCCCGGCGATGCGGTCGGCCAGGGCATGCAGGGCCGCCGCTTCAATGCGCACCACGTTTTCGCCAATGCGTTTCATAGGCCGTTCGCGCGAGTCTTCATCCTAAATTTTTGCGCGAAAAGAAAATGGATATTAGCACGTGCAGAGCGCTACGTTTCCACGCAGCAGCCGCGATTTAAAAGTGATCATCCCTAATCGGAAGCTTTGCCACCGGTTTCTGCCCCAGCACCGCCAAGCCCTTCGCCTGAATGATGCGATCCCAGGGCCCGGCCTGCCAGTTGTCGCGCAGCTTTTCCGGCTGCATCCAGGGCGGCAGGTTGAGCATCAGGTTCCTGCCCGTCGAATGCACATAGGGTTCATACATGGAGCGCAACTTCGCCAGTTTTAGCCGCGCCTCGTCGCTGGATCTCAGTCGCAGGTTGGCGGCACCTAACCCCTCGCGCAGACGGTCGAAATCTTCATCCGGCAAGCGGTCGGGAGCCTGCGCATCGTACCGCGCATTGACCACTTGCGCCAGGTCCACCGCGGCATGCCGCGCCATTGCGAAAGTCAGGCGTGCCTGTCCGGGATGCACATCATCGATGCCCATCAATATAAGAGATGTAACGTCGAGCATGACGGTAAGCGCGGCCAGCCAGGATTGGTTGCTATGTTGCGAGCGGAAAAAACTCAGCACGGGATACGAGATGTGGCTCTCCAGCAACTCCGCCGTCCAGCGCTCCCAGTCGCGCAGAATGTCGTCGAGCACCAACTGATCGATGGTGGGATTCTCCGAAGACCCAACCAGGCGAATCAACAATTCCGCCGCCGTCGGCGGCGACCCAGCGCGCGCATCGAGCAGGGAAATCTGAATCTCCCGTCGCGAAAACGACGCATACACCACAGGGATGTATCCGATGACCACGCCGAGAAAAGCAAAACCCATGCCGGCCTCGAAGACCGCCAGCGCGCGAGCCGTGCCGGAAGTCGGAAGAATGTCGCCGTAGCCGAGAGTAAAAAAAGTCTGCCCGCTCTGATAAATGATGCGGCTAAAGGTCAGCGGCTCGCCGCCCAACTGCTCGTGCCCGCCAATACCGAATTGCAGCAGCGCGAAGCCGAAGATCAGCCCAGCCGCCCAAAATCCCAGCAGCAGAATCAACGACAGCGGTCCGAAATATCCCAGAAAATTCTGTTGCCGCGAAAGCGTCTTAATGCGGCGGGCAATTCTGATCCAGGGAACCCAGGTCCGGCGGTAAAACCATGCGGTCAGCCGGAAGTGGCGCGTGACGCGCCGGGGCAATACCACCGTCTCGAAGGCGTCCAACAAAACCGCCACTATGACGATGGCCCCAAACACTGCTACAAGAATGCTACCGTGCGGATGCATATCTAAAGATGCGATGTTGATGTGAGGAAGGGTAACAGATTCGGAAGGGCTGAGGCTGAAGGTTTTGGGAAGGAAGTCAAGGACATTTAACGCTGAGCCCGCTGAGAACGCCGAGAGAACATACTATTGAACTCGGCGATCTCGGCGTACTCTGCGTTAGATAACTTTTGTCTCGAATTGAAGGCGCTACTGAGGCTTGGTGGCCGGCGGCGGTTGCTGTGGCGGAGTTTGCCCCGTAGCAGGCGTGGTAACTGGCTTCTTTGGGACAGGCTTTTTCTTCACTGGCGGCTTCTTGGCCGGTTCGGTATCGTCGACAACAACTTTCTTCGGAGGCGCGGCCGGAATTGCCGCCTGCGCGGCTTTCAAATCCGTGCGCAGTCGCGCAATCTCCGATTCCTTCGCCGAAGCTAGCGTTTCGATGCGCTCCGCCAGAGCTTTGCGCGTCCCTTCAAAGCTGCTGAGATCGTTCGACAGCGCCTGGTAGTCGTCTTTCGGACCGAACGCTCCTGTCGATTCCGCCACGCTTCCCAGCACATCATAAAGCGCATCGAGATTGCGATAGAGCTTGAACGTCGACGGCAAATCTTCGGGAGCATTGCGCAGTTGCGTCATGATCTCCGGCAGCGCAGTCTGCAAATTGCGCTGGATCGAATCGGAGTTGGCCAGGATCTGCTTCTTGTAATTCGCATCCGTTTTCCAGTGCTCGACGCGCAGCTTGGTCAGATCGGTCTGCGTGGTCTTCGAAGCCGCATCCAATTGGGAGAGCATCCCGTTCAACTGCGCTACCGATGCGTACGACACCGGAGCCGTGCCTTGTCCCGAGGGCGATCCCTGCACCGAATATTCAGGGCCGGAATTAGCGGCCACGGGCGCATTCGCCGGTGTTGCTTGACCCAGAGAGGGCCGAACAAAGAATGGAGCGGTGCACAACAACAGAAGAAACAATAAAGTTCGGTAGCCGGTTCGGTTGCAGTTCATTTTTTGGGGGCAGTGGCGATGCGTGAAACAGCATACTACAAGGGATGGGCGCTTGTTGATCGGGTTATTCCTTCACAGGAGTGTCGCGTTCGCCCCGACCCAGCGATTGGCGCGGAGCGCTTGATGAGACGATAATTGGATTAGCGTATGTTCCATCGAGTCTCACTGCTATTTCTCGCCGCATCCTTTTCTTTTCTAGCTCCAGCTCAGGAGCTCTCGCGCCGTCTCATCCTCAAAGACGGCTCGTATCAGCTCGTCACCAAATATGAAGTGAAGGGCGACAGGGTGCGCTATTACAGCGCGGAACGCGAGGACTGGGAGGAGCTTCCGAACTCGCTGGTGGACTGGGCCGCCACCGAGAAATATGAAAAAGATCGCGCAGCGGGAGTTTCCGTTCCCGAGGCGGCGCAGCTCGATAAGGAACTGGAAACCGAGCGCGAGGTGGAAGAATCGAAGATGCCGCAGGTCGCGCCTGGGTTGCGGCTGCCGGAAGAGTCCGGAGTTTTTTTGCTCGACAATTACAAAGGCGAGCCGCAACTGGTGGAAGTGCAGCAGACCGCGGGCGACATCGATCGCAACACCAAAGGAAACATTTTTCGCGGCGCGATCAATCCCATTGCCGGGGTCAAGCAGATCATCGAACTCGAAGGCGCGCACGCCGCCACTCAGGCCCACGTTGAGGTGCCATCGCTGTACATCAACGTCGATCAGGGTCCGGATTCGCCGGGCGATTCGCACAGCAGCAGCGGCCGCAGCGCCGGCCAGGAACCGCAACAGCCCCAACAACCCCAGCAGGCGCGTGTCCCCTTCGACCGCTTCCGCATCATTCATGCGGACGTCAAAAACGGCAAGCGCATCCTCGGAGCCGTCAAGCGCAACGTCACCGGCAAAGTGAGCGAGGATCAGAGCGTCATGAAAACCACGATTGAGAGCGTCAAAGCCGGATGGCTGAAAGTAACTCCCGTGGAGAGCCTCGCCAAGGGAGAATATGCGCTGATTGAAATGTCGCAGGAAGGAATGAATCTCTACGTCTGGGACTTCGGCATAAACCCCACCGCCCCCGAAAACCAAAATCCGTGGAAGCCGGATGCCCCGAAACCCGCGGAAAAAACTTCCGGACAGAACCCGAAATAAAACAGATGTAAAATGTTCCGCAAGCTTGGAGACTCGCCATGCGGTTTCGATTCGCAATCTCCGCCTTACTCTGCGCGTGCGCCTTACCGATTCATCTCGGCTATGCCCAGCAGATCACCAGGGATGTATTGGTATCCGGCGTCGGGCTGGAAGACGGGGCTAGCGGATTCCGCTGCGACTCCGAAGGCCAGGCCTACCGCATGCCCGCCATTGGCGGGCGCATCGACAACTCCGTCATGCGTGTGGCCCGCAATGGCTCGACATTGCTGTTCAAGTTTCCCGCAGAAGAAAACCTTCAGGCATATGCTCCCACCAACGCCGGCCTGGCGATTCTGACCGTCTCTACTCGTATGGCTCCGAAGGATAGTCCAACCAATTTCATGTACCGCTTCGACGCACAGGGCAACATCATGACTCGGCGCCCGGTCTCCATTCATTTTCGCCCCTCGGCAATGGCGGTGACTTCGTCAGGGAAAGCAATCCTCGTCGGCCACTCGGAGTATGAATCCTGGTTGCCCACGAAGTATGTTGGCGCCGTGCTGGATGCCGATGACCAGGTCGTTCAGAACTTTGACTTCCCGCTGACGGCCACTGACACCTGGACCCCGAATAGTCAAATGTCGGTCGGCGATGGCGCAGCTTACCTGATTCTGAAGTCGGGCAAGGGGCCGAGTTACGCACTGGCAACGATCTCGGAATCTGGTCACGTCGACCTGAAGATTCTTCCGGTGCCGCCGGTTAGTGAGAAGCGGCACCACAACGAATGGTTCTTCGCTCCCGGCGTAGCGGTCGAGGAATACCACTTCGTAGGTGAAAGGCCGCGAGTCATTTTTCGCTTCGATGAATACGATTTGAGTTCGGGTAAGAAAATCCGCACCCGGTCTACACTTCCGGCGGGTTTTGCGGTGGGATGCTATCTGGGAGATGAGATCACCATGTTCCGCCGTGGCCGCGGAGAAGAATCATCCACCCATTTAGTCACGGTAAAGCTCGAAGAGGAAACCCTGGCTGGAGCCGCGGCGAAATAATTCCGACGATGAATGATTGGTCAGTTTGGGAAACAAAGCATTTCGCCGATCGGTTTCAAATGACGCGGCTGATCAATGGCCGGCTTCTTTGATAATTCCCCGCTGCGCAATCCCAATATTGTCCCGCGTCGAATTCTTAACTATGTACATCATTCCGTCCGCCTGGCGGATTAGGTCGTAGGCGGTGCGGGCGTCGTGCGGGTAGGTGGCGAGGCCGATGGAGGCGCGGACGTTGAGGTTCAGGCCTTCGTCCTGGATGAACTTGCTGGCGCGGAGGGCGTCGCGCAGGCGCTTGGCTACGACCAGCGCGGAATCTTTGCTGGTCTGTGGCAACAGGACGACGAATTCGTCGCCGCCGTAGCGGAAGGCGAAGTCGATCAGGCGGAGCTGGGCTTTGACCAGGTATCCGATTTCGGCGAGCAGCTTGCTGCCGATGAGATGTCCGTGCTTGTCGTTGACACTTTTGAAGTGATCGAGATCGATGAAGAGCAGGCTAAATTCGTAGCCGAAACGGGCGGAGCGATAGACTTCGGTCTCCAGCGTTTTATAAAGATGGCGCGCGTTGTAGAGGCCGGTGCAATCGTCGGTGATGGTGAGTTCCTGAATGCGCTCGACCCAGCGGGCGTTTTCGATGGCGATGGCGGCGTAGTCGCAGAGCGATTGCAGGAAGAATATTTCCTGCTCGCTGAATTGCGAGAGGTCCACGTTGATCAACTGAATCACGCCCAGCACGCGCAGCCGTGAGCGCAGCGGAAAACAAATGATGGAGTGGGTTTCCATCTGCGTGGCTTCGTCCACCCGCTTGGCAAAACGCGGGTCCGCCGCCACGTCGGGAATCACCAGCTGCTCACCGTGTTTGGCCACCCATCCGGCAATGCCTTCGCCCACTTTCAGGCGGATATTCTTCAGCGTCTCCGCTTTGTCACCGACGGCGATGGCGAAGTAAAGATCGTCGTGCTCTTCGTCCACCATGAGCAGGGACCAGGTATCGGGGCGGAAATACTCCGCCATTTTGTCCATGATGGTCTGGAGAATGGAGTCGAGGTCCAGCGACGACGTGAGGGCCTTGGCCACGTCGTGGAATATGGTCAGCTCCTGGCTGTGGCGCGTCAATTGGGTGCCGGCGGCCTCGGACATGCTGGAAATCCGTACTCCTCAAAGGGTTGGTGGCGTTAGAAAATTATAGCCACCACCTTTGTGCCAGGGCAAAGAACGTTGGTAATAGGGAATCTGTAACGACAATGGAAAACCCCTTGCGCCAAAGGAGATGAGCGTGTCAGGGCCGGTGGAGTACTCTTGTAATCATGCGAACGATTACCAAATGTACGCTCAGTTTGACGGTCACTGGCCTGGCAGTCATTCTCACGCTTGGAATCTTTAGCGGTCACGCCAGCGCCGCCGATGATTCGAAAGACCAGTCGAAGACGGTCCCCGTGATCGATGGCGGCATCGGCCCCTGCACGGCGGATTTCACCATCACCGACGCTGACGGGAAGCCGCTGTATGACGCCAAGATTAAGGTTCACATCGCCTACCGGTTCCTGAACGCGCACAAACTGGATCTGGAAGTAGGAACCAATGCCGATGGCAAAGCCCGCTTCACCGGATTGCCGGACAAGATCAAGCATGGGCTTTATTTCTATGCGACGCAAGGCGATCTTCAGGCGGAGGCGTTCGACGATCCGGTGAACAACTGCAAGGAGGTGTTTGCGCTGGCGCTGAAGAAGAAGGAAGTAGGCAAAGGCCCCACTTCTGATCTTCAGCCTTATAGTATCGGTGGCGCTACCTACGGAGTCCCGCCCGGCCCGCCCGCGATCCTCCACGCATACATTAAGAACGACGTCGCCGTCAGATCGATCGCTGGTTCATTCGTCGAGTAAGTCTGCACGCTGTCCTTATAAATAGCGCCATTGCCGTCAAATTGTTTATAAGGATTTTCCGTATCCGGTGGACACACATTCATATTGGCTACCACTCCCCATGAGGGAACGCTGTTCGGCCCCTCCACCACCGCTCCGCTCAGCACCGGCGGGTGTCCATTCAGCGATCCCGCCAGGTTCGCCACCTGATGCTGCATACAATCGGGAAACGTGTCACCATCGGCCACGGTGAACGTCACGCCCCACGCGTTCGCGCCGGAAATATTTCCCAGCCAGCGCCGCGAATCGGTCGCGTAATCGCTGTCGCTCTTGAGATAGTTGTACTCCGCGGCCATCACCGAAAGCCCAGCTCCATGAGCGACCGTGTCATAGCTGGCCCACGGCCAACCGAAACCGAACGGGTCTTTATTTGTCTGGTTGGCCCGTGCAATCGACGCGTCCATCTGATTGCCAATGTCATCCAGCAGCGCCGCTTGCGTCACCGCCAGCCCCTTCGGATTTCCCGCCAGCGTAATCGCGCGATAAAGCTCAAAGTGCGCCAGCCCGCTCACATCATAAAGATTCAACGTGTCGCCCAGGTCGTTCGGCCCGGTAATGTAGGCGTGCGCCCACTTCGCCGCCGCCGTCAAGTAAAATGCAGGATCGCTGTGCGGCAAATTCGCCGGGAGATTTCCGCTCTGCACCGCGAAGTAAAGTTCCGTCGCGCCTAGCTCCAGATCGTCACGCCATTCGCCTTCCGGATAAAAATCAAACGGCGCAGTGGTCAGCAAGTTGCCGCTGGGTGCGGTATCCGCCAAGTCGAAAATGTGCTCCGCGGAGAGCAGACACTGATTCGCCAGCGTGGAATTCGTCACGGCGAAAACTTGAAAACATTCGGCGAAATCAGCCGCCAATCGTCCCGCAAGATTAGGGCTGATCTTGGACCCCGCCGCGCCAGCGACAAACACCGGACGGTTGCGAATGTACTGATACGTCACATCCGTCCCTCCATAGTTGTCGTCCCGCTGCGGCAGTCGCCAGATATCGTGATCGCTCAGATAGTTGTAACTCTCAAAGTCGGTTCCAACGCCCACCTGGTAATAGAGAGTCTTGCTGCCGTCGTTCCACATGTGTTGCAGCCACTGCAGGCCGAACAACGCTTCGTTCGTAAAGTTCGACATCGTCGATCCGCTTCCCATCTGGTGGGGAAAATCGCGCACCCCGGCCAGCATGAGCGCGACAACATAGCTCTCGGTCTGCACAAATTTCAAGTAATCTCCCGCATCCCACCATCCGCCTTCCGCATTGATCGTCGCACCCGTCGGGCTCAGGCTGCCGATGATGTTGTCGTCGCTGTCAAACGACGGTGAGGTGTAAACGGCGGCGTGCGCATCGTTAAGATGCCCGGCGGCCGAACGCAGCGGCGTAGAAATAAAGTCCGGCCCATCGCGCTCGTTCTCATAGAAATAAAGATTGTTGGCCAGCGGCGTCGCGTAAAGATTGGCGGGAGTATCCACACGAAACGCCGGCGACGTTACTGCAACCGGCCCGCTCACCGAAATCGTGTAAGTGTCCGCGGCGCTCAGCGTGAAGTCGATGGGATAAACGCTGTAACTTCCCCACGCTCCCAGCTTCGCGCCGACGGAGCCAGAAGCCACAATCTGTCCGCCGGAGTTCTTGACCGCGAAGCCCACTCCGCTCACCGGACTCGCGGTCATGAGATAAGCGCGTGCCCCCAGGCCAGATTCGTAGCCAATCTGATTGACGCGGATAGAGCTGGTAAGGCCGAAGGCCGGGGTTGCGAAGGTTGAAGCTGCGTGCAGGGAACAGCCCACAAGCCAAAAGAAAAGCGCGGGCTGAAGAGCGCGGGCGAGGAATCGCCGCATGGCATCCTCCTTGCGAATCGGAAAATTGAGCCTCCGCCGGAAGGTCGGAAGGCGGAACACCATGCGGCACTGCAAGGGGACGGGCCGTGCGGTCTCCGTTTCCGAAGGCCGCTATTAAAACGTTTCAATATTGATACCGAACAAGCCCTCTGTCAAGCGCAAACTTGCGCAAGGTCTTCGCAAGGGATCAGCCGCGCTCGATGCCTGCTTCTTCTTTCTGCATCGTCTTGAAGGCCCAGGCCATGCGCGGGGTGTTGTGTGCGATGCCAAACTTGCCTGTCGCATCCAGCAAAATAATTCCGCCGTGGCCATTCACTCGCTGCTTCAAATAGTTCATCGCCTCTTTGGCGGCCCACTCGGGCAGGTTGCCCGCGGAGACGCGATCGGCGGCCCACTTGGCCAGCACCAGCTTCATGATCGGCTCGCCCCATCCCGTGGTCGATGCCGCTGCGCTCTGGTTGTCAGCGTAGCAGCCGCAGCCAATCAGCGACGAGTCACCAAGCCTGCCGGGAGCTTTGTTCAGCGTGCCTCCAGTTGAAGTTGCGGCCGCGATATTGCCCGCGCTGTCCAACGCGACTGCGCCCACAGTGTCGTGCGAGATGGTTGCATCGTGAGCCACCGGCGCGAACAAGTCGTTGCCATTTTTCGCGGAGACTTCTGCGCCTTGTTGTGCCTGATACTCGCGCAGGCGCTCCACTTCGCGTGGGATGACCAGGTCTTCGTTGCGGCACAGCGTGATGCCATGTTCTGCGGCGAACCTCTCCGCGCCTTCGGCGACGAAGTAGACGTGAGGGCTCTCGCTGAGAATTTTGCGCGCGGCGCGCACGGGGTTGCGCAGGCGCTCGACGCAGCCCACGCCGCCGGCGCGCAGAGTGGCTCCGTCCATGATGAGCGAGTCGAGTTGCACGCGGCCATCGCGGTTGAGAAAGCTGCCGCGGCCTGCGTCGAAGGTCTCGTCGTCTTCCATGACGACGACCGCTTCCTCGACCGCGTCCAGCGCGGAGCCGCCGGTGGCGAGCACGCGCCATCCCGCAGCCAGCGCGTGGCGCACGCCGTGCAGGTGCGCCTCGACCATGTCATCGGGCATGGCCCACGCGCCGCCATGCACTACCAGTACTGGATTGTTGGGCACGCTTTAGTCTAGCAAAGCGGGCTGCGGGCTCCTGTTTCGCAACTTTACAAAGTGTTCTACGTAGAACGTTTTGTAAAGGTGGACGTCGGAATTTGGGGTTTTGGGCTGTCCCGAAATGGCAAGTTGGTGAGGGCGGAGAGGTTAGGGGAAATCTGGCGTGGAACTTTTGTGTACGTCGGGAGGCTACGAAAGTTGGCTTGACAGTGTCGCTGATTGCCCTGCGGAGGGTGCATTGCGGTGATACTTAAGAAAGGATCGGGCTTGCGGTTCTGCTTTGAGGATGGGCCTGTTCATAATCGGCGAACGTCCCGTCTGTCTACGGTTTCCCCACGGTTTCCCCAAAGCCGGAGAGCCATCCTCCAGCGGAAAAACCGCATTGATTGTGCTGTGGCCATGAGCGCCCGACTTGTCGCGTCCGTTGCAGGAAGTGGGGCGGGCCGACGCCAACCGTGTTTCCTTGAAACCGGACTTGATCCTGAGTTGCGCCCACACTTCCACGGGATTACGCGCTCACCGAAACGCCAGTCGTAGCCGCCTGCGACGATGTGTCCGCATTCGCAAACCCCGTCGAAAACTGCTGCAAATCCTGCTGCAAAGTGGCAAACGCCGACTGCGCAGACGTCAGATCGCCCGATTGTAGCGACTGCCCCAGTTGCTCAAACAGTTGGCTGATCGAGTTCGATTCGCCGCGATGATGATGGTGTGGAAGCCCCGCCCCGTTGTCGCCCGACGCCTGATTCTGAGCGGCCAGGTTCTGAAAGTCTTTCTGAATCTGGGCAAAATCCTGCTGCGCCCCAGTCAGGTTCCCCGATTTCAAATCGGTCGCCAACTGGCTGAACGCCTGCGCAATCGGGTTCCCGCTCTGGCTTGGTGAGGAAGAAGATGAAGACGAAGCAGACGACACCGCAGAACCAGCCTGCGAAACCAACTGCTGCAACGTAGCAAAATCGCTCTGCGCCGCCGACAAGTTTCCCGCCTGGAGATCCTGCCCCAATTGTTGAAACTCTTGTGCGACCTGATTTTTCTGCACGCTGTGCGCGCCGTAATCGGAAAACCCGCTGCTGGAAATTCCCGTGACCGACATTTTCTCCTCCGTGATGTAGCTTTTTTTGACGCCATCGGCAAATTGCCGTCTGATCTTTACCGCCAGCGCCGCGTCCCATTGCTGGGGCAACTCTTATGCCAAAGATTGACCATCGTCGCGAAACGAGGACTCGCACAATCGCAGCGCTTAACGAATGCTGGCGTGAAAAGACGCTAACAACTGGGCAGTCCGTGCCCAGCAACTCTGGCTCGAACTTGCCTACCAATTGACGCTAACGCCGCGCCGCGAGTATGTTGATGTTCCTTGGACATTTAGGCGGTCAACATAAAGACAATCTATGGCGAAAGTAAAGCAGAAGCAGAACACCGCGAATCGAAGCCTGCCCAAAGCCCTCACGGGCATTCAAGGACTCGATGAAATCACCGGCGGCGGTTTTCCCCGCGGCCGTCCCACGCTCATCTGTGGCAGCGCCGGCGCGGGCAAAACGTTGCTCGCCATGGAGTTCCTGATACGGGGAGCCATGGAATTTAAAGAACCCGGCGTCTTCATGGCCTTCGAAGAAACCGCCGCCGAACTGGCGCAGAACGTGCGCTCGCTGGGCTTCGACCTGGACCAACTGGGGGAAGACAAAAAACTGGTCGTCGATTTCGTGCGCGTGGAGCGTGGCGAGATCGATGAAACCGGCGACTACGATCTCGAGGGTCTCTTCATCCGCATAGGCGCAGCCATCGACGCTATCGGAGCCACGCGCGTCGTGCTCGACACGATCGAAAATCTGTTCTCCGGCCTTCAGAATCAGGGCATTCTGCGCGCGGAGTTGCGGCGATTGTTCCGCTGGCTCAAAGACAGGGGCGTAACCGCCGTCATCACGGCCGAGCGCGGCGACGGCACGCTGACTCGTCAAGGTCTGGAAGAATATGTTTCCGACTGCGTCATTCTGCTCGATCACCGCGTCACCGATCAGGTTTCCACTCGCCGTTTGCGCATCGTCAAATACCGTGGCACCGCTCACGGCACCAATGAATATCCTTTCCTGATCGATGAAGATGGCTTCAGCGTTTTGCCGGTGACGTCGCTCGGCTTGCAACATAAGGTCAGTGACGAACGGATTTCCAGCGGAGTTCCGCGTCTCGATACTATGCTGGGCGGCGAGGGGTTTTATCGGGGCAGCACGATACTGATCTCGGGCACAGCCGGAACCGGCAAGACTAGTCTGGCCGCCCATCTCGTCGATGCCGCTTGCCGCCGCGGCGAGCGCTGCCTGTATTTTTCTTTCGAAGAATCTCCGGCTCAAATGATCCGCAACATGCGCTCCATCGGATTGAATCTGGAAACGTGGGCCAGAAAAAACCTGCTGCAATTCCATTCCAGCCGTGCGTCCTTCTATGGTCTGGAAATGCATCTGGCCATCATTCACAAAGTCGTTCAGCAGTTTGACCCTCAGGTCGTGATCATCGACCCCGTGGGCAGCCTGATTCAGGCCGGCAACAAACGCGACGCGCACACCATGTTGATCCGGTTGATGGACTTTTTGAAGATGCGCCAGATCACCGCCTTTCTGACCAACCTCACTTCCGGAGGCGAAGCCATCGAAAAAACCGACGTCGAGATCTCGTCGCTAGTCGACACCTGGCTTTTCGTCCGCGACATCGAACTCAACGGCGAGCGAAACCGCGCTTTGTACGTGCTCAAGTCGCGCGGCATGGCCCACTCCAATCAGCTTCGCGAGTTCCGTCTCACAAAGCAGGGAGTCGACTTGCTGGATGTCTACGTAGGTCCCGAGGGCGTGCTCACCGGATCGTCGCGTTTGTCGCAGGAAGTGCGTGAGAAGGCCGCGGCGATGGTGCGGCAAGAAGAATCCGAACGTAAGGAACGCGAACGGACGCGCAAGCGGGAAGCCCTGGAGGCTCGGATCGCCGCGCTGCGCAAAGAGTTTGAAGCCGAAGAAGACGAGGCGGAACGCGACATTACTCAGGACCTGGATCGAGAAAAGCTTGTCGCCGAAAATCGCGACGCGATGGCTAAGAGCCGCCAAGCCGATGTAGGGCAAATAGCCGCTGCCGGTACGAAGAAGACTCAAAGGAGTAGGAATGAAAAAGTCAACCAAAGTTAGTAAGAAGCGGCCACTTAGTTTGCAGGAAGTTGCCGACAAAGCCGAGAAAGAAGGGAGAGAAGGGCCGGGACCCGGCGACAAGTGGGACCTTCGTCTGTACGTTGCCGGACAGTCGCCGCGCTCTCTGACTGCCTTCGCTAATCTCAAAAAGATCTGCGAAGAGCATCTCAAGGGACGCTATAATATCGAAGTCGTCGATCTGGTGAAACACCCGCAGTTGGCCGCCGGCGATCAGATTCTGGCAATTCCCACGCTGGTGCGGAAGTTGCCTCAACCACTCCGCAAAATCGTGGGTGATTTGCGCGACACGGAACGAGCTTTAGTGGGACTTCAATTGCGGCAGACTGAAGAATCGAAATGATGAAAGCGGGCCGCCGAAACGGCCGAAATCTGAGTCCAAATGTTGAACGAAAGCACTCAACTTAACGCTGCCGCACGTCTTATGGACGAAGCCGAACAAACCCTGCAAGCCATCCGCCATGGTGCAGTCGACGCTTTCGTCGTCGAAGAACCTGAAGGCCACCGTGTTTACGCGCTCGAAGGCGCGGACCTTCCCTACAACGCGCTGGTCGAGCGCATGCAGCAGGGCGCGGCCATGTTGGACTCCCAGGGTTGCATCCTTTACTGCAATCTGAGTCTGGCACAACTGCTGGGTGTGGAGCGGGAAGCCGCCATCGGATGTTTGTTGCGAGATTTCGTTGCGCGCGTGGACCGGCCCGCGTGTCAAAAGTTGCTGTTGGAGACGCAACGAGGATCGAGCGAAGGCGAGATGCTGCTGCATCGCGGCGATGGCACACAGATCGCCGCCAACTTTTCTTTCAAATTGTTGTCAAAGGACAAGTCGGCAACCGCCGTTCTGGTCACCGACCTGACCGAGCGCAAACAGCAAATTGAACTGGCTTCGCGCCTGCAACAAATGCAGGACGACGAGCGCCGTCGTATCGCCCGCGAACTGCACGACAGCGTAGGCCAGTTGTTGGTCGCCATCGGCATGAACATCGCCATGGTGCAATCCCAGGCACACAAACTCGATGCGACTGCAGCCAAAGCCGTAGCCGAGAATGCGGAACTGATCGAACAGGTTTCCCGCGAGATTCGCACCGTCTCCTATCTTCTGCATCCGCCGCTGCTCGACGTGGCCGGCCTGGTATCTGCGCTCAAGTTATACGTAGACGGCTTCTCCGAGCGCAGCAAGATCAACGTCGAGCTCGATGTCCCCGCCGATTTTCCCCGCCTCTCCGACGCCGTAGAAATCGCCATCTTCCGCATGATCCA
>Ga0209006_10003272_pt1 | contig 14756 bp, 14 predicted proteins | sample JacPin_JW_Ref_O2_FD_188567 | JGI IMG/M metagenome (GOLD analysis project Ga0209006, IMG submission 188567) | Forest soil microbial communities from Algoma, Ontario, Canada - Jack Pine, Ontario site 1_JW_Ref_O2 (SPAdes) (version 2) | ecosystem: Environmental > Terrestrial > Soil > Boreal... | reverse complement strand
GCTCCTCAGGATGACGGGGGTTGGACGAAGGCATCAAAAAATCCGTCATCCTGAGGAGCCCGCGCAGCGGGCGTCTCGAAGGACGCACGGCAATTTTCCAGCTCATAGCATCATCGCCGGAGCTTGCGGCACGCTCTTCCAGAATTCGGGGTCATGGCCGAAGACGATGCGGGCACCGGATTTTTCGAGCGCCTCGAGACGGTCGAGCGCGGCCAGCATCGCCTCGCGGTCGGCGACGTAACGGGGCAGCCGGCGTTCGCGCAGGGTCTGGCAGAAATAACAGGAATCGGCGGCGAGCACGATGTCGCCGCTGTCGGTCCGCACCTTCAGCGATTGGTGCCCCGGTGTGTGTCCGTGGGTCGGCAGGCACATGACCGAGCCGTCGCCGAACACATCGTGCTCGCCGTCGACCAGTCGAACCTTGTGGCCGAGGTCGAAATCGCGCGGGTTGTAGCCGTGCCGAGCGGCGGTATCCGCATCCATGCCGGCGTTCCACTCGCGCCGCTGCACCAGCATCGTCGCATTCGGGATCAGCGCGTTGCCGCCGACATGGTCGAAATGGAAATGCGAGTTGATGACGAGGTCGATCTTGGCCGGATCGCGGTCGATCGCCTCCAGCCGGGCGCTGACCTCCTCGCCGGGATCAAGGCCGATGCGGAACAGCGTGGTCAGGCGCTCGCCCAGCCGGCCAAGAGGGTCATGTCGGCAATCGGGGTGGAGGCCGGTGTCGAACAGCGCGAGGCCTTTCGGATGCTCGATCAGAAAGACCGGGATCGGTACGGTGATGTCGCCCTCGCCGCCCTCCATCAGACGGCCGAACTCACCGGTGACGGTGCCGCAGGTAAAGGCGAAGAGATTGACGGTCACGGTTCTACGATCCGGCCGAAACTGATCCGCTTCCCGACGTAAGTCGGGATCCACTTTTCAGTGCCGGATTCAGTCGATGGGTGGGTCCCGGCTTTCGCCGGGAAGCGCAATTTGGGTAGCATCCTACTCCGCGGCGGCGAGCTGCGCGGCCTCCGACTTGTGGCCCCGCTGGTGGAAGTAGTTGGCCCGGTAGAATTCGAGCACCAGCTCGCGATAAACCGTCGGCGCATAGCGCGCCGGGTTGTCAACCGACACGCAGCTCGGCAGGCATTCAATCGTCGAATTCGGGTTCGGGCTGTGGAAATAGGCGATCGAATAGCGATCGGTGCCGCTTTCGTTGAGCACGCCGTGCGGCGTCGACAGAAAGCGGTCGTTCGAGAAGCGACGCATCATGTTGCCGAGGTTTATGAGAAACGTGCCGGGGATGATCGGCGGCGGAAACCACTCGCCCGACGGCAGGCGCACCGCGAGGCCCGGCACGTCGGTGCGCGCCAGCGCGGTCATAAAGCTGTTGTCTGTGTGCGGCGCCTGGCCGAACAGATTGTCTTCGTTCGGGTCCTGCGGCGGATAGTGCAGGAAGCGAAGATTGTGGTGGCCGTCATTGGCGAAGAGCGGCGCGAATGTGTCGGGCGGCATGTCGAGCGCCGCCGCGAAGGCCGGAAGCATCCGGTCGCACATCGCGCCGAGCGTCTTGAAGTACGTCACCATGGGATCTCGGATATCGGGCAGCGACGTCGGCCACTGATTGCAGCCGCGCAGCGGGATGCCGGCCTGAACCTCCGGGTGGTCGGGGGTGCGGTCGTGACTGATGAAGAAACTCTCATTCTGGTTCGGCCGCGTCGCCTTGTGCACGGTCGAGGCGCCCTGCACCGAGGCGTTGACCGGCAGATAGCCGATATTCCAGTCGTTGAGTTGCAGCGCGTGCTTTTCGTCGAGCGGCAGTCCGTGGAAGCGGCGCGAGGCGGCGAACGCGCGATCGACGATCACGTCGTCGACGCCGTGACCCGCCGCGTAGAAGAAGCCGATCTCCTCGCAGGCATGCCGTACCTGCGGGACAAGGCGGTCGAGCGCGCCCGGCTCGCCGGCGAAATAGGGCCCGAAATCGATGACCGGGATCTGCGACGCCGCTGCGGCGTAATCCCGCACCCCTTCCGCTTTGAACAGATTCATATCGATCCTCTCGCCTCTTCCGCACCGACTATAACCCTGGCCGTCACCGACAGCCAACGAACCAAGCCTGTTATCCCTGTTATTATCAGACTTTTATCAGGCAGGTGGCGCTTCCCCGTCTGCGCCGATTGTGCATTAAACTCGGGTCACGATCTCCAATCATTGGCGCACGTTGCCAGGCAATTTTGGCGATTTTAGCGTCGACAACTTCCTTCTATCGTCACCCCGGCGAAGGCCGGGGTCCATGCTTCGGATTCCTCGCCGGCTGATCACTGGATCCCGGCCTGTGCCGGGATGACGAGGAGAGGTAGCCATGTCCATCGTCACCGTCGAGCAGCGCGGGCCGGTTTCGGTCATCGCGATCAACCGGCCAGAGAAATTGAACGCGATCAACAAGGCGGTGGCGGTCGAGCTGCAAGAGGCCTTTGCCGAATTCGAGCGCTCGGATCAGCGCGTCGCGATCCTGACCGGCACCGGCGGGCGGGCGTTTTCGGCGGGGGCCGACGTCACCGATCTGCCGGAATTGTGGCGTTGCGTGCCGACGGTCGGGATCAAGACCGACAAGCCGATCATCGCCGCGGTCGCCGGCTGGTGCATCGGCGGCGGGCTGGTCATGGCGATGATGTGCGACCTGCTGGTCGCCGCCGACAACGCGAAATTCTCGTATCCCGAGGGCAAGGTCGGGATTACCGGCGGGATGATCGCGGGCCTTGCGGCGCGCATCCCGCACAAGGTGGCGATGGAGATGATGCTGCTCGGCGAGCCGATCGACGCGGCGCGGGCCTACGCGGTGGGTCTCGCGAATCGTGTCGTTCCGGCCGGCGGCGAGGTCACGGAGGCGCTGGCGATGGCCGAAAAGATCGTCGATCTGGCGCCGCTGGCGCTCGCAGCGATGAAGCGATTCGTCAATGACGGGGTGTTGCCGAAGGGTCCGGCCGAACTGATGGCGCGTTATGGCGCCGAACTAGGCGCGGTACGCAACAGCGAAGATGCCGCCGAGGGCGTGCGCGCTTTCCGGGAGAGACGCCGGCCGCGCTACCAGGGACGGTAGTCGGCCAGAGACCCGGAAGGATCAAGCGGCGAACGCCTGGAAGCTTCTCGACTTTTCGAGGCGGGCGGCTTCTTTCGCGGCGTTGTAGTCGCTGAGAGCCGCGCGATCGGCCTCGGAAACCGCCGCGTGGGTGGGCACCGCGCAGGCCGTCGGGCAGCGGGTGATGCCCTTCTTGCGCATAAACTCGGCGATTGCGGCGTCGTATTCGTTCTGAGACATGGGGGATATCTCCCGGTCGATTAACCCTAACGCTGGCGCATCAGGTACTCCCCAACCGGTTAACAACGCGTGAGCAAAACCTCCGCTAAAATTTCATCGGCGGCTTGTGCCGACTCGGCGATATGGCCATTTCCCGCTGCGACGTTATAGTTGCGTTGCGCGCATGCGGGGGCCGGGCTTGGTCCAATCGGATTTGACCATTCGCTTCTGGGGCGTCCGCGGCAGCATTCCCTGTCCCGGGCCCGAGACCGTCCGGTATGGCGGCAACACGTCGTGCGTGGAAATGCGCTGCGGCCGCCGGCTGATGATCTTCGACGGCGGTTCGGGGCTGCGGCCGCTCGGCAACGCGCTGGTCGCGGGCGGGAGGCCGGTCGACCTCGACCTGTTCTACAGCCACACCCATCTCGACCATATCGTCGGGCTGCCGTTCTTCGCGCCGGCCTATTCGGCGGGGACCCGCATGCGCTTCTGGGCGGGCCATCTGAAGCCCGCCGGCTCCGACATCAGGTCGGTCCTCAAGCAGATGATGTCGGCGCCGCTCTTCCCGGTGCCGATCGACATCCTCGCGGCGCGGCTCGACTTCCGCGATTTCACCGCCGGCGACACGCTCACCCCGCATGCCGGCGTCAAGCTGGTGACGGCGAAGCTCAACCACCCCGACGGCGCAACCGGCTATCGCGTCGAGTTCGCCGGCAAAGTGGTCGCCTACATCACCGACACCGAGCACCATGCCGGCAAGAGCGACCCCGAGGTCCTGAGGCTGATGGATCACGCCGACATCGCAATCTACGATTCGACCTATACCGACGAAGAATACCCGTCGCACCGCCATTGGGGGCATTCGACCTGGGAGGAAGGCGCCAGGCTCGCCAAGCAGGCGCACGTCAAGCAGCTCGTGATCTTCCATCACGACCCGGGCCACACCGACGAGATGATGGACCAGATCGCCGCCGACGCCGCCAAGGCCCGCCCCGGCACTATTGTCGCCCATGAAGGGCTGCTGCTGCAGCCGTAGCGGCAGGCCTCAGTGATACGGGTCGGCCGCGTCCCTGAGCCCGTCGCCGAAGAAATTGAAGGCCAGGACGGTGACGATTACCGGCACCACCGGAAACATCAGCCACGGGTAGAGCGCGACGACGCTGATGTTCTGCGCCTCGCCGAGCAGCACGCCCCAGCTGGTGATCGGCGGGCGCAGGCCGAGGCCAAGGAACGACAGCGCCGTCTCGCCGAGGATCATGCTCGGGATCACCAGGGTCGCCGAGGCGATCAGGTGGCTCATGAAACTCGGCAGCAGATGCCGGCCGATGATCCTGGCGGGGGTCGCGCCCATCAACACCGCGGCGGTGCAGAAATCCTCTTCGCGCAGCGATAGCAGCTTCGAGCGCACGGCGCGCGCGAGATGCGTCCACTCGATCATGCCGAGGATCAGCGTGATGCCGAAATAGACGAGGATCGGGCTCCACGTCACCGGCAGAATCGCGCCCAGCGCCATCCACAGCGGCAAATGCGGGAAGGATTGCACGACCTCGATGCCGCGCTGGATCATGATGTCGGTCCAGCCCCCGTAATAGCCGGCGATGCCGCCGATCAGGATGCCGAGCGTGAAGCTGACCGAAACGCCGATAAGGCCGACGGTCAGCGAAATCCGCGCGCCGTAGATGATGCGCGACAAGAGATCGCGGCCGAGCCGGTCGGTGCCGAGCAGGAAGAGCTGCCCGCCATCGGCCGGGCAAACGAGGTGGAACCGCGCCGGGATGTATCCCCAGAACAGATACGGATCGCCGCGGCACAGAAAGCGCAGCGTCTCGTGCTTGTCCGGGTTCGGGGTGTAGACGCGCTTCAGATTGGTCATGTCGAGGCGATAGTCGTAGCCGTCGACATAAGGCATGACGAGCCGGCCCTCGTTGAAGACATGCACCGTCTGCGGCGGCGCGTAGATGAAATCGGTATTGCGGGTATCGAGCCCGTAGGGCGCGAGGATCTCGCTGACCAGCGTCGTCGCGTAGAGCGCGAGCAGCAGAAATCCCGCGGCGACCGCGACGCGGTGGCGCAGCAGCCGCCACCACATCAAGCGCCATTGCGAGGCCTGGTTGAACCGCTCCTGGTTGGCGGTCATCACCTCGACCGACATCGGGTCGAACGGCGCCGGCGAGACGTAATGCGGCAGCGGATCGAGGCTCACGTCGGCTTCCCCTGGGCCGCGCCGATCTTTCGGGTCGATGGTGATGTCGGTCATTGCCGGCGCCCCGATTGCAGGCGGATGCGCGGGTCGAGCGTCGCCAGCGCCAAATCGGAGATGAAGACGCCGATCACCGTCAGGAACGACATGAACATCAGGAACGAGCCGGCGAGGTACATGTCCTGGCTGCGCAGCGCATCCAACAGCATCGGCCCGGTTGTCGGCAGCGACATCACCACCGACACGATGACAGCGCCCGAGATCACCTGCGGCAACAAGGATCCGATATCACTGATGAACGGGTTCAAGGCCATGCGCAGCGGGTATTTCAACAGCACCTTGAGCGGGTGCAGGCCCTTTGCCCGCGCGGTGACGACGTATTGCTTCTGCAGCTCGTCGAGCAGGTTGGCGCGCAGCCGCCGGATCATGCTGGCGGTGCCGGCGGTGCCGATGACGATGACCGGTATCCAGATATGTGCGAGGACCGACATCGCCTTGCCCGTGTCCCACGGCCGGTTCATGTAGCTCGGGTCCATCAGCCCGCCGACCGAGATGCCGAACCACACGTGCGCCAGATAGACAAGCACGAGCGCCAACAGAAAGCTCGGCGTCGCCAGGCCGAGAAAGCCGAGGAAGGTTAGCGCATAGTCGCCCAGGCTGTACTGGTGCGTCGCCGAATAGACGCCGATCGGGAAGGCGACGATATAGGTGAAAAGGATCGTCATGAACGAGACGATGAAGGTCAGCAGCAAGCGGTCACCGACCACCTGGTTGACCGGCATGTCGTAGAGGAACGAATACCCCATGTCGCCGCGCAGCAGATTGCCGACCCAATAGAGATATTGCTCCCACAGCGGGCGGTCGAAGCCGTACTCGGCCTTGAGGAAGGCGATCTTCTGCAGATTGGCGTGCTCGCCCGAGCTTTGCAGCTGGGCGATATAGGTCGAGAAATAATCGCCCGGCGGCAGGTGGATGATCGTGAAGATCGCGATGCTGATGACGATCAGCGTCGGGATCATGATCAGGATGCGATGGACGATATAACCCAGCATCAATCAGGCACCCTGTCGCCACAAAAATTGCCTCCCCCGGGCTTGACCCCGGGGTTCCACGTCCTTGTCGGCCAACATCTCGGAAGAAGACGTGGACGCCCACGGATCAAGTCCGTGGGCTGAAGGCCCACGGGTCAAGCCCGGCCAAGGGGAGAAAATGCTCATCGGCTCGGGCTCGCCAGTTCGGCGGTCGAGCCGGAACCGGGCTCGGCGAACCAGAACCCGTCCGGCTTGTAGATGCCGAAATGGGCGCCGGGCTCCCAATTATAAATCCCGTCGCTCGGCACGTTGCGCAACCGGTCATTGACCACGACCGGCTGCTGCACGCCCGCGATAAGGCCGATCGAGAATACCTGGTCCGACCAGAGCCCCAGCATGTCGTGCCAGATGCGCGCCTGGTCCTCGTCATTGGTCGCGGCCAGCCAATCGCTGTAAAGCTGGTAGAGCTTTTCCGCGGCAGGAATATTGGGGGGCTCGCCGGACTTGCCCTTGGTTTCGGCGTATTCGCCCCATTTCGGCCATTCGAGCTGCTCCTGGCTGGTCGGCGCGAATTCGGCCGGGGACATCGTCGCGGTGGCCAGACCGTTCTCGATGCCCTTGTCGAGCGACATCAACGCGTCGCCGGAAAACACCCGCCGGCGGAACAGCGTCAGCTGCGCCGGCTTTGAATAAAGCTGGACTCCGACATGCCGCCACGAATCGCGGATCAGCTCGAGCACGTCGGATTTCTCGCTCGATTCGCCCGAATCCTCGACGATGATCGCGCAGGGGCGGCCATCGGGCAGCAGCCGTATTCCGTCCGAATCCTTGTTGGTCAGGCCGAGCTCATCGAGCAGCGAATTGGCCTGATCGACGTCGTAGCTCGCCCAATTCGCGCGGTAGATGGTGCGGAATAACGGGCTTTGCGGCAGCACCGTGTTCTGCCCCTCGATCGCCAGTCCGAAATAGAGCGCCTGGTTGATCTCGTGGCGATCGATCGCGAGCGACAGTGCGCGGCGGAACCGCTCGTCGCGCACCAGCTTGCGCCACGCTTCGTCGTTGACGTTGAGATTGGGATAGAGCGCGAGCTGGCTGCCCGGCCCGGTGCGCCACAGCCGGACATGGTAATCGCCGGCTTCCTCGCCGGCCTTGAGGAACGTGTAGTCGTCAAACCGCAGGTAGCGCGCCTGCAGGTCGCTTTCCCCGGCGCCGGTCTTCGCCGGGATGATCTGGCTGTCGGCGATGGTGAACACGACGCGGTCGATGTAGGGCAATTGGTGGCCGGCGCCGTCGACCCGGTAGTAGTACGGATTGCGCTCGAAGACGATGCGGTCGGCCGGCGGCTTGGTCTTGAGCACCCACGGCTCGAGCGTCGGCAGCTTGGGGTCGTCGTTCTTGTACGGCGCATCTTTTTTCGAGTGCAGCGCCGCCCAACTATGCACCCCCGCCTCCTTGACGAGCTCAGCGAGCTTGGCGGGATCGGCGTATTTTGCGTGGTATTTTTTCAGGTAATGCGCCGGCGCGTAGATGAACAACGGATCGGGTCCGGCGAGCGCCGGCAGGAACAGCGGGTTCGGCTTCGACCAGGTGTAGCGGATGGTGGTCTCGTCGAGCACCTCGAACTTGGGCGGCTCCCCGCCCGTCAGCATCGCCACCGGCACACCGCCCGGCGACAGCTGCGAATCTCCGGCGATATCCTCGAACCAGTAGCGGAAATCCTCCGACGTGAAGGGTTGCCCGTCCGACCATTTATGGCCGGGACGCAAATGCAGCGTGAAGATGCGGCCCTCCTCGACATCGACGCTGAGCAGCATGTCGGGGACGATTGCCAGGCCCGGCGTATAGGCGACGAGCCGCGCATAGCCGTAAACGACCATCAGCCGCGTATCCTTGCCACTCGCCATCAGCATGCGCAAATCGCCGCCGGGCTTGCCGAGGGTTTCGAGCTCGGCCAGCGCCGGTTCGCTCGGGATGCGCTGGGTGACCGGCGGTAGTTTGCCGCTTTTCACCGCATCGGCAAGAAAGGGGGTTTCCAGCAAGGCGGCTTCGGCGCCGCCTGAGGCCAGCAGTAGCAACGCACCAAGGGCAATGGCGAACGCGGCTTTCATTTCCCTGCCACCAGGTTCATGTCGCTATGCTGCACGATCGGCATCGCCGTCGCCTCGACGAAATGGCCGGGCGCGACCTCGATCAGGCGCGGCGGGTTGCCCGGATGGCGGCGAAACGGCTCGGGCCATGCCGCCGGGTCCGAGGACTTGTCCTCCATCAGCTGCTCGAAATCGAGCCGGTGCGCGAGGTCGGGCGCCGGCACCGCGGCGAGCAACGTCTGGGTATAGGGATGCACCGGGTTGCGAAACAAGACGCCGCGCCCGGCGATCTCGACGATCCGCCCGGCGCACATCACCGCCACGCGATCGGCGATGTAATCGACGACCGCAAGGTTGTGCGAGATGAAGAGATAGGTGAGGCCGAGCTTTTCCTTGAGATCGATCAACAGGTTGAGGACCTGAGCCTGGATCGATACGTCGAGCGCCGAGACCGGCTCGTCGCAGATCACCAAGTCGGGGCGCAAGGCGAGCGCGCGGGCGATGCCGATGCGCTGACGTTGGCCGCCCGAGAAACTGTGCGGGTAGCGCCGCAGATTGCGCACATCGAGCCCGACGAGGTTGGCGAGCTCGGCGACGATCTCGCGGCGCGAATTCGCGTCGCCGATGCCGTGGATGACAAGCGGCTCACCGATGATGTCGGCGACCGTCATGCGCGGGTTCAGCGAGCCGAACGGGTCCTGGAAGATGAACTGCACCCTGCGGCGAAACTTCTTCAACGCATCGCCCTCGAGCGCGAGCACGTCGCAGCTCTCGCCATGATCGTTGAAGACGACACTGCCGCTGTCCGGCGTCACCGCGCGCAGCAGCATCTTCGACAGCGTGGTCTTGCCGCAGCCGCTTTCGCCGACAAGCCCGAGACATTCGCCGCGCATAACCGAAAGACTGACGCCATCGACCGCGACAACCCGCCCTGAAGCGGCGCTGCCGAACAGCCCGGAGCCGCGCAGCCCGTAGCTCTTCTTCAGATCGATGCATTCGAGCAGCGGCCGCTCGACCCCCTGGAGCGCCGCCTTGGGCCGGGCTGGCTGGTCGGCCATCAGATAGGGCGCGTCGCCGGTCGGGATCTCACGCAGCGGGACGAGACGCTCGCCCGGCTTCATGTCGAAGCGCGGCACCGCGCGCAGCAGCGCCTGCAGATAGGGGTGAGAGGCGCGGCGAAAGATGTCGTCGAGCGAGCCCGATTCCATGACCTCGCCGTGATACATCACGACGATCTCCTCGGCGATGTTGGCGACGACGCCGAGGTCGTGGGTGATCAGCAGCACGGCCATGCCAAGCTCGTGCTGCAATTCGACGATGAGCTTGAGGATCTGCGCCTGGATCGTCACGTCGAGCGCGGTGGTCGGCTCGTCGAGGATCACCAGCGCCGGCCGGCAGACCAGCGCCATCGCGATCATCGCCCGCTGGCGCAAGCCTCCCGACAGCTCGAACGGATAGCTGCGCCACGCCCGGTTCGGGTCGGGGAAACCGACATGACGCAGCATCTCGACGCCGAGTTCCTTAACCTCCGGCCCGGTGCAGCCGCGATGCAGGCTCAGGGATTCGCCGACCTGGTTGCCGACCGTGTGCAGCGGCGACAGCGAGCTCATCGGCTCCTGGAAGACGATCGAGATGCTGCCGCCGCGCAGCGATCGCATCTCCGGCCCGTCCGCGGCCAGCTTGGCGAGGTCGACGGGGCCCGCCGCGGAACGTGGATCGTCGAACAGGATTTCGCCGCCGGCGATCTCGCCGTTGCGCGGCAGGATGCGCAGGATCGCCTGGCTGACCGCCGACTTGCCCGACCCGGATTCGCCGACGAGCGCCACGGTCGAGGCCGGGCGCAGGCGGAACGACACCCGCTTCACCGCGTCGATATGGCCGCCCGGCGTCGCAAACCGCACCGAAAGGTCGCGTACCTGGAGGAGGTCGCTCATCGCGCCACCCGCTGTTCGGGGACGCGGATGCCGAGCGCCTGCAGATTGGCCGCGGTCGCTTCGCTGAGTTCAAGATTGCGCTCGGCCGCGGCGCTCGCGGCGTAGCGCACCAGCCGGTCGAACCCTTCCAAGCGGCTGTCGGCGCTGAGGCGCGCGCGGCCGGCGCCCAGCTCCAATTGCATCCAGCCGCTCTTGCGGTCGCGCCGGGTCGAGTAGAAGGCCAGCCGCATCCGGTCGAGCTCACGCCACGGGATCGCCACCGGCCGCAGACCGGTCGCGCGCAGCTCGGTGTCGCTGACTTCAAGGCTGGTCCCGTGGCGCAGCGCGGTGCGGATCGCGAACGCGCCGAAGATTGCCGCGAACCCGGCCAGCACGACAGCGGCAACGCTACCGACCGAGACGGTGGCGAGGATCAGCAGCGTCGGGACGAGGCCCGCCGCGCCGCGCAGGTAATCGCCAAGCATCGCCGACGCGGGGTAGCTGAAGCGCGCCACATCCGCCGGGACGTCGCTGGTCGCGTCGAGCTGGGTCATTGCGCGACCCTCGGCTCGAGCATCAGCTCCCCGGCCTCGGCCCAATGCACGGCGCGATGCGCGGCGATGGTTTCGCCCAGTCGAAACAGGAAATCTTCCGTCGCTCGGTCCATCACGAGATGATGCGTCAAAATGCCGATCGGGTCCGCGTCGCCGGTTTCGCGTCGCAGGCAAAGCTCGGCGACGAGCCGGCCCAGCGCCGCGGGCTCGCCGATAAACTTGCGATCCTCGTGCCAGCCGACGACGTCGAGATGAACATCGATCGCGGCGACCCCCTGCGGTGGGGCGCTCTTGCGCGGCGCCTGCTGCGAAATGGCGGTGATCCCCGCCTCCTGCAACAGCGGTACGAAGCGCTCGGAAAAGCGGTTCCACGGCGGCACGAACATCGGCAACGCACGCGGGCCGAACAGCGACCGGAGAAGCTGGCGCCCTTCGTCGAGCTCGTCGGCGACGGCGACCGGGTGGCGCTCGGCGGGGTATTCGCTCTTCTTGCCCGAGGGAGCGTGGTTGGCGTGGCACCAGCCATGCTGGAGCACCGCGACCTGCGGGAACGGGTCGAGCGCCGCGGCGAGTTCCCCCCGTACATCCGCGGGGATCACGGCCAGCGCCAGCGGCATCCCATCGGTGAGCGCGAGCAGACGCTCAAGCGCCAACGTCGGCGCCACGGCGTCATCGTCGCGCCACCACAAGCACGCGACCAATCCGGTTTCCTCCCAGCGATCCAGCTCGACGACCAGATCGGACCATTCGGCGCTTATCGCCGCTGCGACGCGCCGCAGATACGTCATCGCCCGATGATACCGCCGTCGGCGCCGTTAAAGAAGCCTTGGCTGCCGTTCATGTAGCAATGCACCCGGCAATCAGCGCCGCCGAGCACCGCGCACCGTCAGTATTGATCGCGATCGGAAGCGGATCGCGCGAAGCGGCGCGCTCGATTGCCGCGGCGAGCGTCGCCGGCGTGAGGTCGCTTTCGCGCACCACAAAAGCCGCGCCGCGCGATGCCAGATGCTCGGCGCGGATCAGCTGTTCGGTCTCGCGTTCGGCGGCAAACGGCACCAGCACGGCGCGCGCCCTCGCGGCAAGGATATCCAGCACGGTGTTGTAGCCGGCCTGGCTAACCGAGACATGACAACGCCGCAGCAGCGCCGCGAAATCGCGGCGGAAGCGCTCGACCATGACGCCCGCGGGCGCTGCGCGGCAAATCGCGGCGACCTCCGCGTCCGAGGGGCTAGTGCCGGCGAGAATCCGCCAGCCGCGCCCGGCGAGGCAACCCCGCCGCCGCGCCTCCAGCGCCGCCTCCAGCAAAGCCCGCCCCGCGGCGCCGCCGCCGACCGACACCAGCACCTCGCCGTCGGGCACATCTTCGTCCGCAGCTTGGTCCGCCCGGCTCTCGACATAGCCGGTGTAATGCAGGCGGTCGGCGATCTGCGGCGCGGCCGGGAATGCGGCGTCGAACGGGATGAAGCGTGCGTCGCCATGCACCAGCACGGCAGCGAAATCGGCGCGCACCCGGGCGACGATCTCGGCGAGCCGCGCCGGATCGTCGCGCACCGTCGGGATGTCGCGCACCGACGAGATCACCGGCAGACGCGGAAGGCTTGCGTGCGCTGCCGCGATCAGCGGGTCGAGCTCGAAGCGAAAGGCGCGGCGCGCGAAGGGAAACCCTTCGATGACGATCGCATCGGGGCGGGCGGCGGCAAACGCGGCGAGTAGCTTGTCCCGGCGCGCGGCGCGCAGCGCGTCGCCAACTGGTTCCCCGGCGTCGTCGACCAGCGCGAAGGTCGCATCGCGCGCCCGGATCGCCGGAAGCTGGACGACGTCGACGCCGCGCGCCCGGCCGACCTCGGGGACCGGCGGCCCGCCATGCACCAGCGTCACCGCGATTCCGGCATCGACCAGCGCTTCGGCGATGCGCAGCGAGCGCTGCAAATGGCCGATGCCGAGCAAATGCTGGACGTGAAACAACACCCGCGCCATCACGTTTCCAGCGGGATGTTCAGTCGCTCGACGGTGGGCTGGCCGGCTTCGTCGACCTGGAACATGTGAGCGGCCGACCACGACAGGCGATAGGGCGGCTTTCCGAGCATGTCCCAGCCCGTAGCGAGCGCCAGCACCGAGCGGATGACGCCCTTATGCGTCACCGCCGCGGTCGGGATGCCGGCGGCGGCGATCTCGGCGAGCAGCGGCTTGACGCGGGCCTGCACATCACGGGGGCTTTCACCGCCCGGCGCGCGGAAATCGAGGCCCTGCGCCTCAAGCTCGTCCAAGGTGCCGCCAAAGCTGTCGCGCAGCTCCGGGAGGGTGAAGCCTTCCCACTCGCCCCAGGTCATCTCGGTGAGGCGGGGATCGATTTGCGGGGTGACGCCGAGGCGCTCGGCGGTCATCCGGCAGCGCAGCAGCGGGCTCGCCAGAAAGCGGCAGCCGGCAAGCTCGGGCGGCAGCCGCCAATTCGGCATCCGAGCGATGTCGAGGGGTGTGTCGTGCTGTCCTTGCAAGCGACCCTCGGCGTTCCACACGGTCGGCATGTGCCGGATGAAGGCGATGAGGGTCACGCGGCGCGTGCCCGGCTTAGTGCCGCAACGATCTCCCCGAGCCGCGTCGCCGCGATGGGCAGATCGTGCCCGCGACGGATTTTGTCGCGTGCCGCGGTGCCCAGTGCAACACGGCGCGCCGGGTCGGCGACCAGGGCGCGCACCGCCTGGGCGAAGGCGTCTGCGTCGCCCGGCGGCGCGAGGAGGCCCGTCGCGCCGTCGGCGACGATGTCGGCGACCCCGCCGCTGTTTCCGGCGACGACGGGGAGCCCGCTCGCCTGCGCCTCAAGCAGGGCCATGCCGAAGGCTTCGTTGATCGCCGGCCAGACAAAGAGATCGGCGGCCGCGAGGCGCTGGGCGACCGCCGCGTCGCCGAGTGCGCCGGCGAAGCGTACCCGGTTGCCGAGCGGCGCCAGCGCGGCGCCGACCGCCTCGCGCGCCGGGCCGTCGCCGATCACCTCGAGCGACCACGGCAGGTCGAGCAGCTTCGCGAGGGCCGCGCCGAGCGCCCGGTAGGAGGCGAGCTTGTCGCCGGGCCGCATCATCGCAACGGTGACAAGGCGCGGCGGGCTCTTGGGCAACCCCCACCCCGACCCTCGCCCGCTTGCGGGGGAGGGAGATGTACCGGCGCCAGCATAGGCCCGCGCATCGAGGAATGGCGCCAGCGCGACAAATCGCTCGGGGTGGGCGAGAAGCGGCAGCACGCCCTCCCGATCGGCCGAATTGAGGCCGATCACCCGGTCGGCGTGGCGCAAGGCCGCCTCGACCGCGCGATGGCCGATATCCCACGGGCCGCCGGCGCGCTTTGCGGCTTCTCCCAAAGCGGGAGGATCTTGACGATCGCCGTCGCCGGGCCCAGTCCCGGTCGGCAGCATCGAGGTCATCTTCACCGGCGATTTCAACCAGGGTCAACAGGGCATGGCGGCGGGCATAGGTCAGAGCTGCTCCCACGGCGGCCAGGGTAGGCCATACCCAGAAGTAAGCCCAACACCGCAAAGGCACCGAACCGCTCAAGATTGGGATCTGCAACGCGCGGTCTAAGCCCGCGAAGTCAATGCCCGCAAAGACCGTCCAGGCCGCGACGATGATGAATTTGCGGGACATGCCTGGCTGATAGGCTCTGATGCTATTGGGGACAATCTGAAATTGGTAAA
>Ga0209006_10003271_pt1 | contig 14756 bp, 10 predicted proteins | sample JacPin_JW_Ref_O2_FD_188567 | JGI IMG/M metagenome (GOLD analysis project Ga0209006, IMG submission 188567) | Forest soil microbial communities from Algoma, Ontario, Canada - Jack Pine, Ontario site 1_JW_Ref_O2 (SPAdes) (version 2) | ecosystem: Environmental > Terrestrial > Soil > Boreal... | reverse complement strand
AGTCGGACGACGCAGTTGCCTTCGGCTACATGTGTGGTGACTTCACATGGCACAGACTCCCACTATGCTGACAAAACGGACTGTCGGACGCACTCATGGGCGGCAATCCGGCCGAGGCGCATCCGGTCTCGCTCCAGCACATCCTCGAAGGCAAGGAGCTCAACCGCGCCAACATGATCGTGATCGATCCGCGCTTCACGCGCACGGCGGCGCACGCCACCGATTTTCTCCGCGTCCGCCCGGGCACGCACATTCCGACGATCTACGCCATGCTCTGGCACATCTTCCGCAACGGCTGGGAAGACAAGGCGTTCATCGCCCAGCGGGTCTACGGGATGGAGGAGATCCGCAAGGAAGTGGAGAAGTGGCCGCCGGACGAGGTGGAACGCGTCACCGGCCTCAAGGAGGCGGAGGTCAAGCGCATTGCCGAGACCTTCGCCAAAGAGCGGCCCTCGACCCTGATCTGGGCGATGGGCCAGACGCAATATTCCTTCGGCACCGCCAACGTGCGCGCGAGCTGCATCCTGCTGCTCGCGACCGGCAATGTCGGCCTGTCGGGCGGCGGCGCCAACATCTTCCGCGGCCATGACAACGTGCAGGGCGCAACCGACCTCGGCCTCGATGTGACGACCTTGCCGCTCTACTACGGCCTCGACGAGGGCGCATGGCGGCACTGGTGCCGCGTCTGGGAGGTCGATTACGACTGGATGGTCTCCCGCTTCGCCAGCAAGACGCTCATGCAGACGCCGGGCGTCACCAGCACGCGCTGGTTCGACGCGACCTTGCTGCCGAAAGCGCAAGTGTCGCAGCCGGACACCATGAAAGCCATGTTCATCATGGGGCACGGCGGCAATACGATCACGCGCATGCCGCAGGCGAAGAAGGGAATCGAGAAGCTCGATCTCCTCGTCGTGTGCGATCCCTATCCGACCACCTGGGCGGTGCTCTCCGAGCGCCGGGACGGCACCTACCTGCTGCCGGCCTGCACCAGCTTCGAGATGAACGGCTCGCGCACCGCCTCGAACCGATCGCTGCAGTGGGGCGAGCAGATCGTCCAACCGAGCTTCGAGAGCAGGAACGACTACGACATCATGCACATGCTGGCGAAGAAGCTCGGCTTCGCCGACCAGCTGTTCAAGAACATCAAGGTCGAGAACGGCCACGTGGTGGCCGAGGACATCCTGCGCGAGATCAACCGCGGCGGCTGGTCGACCGGGTATTGCGGCCAGTCGCCCGAGCGGCTCAAGGCGCATATGAAAAACCAAGCCAAGTTCGACGTGGTCACGCTGCGCGCCCCGAAGGACGCTCCGGAGGTCGGCGGCGACGTCTACGGCCTCCCGTGGCCCTGCTGGGGAACGCCGCAATTGAAGCATCCCGGCAGTCCGATTCTCTACAATACCAGCCTCCCCGTGAAGGACGGCGGCGGAACGTTCCGCGCGCGCTTCGGCGTCGAGCGCAACGGCGTCAATCTCCTGGCCGAGGGCTCCTATTCCCAGGACTCCGACCTCAAGGACGGCTATCCCGAGTTCACCCTCGGCGTGCTCAAGAAGCTCGGGTGGGACGGCGAGCTCACGCCGCAGGAGGCCGCGGTCATCGCTAAGGTCGGCGGCAGCAATCCCGACACCGTGTCCTGGTCGATCGATCTCTCCGGCGGCATCCAGCGCGTCGCGATCGCGCATGGCTGCGCGCCGTACGGCAACGCCAAGGCGCGCACGATCGCGTGGAATCTCGCCGATCCCATTCCGGTCCACCGCGAGGTGATCTTCACGTCGCGTCCCGATCTCGTCGCCAAATATCCGACCCTGCCGGATGCGCAACAGTTCCGCGTTCCCAATATCGGCTTCACGGTGCAGCGCACGGCCGTCGAAAAGGGCATCGCCAAGGATTTCCCGCTGATCCTCACGTCGGGCCGCCTGGTCGACTACGAGGGCGGCGGCGAGGAGACCCGCTCCAACAAATGGCTGGCCGAGCTCGTGCAGGACATGTTCGTCGAGATCAATCCGGCGGACGCGGCGGAGCGCGGCATCAGCGACGGCGGCTGGGTCTGGGTCACGGGCCCGGAAGGCCGCTCCAAGGCGCGCATGAAGGCCACGGTCACGCCGCGCGTCGGCAAAGGCCTCGTCTGGATGCCCTATCACTTCGCCGGCTGGTTCGAAGGCGTCGACCAGCGCAGCAAGTACCCGAAAGGCGCCGACCCGTATGTGCTGGGCGAGAGCGTCAACACCATCACGACCTACGGCTACGACCCGGTGACGGGCATGCAGGAGCCGAAAGCCACGCTCTGCCAGATCAGGGCGGCGTGAGGAGGCGCGATCATGGCGCGGATGAAATTTCTCTGTGACGCCGACCGCTGCATCGAGTGCAACGCCTGCGTCACCGCCTGCAAGAACGAGAACCAGGTGCCGTGGGGCCTCAATCGACGCCGCGTCGTCACCATCAATGACGGCAGGCCGGGCGAGCGCTCGGTCTCGATGGCGTGCATGCACTGCACCGACTCGCCCTGCGCCTCGGTGTGCCCGGTGAAATGCATCTTTTCCACCGCCGACGGGGTCGTGCTGCATTCCAAGGATCTGTGCATCGGCTGCGGCTATTGCTTCTACGCCTGCCCGTTCGGCGCGCCGCAATATCCCAGGGTCGGCAACTTCGGCTCGCGCGGCAAGATGGACAAATGCACGTTCTGCGCGGGCGGCGGGGGCTCCGAGGTGCCCGGCAGCAGCGAGGAATACGCGAAATACGGCGCCAACCGCATGCTCCACGGCGAGCTGCCGCTATGCGCCGAAATGTGCTCGACCAAGTCCCTGCTCGCCGGCGACAGCGACGTCATCGCCCAGATCTACAAGGAGCGGGTGATCACGCGCGGCTACGGCTCCGGCGCCTGGGGCTGGACCACGGCTTATCGCGAGGACGTCAAGGTCTGAGCACGCTGCGCGACGCGCGTATCGGCGCAACGAACACGACGGAAGGATCGGCCATGACATATCTTTTGGCGCGCGCACGCTTCGTATTTGCCGCCGTCGCGATCGGCTGCCTTCTCGCGCTCGCGTCGCCTGCACTCGCCCAGCAGGCCGGCGCGACGTTCGATCCGCAGGCGGAGGCCGTCAATCAAACGATGCTGCTCAAGCAATTTCCGCGCATCCAGGGCGACATCAATCAGCTCGACCAGCGCGCCCGCGTCCTCATTCAGCCGGATGGCCGCAAATGGGATTTCTTTCACGAGGTCATTCTGCATTGGCTGGGCGCGATCGTCATCATCGGCATGATCGGCCTCTTGGCGGCGGCCTATTTCATTCTCGGGCCGATCCGCATGTCGGGCGGCCGCTCGGGACGCCACGTCCTCCGTTTCAGCGGCTTCGAGCGGTTCACGCATTGGCTGACCGCGACCTCGTTCATCGTCCTCGGCATCACCGGGCTGAACGTCACGTTCGGCAAGCTCCTGCTGCGACCGGTCATCGGGCCGGACGCGTTCAGCGCGTTCTCTCAAGTCGCCAAATACGCGCACAACTTCACGGCGTTTCCCTTCATGCTGGGAATTCTGCTGATCGCGGCGCTCTGGTTCAAGGACAACATTCCGCGCAAGATCGATATCGAGTGGCTCAAGCAGGGCGGCGGCTTCATCAAATCAAGGAATCCGCCGGCGGGCCGCTTCAATGCCGGCGAGAAGGGCGTCTTTTGGATCGTTCTCGGCGCCGGCATCGCGGTCGCTCTCTCCGGGCTTCTGCTGCTATTCCCCTTCTACATCGCGAACATCTGGCAAATGCAGATCGCCCAGGTCGTGCACGCCGTCGTCGCGGTCCTGTTCGTGGCGGTGATCCTCGCCCACATCTACATCGGCACGCTCGGAACGGAAGGCGCCTTCGAGGCCATGGCGACCGGCGAGGTCGACCTCAACTGGGCCAAGGAGCACCACAATCTCTGGCTCGAGGAAGAACTTGCGAAAGACCGCGCGGCCGATCGCCTGGATCATCCCTCGCCGATCCCGGCGGAGTGAAAACACCCCGCCATCATTCAGGCCTGATGCCGGCCAGATTGATCGCCTTGGCCGCCGCCCGTCGGCAGCTCAAATTGGAAAATCGAGCCTTTGTCGACGCCCCGCGTCACCCAAATACGACCGTTATGGCTTTCGATGATGGAATGGCAGATGGAAAGGCCGATTCCCATGCCACGCTCTTTGGTCGTGAACATGAGGTTGAAAATACGATCGTGGTTGGATGGATCGATACCCGTGCCGGTATCCTCGACGGCCACGTGAACGAAATCCGGCTTGCTGACGCGGGATCGTATGGTCAATATTGGCGGTGCTGCCGACTGCATCGCCTCGATGGCGTTCACGACCAGGTTCAAGACGACTTGCTGCAACTGGACTCTGTCGCCCTCCAGGGCCGGGAGCGATTCATCGAGCTCTGTGCGCAGATCCACGCCATGCTTTTGCAGCTCGTGGCGCACAATAGCGAGAACCGTGAAGATCAGCTCGTTGATGTCGATTTGGTTTCTCGTCTGCGTTTCCTTCTTGAACATTCCGCGAAGGCTCGCGATGATCTCGCCGGCACGGTGACCGGAGCTTTCGATTTGATCAAGCGCGTCCCGCGCCTCTTCTATGCTTGGCTCTCTCAATGCAAGCCATCGCCGGGCGGCGCCGGCTGCCGTTACGATCCCGGTAAGTGGCTGATTGATCTCGTGCGTAATGGACGCTGAAAGGACTCCCGCCGTCGCCACGCGATTCATGTGGGTCAGATCAGCCATTGCACGCTGCAATTCTGCTGTCCTTTCCATCACCTTCATCTCGAGCTCGTCGCGGGCTTTGCGCGCTTCTTCCTCGGCCCGGCGCCGCTCATCGATCAAGTTCGCGCTGCGGAAAGCCGTCGCCGCATGATTCACGGCCACGGTGAGCAGCATCCTGTCGGTTTCGGTCGGGAAATCGCTGCGCCCACAGCCGACGGCTACGAGACCGGCGTATGCGTTGAATCCGATAGGCACAATGGTGCCTCGGAGCGATCTCGGTCTGTCATCAAAGCCATCGACATTTGCAATGATCTGCCCACGCAAAGACGGATCGAAAGTGGAAAGTTGGGCCTGCAGCCAATCCAGAAATTCCCTGGTGGCGCATCCACTGGTGAGGTCGATGGTTGCCCCACCGGTCGGATCGAGCAAGCGTACGAACGCAACATCAAAACCCAGCGATCCCGCCAGGATGTCGGCCAGACCGGCGGCAATCGTGCGCGGTTCGATCCCGATCCATCCCGCCGGGATGGTCGAAAGTGCGACTAAATCCCGAAGCGCTGCCCGCAGCCGGAGATTCTCGTCAACCATCACCATCAGTGGGTTTGGATCGCGCCGCTCCGAGCCGCTTTCCTCTCGCGCAGTTCAAGCAGGAACTGGTCTGGAGGAACGAAGAACGGGTTCTCCTGGAGCACCCCTCCGACAATCACGACCGGGTGAACCCGCAACATGTCCATCACCAGGCTCGCATTGAAGTTTCTCAGATCGTAGGTGCAGATGACCGGATCGTTGAATTTGGCGACCGTGTAATTGACCCGCGTCTCGTACTCCAGCCAGTTGTCTTCCCCTGCTTTTTCCACCAGCGACGGTTCCACCCGCGACACGAATCTGGTCAGGGGATTACCGGCCGCCGCCCCTGATCCGAGCACCTGTTCGAGCAAGGCGAGCATCCCATCCTGGTCGAAGCGATCGTCGCGCAGATAAGCGTCCTGCCAGCGCCGCAGCTCCAGCTGGCCGGTTGCCATCGCCTGTTCCACGTCTATGCCGGCGTCGGCGAGCCGCTTGAGATGAGCCTCCCGCAGGTCGGGATCGACGATATGGAAAGCCCGGTCGCCCCGCGCGAACCCTTCTTTGATGAACGAGCGCAGCACCCTGTGCTGCTCGTCGAAGCCGTTGAAAAACGCGCAGATATGACACTGTTTGCCAAGCACGCCGTCAGCGACGTGGATGGGACATTCACTGCCTTGCATGATGGGCCTCCGCGAGAATGGATTTTCCGCCTCCCACGCCCGCACCATTTTCTGTCATGGGATAGGTCCTCGGTTATGTCCCGTTGGACACTCGGCCGGCGATTTCACTGAGCCGCCCCTTCCCGTAATACACCTTCCCGCGACGACCAACGCACGAACGCGGTTCGAGTTCCCGGCCCCACTCTCAAAAGGCGATATTTCTCATGTGCGGAGTCGTTGCGTATTCTGGGGCGCGCCCCGGGCGACTAACCTCGCTCCGAACTGCCTGCAGAATAGCTGCGAACATGCTCGCGCGCCAGAGCGCCGGCCGTCGCCATCGCGCTTGTGACCGCTGTCGGAGCCCTCTTCCGTCTTTCGTCCGTGACGTGTCACGGCGTAACGCTTCAACCGTAGCGTCAGCCGCTCGCTCATTCCCGCAAGGCTTACCTAAACGCCGCAATTGCGCAAAAGCGGCGCACCGGAACCATCCCCAACTTGCTGCGGTGCCGCCGTATATCGCGTGCCGTGCCGATGGGTAATGCGATCCTTCATACCCGACAGCACGGTTCTTTCCGCTCATCCGCCCGGGTTTCGGGGAGGTGGTCGACTTTTGAGATGGCAAGGTCCGGAGCCGACGCATGGGTCTCGTTCGATTCGCGCTCAGATTTCCCCATACGTTCTATGTGGTCGCGGCTCTGATCGTTTTTCTGGGCGTTGCGGCGATCAGCAGCATGCCGACCGACATCTTTCCGGAGATCAACATCCCGGTCGTGACGGTGATCTGGCAGTACACCGGCCTGTCGACGCCCGAGATGGAGCAGCGCGTCACCACCTACAGCCAGTATTCCATCAGCGCCAACGTCAACGGCATCAAGGACATGGAGGCGCAGACCCTCAATGGGCTGTCGGTGCAGAAAATCTTTTTCCAGCCCGACGTGAACCTCGACCTCGCGATTTCCCAGATCGTCTCGGCGACCAATTCGATCCGCGCCCTGATGCCGCCGGGTGTCCAGCCGCCGATCGTCGTCCAGTTCAATGCCTCCAGCGTCCCGGTGCTGCAGCTCAGCCTCACGTCCAATAATCTCAACGAGCAGCAGCTCTACGACTACGGCATCTATCGCCTGCGCCAGGAGCTCGCCCCCGTGCAGGGCGTGACCCTGCCGACCCCGGCGGGCGGCAAATACCGGCAGATCATGGTCGATCTCAACCCGAACGCCATGCTGGCGCGCGGCGTCACCCCGATGGATGTCGTCACCGCCGTCAACGCGCAGAGCCTCACCGTGCCGTCAGGCACCGTGAAGATCGGCAATACGCAATATGCCGTGCGCACCAACGCGACGCCGCCCGCCATCGTCGACCTCAACGACATTCCGGTGAGGGTCGTCAACGGCGCCACCGTTTTCGTCAAGGACGTCGCCCAGGTCCGCGACGGTGCCATGGTCCAGCAGAACATCGTGCGCACCGATGGCCATCGTTCGGTGCTGCTGAGCATCATCAAGAACGGCAATGCGTCGACGCTCACGGTGGTCAACGGCGTCAAGAAGGTTTTGCAGGCCGCCCGCGCGGCCGCGCCCGCCGGCCTCAAGCTCACCGAGCTGTTCGATCAGTCGGTCTTCGTCACCAGCTCGGTTACCGGCGTGCTGCGCGAAGGCGCGATCGCGGCCGTCCTGACCGCCCTGATGATCCTGGTCTTTCTCGGATCATGGCGCTCGACGGTCGTGGTCATGATCTCGATTCCGCTGGCGATCCTGTCCTCGATCGTGGTGCTCTATTTTCTCGGCGAGACGCTCAACACGATGACGCTCGGCGGGCTTGCGCTCGCGGTCGGCATCCTGGTCGACGATTCGACCGTGACGATCGAGAACACGCACCGGCTGCTGAGCGACGAAGGCAAGCCCCTGCCCTACGCGACGCTGCACGGCGCCGCCGAGATCGCGGTGCCGACGCTGGTCTCCACCCTCGCGATCAGCTGCGTGTTCACCTCGGTGGTCTTCCTCGAAGGGCCGGCCAAATATCTGTTCACGCCGCTCGGGCTCGCCGTCGTGTTCGCGATGCTGGCCTCCTACGGGCTGTCGCGCACGCTGACGCCGATCACCATCGGGCTGATGCTCAAGGGCGAGCATCACGGGCCGGCCGAGGGGGCGCGCGCGGGAGTATTCGCGCGCCTTCACGCCGGTTTCGAGCGCGGCTTCGAGGCCATGCGGCAAGGCTATGTGGCGATGCTGGGCTACCTGCTGCGTCGCCGGCGCCTCATCGTGCCGGTCGCAGGCGTCCTGATCCTCGGCCTCGGCACGACCATGCTGCTCATGGTCGGCCGCGACTTCTTTCCGGTGATCGACGGCGGGCAGATCCAGCTGCACGTGCGCGCGCCCGCCGGGACCCGCATCGAGACCACGGAAAAAATCTTCCAGGCGGTCGAGGACAAGATCCGCGACGTCATCCCGGAACGCGATCGCGAGCTCATCGTCGACAACATCGGCCTGCCGGCGCGCGCCTACAACCTTGCCTTCGCGGACGGCTCGACCATCGGCATCAATGATGGCGTGATCCTGGTGGCCCTCAAGGAGGGGCACGCGCCGAGCGCCGACTATATCCGCAAGCTGCGGCAGGTCCTGCCGGCCGCGTTCCCGGAGGACACGTTCTACTTCCAGGCCGCCGACATCGTCACCCAGATCCTCAATTTCGGCCTGCCGGCGCAGATCGACGTGCGCACCGTAGGCTACGACCGCGCGACGAACCTCAAGGTCGCCAACGAGCTGCGGCGGCGGATCGCCGCCATCCCGGGCATCGCCGACGCCCATCTCCAGCAGGAGACCAACGCGCCGGAGCTCTTTGCCACGATCGACCGCACGCGCGCGATCCAGCTCGGGCTCAATGCGACCACCATCGCCAACAACCTCAATATCAGCCTGAGCTCCTCCGAGCAGGTCTCGCCCAATTTCTGGACCGATCCGGCGTCCGGCATTCCCTATTACCTCGCGGTGCAGACGCCGGAGCCGAAGGTGGCCTCGATGAACGATCTCGCCAACACGCCTGTATCCACCATCCTCACCCCGGCCGGAACGCCGATTCCAGGAATGCTCAGCAACGTTGCGACCGTGCAGCGCGACTCGGTCCCGACCAACGCCAACCAGGCGAACATCCAGCCCCTGTACGAGGTCTATGCGAGCGTGCAAGGACGCGATCTCGGCAGCGTTGCGCGCGACATCAACAAGGTGGTCGGCGATGCGCAGCGGGAGCTCAAGCCGGGCAATTCGATCCAGGTCGTCGGCCAGATCCAGAGCATGAACGACTCCTTTCGCGACCTCGGGATCGGCCTGATCTTCGCGGCCGTGTTCGTCTACCTCTTGATGGTCGTGAACTATCAGAACTTCGGCGATCCGTTCGTCGTGATCCTGGCCTTGCCGGCGACGTTCTGCGGCATTGTCACCATGCTGTTCATCACCGGTACGACGCTCAACGTGCCCTCGCTGATGGGCGCCATCATGGCGGTCGGGGTCGCCTCCGCGAACTCGATCCTGCTCGTGACCTTCGCGCGCGAGCAGCAGCTCGCCGGCTGGCCGGCGCTCGATGCCGCGATCACGGCGGGCTACACCCGCATCCGGCCGGTGCTGATGACCGCGGCGGCGATGATCGTCGGCATGATTCCGATGGCGATCGGCGGCCCCGGCGAGGAGCAGAACGCGGCGCTCGCCCGCGCGGTCATCGGCGGCCTGCTGTTCGCGACGCCGACCACCCTCGTGATCGTGCCCTACCTGTTCGCGCTGCTGCGCGGCGGCAACGACGACAAACCCAGTCATGGCGTATTCAACGAGGCCCTCCCATGAGCGACGTCGGCGACTCCTGTCTCAAGGACCCACCCGGCCACGGCCGCGAGGTTGCGCGCGCTCCGGCGCCCGCCGCCTCGCCGCCCGCCCCGAAGACGCGGACGCGCCGGTCCGCCGGCCGGCTGCTCGGATTCGCCGCGATCCTTCCGCTCGTGGGCGGGCTCGCCTACGGGGCATGGCGGCACTACAGCGCCGAGCGCCAGGTGCTGGCGATCGCGCGAGAGCAGCGTGATTTCGTTCCCGACGTCCGCACCGCGCGTGTCCGCGCCAGCGGCGAGACCATCACGGTGAGCCTGCCCGCGACGACGCTTGCGTTCGAGGCCGCCAATATCTACGCCCGCACCAGCGGCTATATCGCGATCCGCAAGGTCGACATCGGCGACCACGTCAAGACCGGCGACCTGCTCGCCGAGATCACGGCGCCCGAGCTCGACCATCAGATCGCCCAGAACCAGGCGACGCTGGCGCAGAACCAGGCCACGCTGCAGCAGACGCTCGCAAGCCGCGACCTCGCCCAGGTCACCAACGAGCGCGACCATCGCCTCGTCCAGCAGGGCTGGGTCACGTTGCAGCAGGGCGACACGGATCGCCTGACGCTCGAGGCGCAAAAGGCCGCCGTCGCCGTGGCGCAGTCCAACATCGCGGCCCAGCAGGCGCTGATCAAGGTGCTGCAGCAGACCAAGGCCTATCAGCGGGTGATCGCGCCGTTCGACGGCGTGATCACCCAGCGCAACATCGACAATGGCAGCCTCGTCCAGGCCGGCACCACGTTCATGTTCACCTTGATGCACAGCGACGTGATCCGCGTGCAGGTCAGCGTCCCGCAGGATGCGGCCTTCGGCGTGGCACCAGGCGTCGACGCGGTCGTCCACATTCCCGAGCTCCCCGACCATCCCTTTCCCGGCAAGGTCACGCGCATCGCCAATGCGCTCGCACCCGGAAGCCGCACCCTGCTGACCGAGATCGACGTGCCCAATCCGGACGGACTTCTCCGCCCCGGCCTTTATGCCACGGTCGAGCTGCACATCCCGCGCAAGACGCCGTTGCTCACCGTGCCGGCGGACGCCGTCGTCTTCGATGCCAATGGCCTGCATGTCGCGGTGGTCAAGAACGGCACCGTGCACACGCGCAAGGTGACGGTCGCGCGCGATCTCGGCACGACCGTGGAGGTCCGCGACGGCGTCGCGGCGGGCGACATGGTCATCCTCAATCCGATGGTCAACCTCGCCGAAGGCGAGCGCGTTCAGACGCCGACGGCCGCCGTGGCGGAAAACAACAAGTGACGGCCCGATATCGACCGATGGAGCTCAACATGACCCGCGCCCCGATGACATGCGCCGCGCTGACGATCGCAATGCTGTGCGGCGGCGGCGCCGGCGCAAGCCATGCGCAACTCGCCCCGGGCATGACGCCTGGGACTTCCGCGACACGCATGATGACCGGGACAGGAATGCAAGCTCAGTCGGCCATGCCGGCCGCGGTGCCGCGTCCCGGCATCGTGACATTGACGCCGTTGGGCGGCATTCAGCTCAATATCGGCAGCCTTTCGGCGCCTGGGCAAATCGGCGCGCTCGGAGCGATCACGGCCTGTCCGGCCGCCGGCATTGCGACCTCGCCGGCCAGCGGGGCTTCGACGGCGGCATTCGATGCCGCCAACGGAATCATTCCCTCGACGCCGGCGGGTGTTGCGCCGACGTTCGGAACGTTGTCGTTGTCCAGCGCCTGCAACCCGATCATGCCGGGCAGCCCTGCCAATTCGACGCTGCCGACCGACGTGAATGCCGCCGCGGCGTTTGTCGACGGAGCGCTTCCGGTGACGGCGGTGGAAAGCGGCAGCCCCGGCATGAGTCCATTGATCATCGTCCCGCCGCCTGCCGCCGCGGTGGCGTACGCCACCGGCATGATGCCTCCCACGTCTGCGATCGTCGGGAACACCACGGGGTCGAGCTCGGCGGGCCTCGCCACCACCGATGCGGGCGCGATGGACGTGATCGGCAGCACCAGCGCCAGTCCCGGAACGGGTCCGGTCGTCAGCGACCCGCCTCCAGCCATCTTTCAGTGACCCAGCTTGCGCGATGATCGGCTCATTCGCGGCCGCCGTCGCAGGCAGGGCGATCGCATATGGCTCTTCCCTCTCCCCGCAGGGGAGAGGGTGGCGACCCCGGCCTTGAGCCGGGGGAGCCGGGTGAGGGGCGCTCGGCACGTCAATTCTGGCTCTCCAAGAGCCCCTCACGATGCCGCCGCGATTAGTCGCAGTTCAGCGCATATAAAAAAAATATATAATCGCCTCCCATGGCGGGCTGGCTGACGGGCGAATTTGTCGTTTTCGGCGTTCACATCCAGAACTGGATGCCGATCGCGGTCGCGCTCATCGCGGTGTGGATCATCGCTGACTGGTTGTTCAAGAGGCGGGGCTGAGGCCGCTCAGCGCTTGATCCGCTCCCATCGCCGCCCGCACCCGCGCCCCGGTCGCCATCGCGGGGCGATCAGCGTGCCCGCGCCACGGCAAATCCACCCGACCGCAGCCGCCCGTCAGGGCGCATCCGCACGATGCGGCGGGAGGATGAACCGAGATGTCGCGCCTTCGGCCAAATTCGGCTCAATCCAAATGCGGCCACCGTGCGATTCGATGATCGAGCGGCAGATCGACAATCCCATCCCCATCCCGGTCGGTTTGGTGGTGACGAAGGCGTCGAACACCCGATCGCCGTTCGCGGCCGCGATCCCGACGCCGTTGTCCGCCACGGCGATCGCCACGTGGCTCGCCTCGTCTTGGCGAGATCGGATCACAAGCTCACGCGGCCGCTCCGTGACGGCGTCCATGGCTTCAATGCCGTTGATCACCAGATTGATGATCACCTGCTGCATCTGGACACGGTTGGCGACGACTGCGGGTAGCATCGGCGCGAGCTCCGTCCGCACCGACGCCCGATGGTTCAGCAGCTCACGCTGCACCAGCGTGAGGACATCGTTGACGACGTCGTTGAGATCGAGTGGCGCCCTCTCGGCGTCTGCCTTCTTCGACAGCGCCCGGACGCTCCGGATCACCTCGCCCGCCCGATTGCCGTCGTCGGCGATCCGCTTGACGGCGCGGCGTACCTCTTCGAGATCGGGTGGCGCGTGGTCGAGCCAGCGCAGGCACGCTTGCGCACTGGTGACGATTGCGGCGAGCGGCTGGTTGACCTCGTGCGCAATGGAGGCACCCATCTCGCCGAGGGTCGTTCGGCGCGTCACATGGGCGAGCTCTGCCTGGGCGGCGTGCAATGCTTCTTGTGCTTCTCTGATTGCAGTGATGTCTGCCACCGACCCGACAATTTCCTCATCGGCGGATTCACTTTTCACCCGGTGCGAGCGGACGTAAAGGTGTTTCACCTTTGCGTCCGGCATCAGAAGGCGGTGCTCGACGTCGAAGTCGTGGCCGCCTTCCGCCACGCCCTCGATTTGACCTCGCACGAATTCGCGCTCGTCCGGATGAACGCGCTCGAGCACGAAATCGATCGTCGGCTTGACCGCCTGGTCCAGCCCGAAGATCCGATGGGTCTCTTCCGACCAGAAAATATCGCCGCTTCTGACATTCCAGCCGAAGCTTCCGGTGGCGCTGAGCCACTGGGCCTCAGCCAGGTAAGCCTCGTTTCGTCGCAGCGCATCTTCGGCACGTTTTCGATCTTCGATGTCGATGCTCGTTCCGTACCATCTCACGATGTTGCCGGCAGCGTCGCGCACCGCCACGGCGCGTTGCAGGAACCAGCGATATTTTCCGTCGGCGCCCCGTAGGCGCGCTTCGATCGTCAGGTCGTTCGCCGAGGCGTCGTGCGAGGTGAAGTCTCTGACCGAGGCGCGGTCGGCGGGATGGTACGCATCGAGAAAGCCCCACCCGCTTGCCTGCCCCAAGGTCAGCCCGGTGTAGGCCAGCCAGCGTTGATTGAAGTACTCGACCGCACCGGTCGGCAATGCGCACCAGACCAGGGCCGGAATGGTGTCGGCAACAAGCCGGATCTCCCTCTCCGCCTGGGCAGCCTTTGCCTCGGCCCGGAGCGCCACCTCTCTTGCCCTTCCTTGCGAGGAGGTGATGAAATTGACGAAGAGCGATATGATGGAAAACAGGACCAGACGCGGAACCTCCGCGATCTGAATGATGAAAATATCGTGTTTCAGCGCGAATGAATTGATCGGCGGGACCAGGTAATAATGGAAAGCGAAGAGGGCGAGCACGATCGCCAATAATCCCGGGCCGAACCCGCCGATCCACGCCGCGAATATCACGGCGCAAAGCATCGAGGACGCGATGGGCTCGGTGTGCAGTAATATCGTGAGAATTTGGGCAATGACGCTGGCTGCAGCAACCGACGCAGGCGCGATCGCATAGCGCGAGATGGCGGATGGATGTGACCACTGGAGGGGGCGAGGCTTCATGTCCGTGGCTCTACCCAAGCCGCCGCTACGCGCGACGGACCCATTTTGACGACCGACCGTTCCTTCAAGGCAAGATAGGCTGTGAGGCGGCGCTCGGCCAGCGAGACCTCGCGCGTCGCTTGCCGCAAGGCTTTCGGCTCGTGAGCGCGGCAGCCTCTGGGGCCGAGGTTGCGAGCGCGAGAATCTCCCGGAATCCACGCAAACTCTAGAGAGGTGATGGCGGATGCATCCAGCGTCGCTGCAGAAAGTCTGTAAAGGCGCGCACCTTCGGCAGAAGCAGGCGGTTGCGCAGGGTCAGGATGCTCAATGGGGTGGGCGGCCGCTGATAGGCCTCGAGCACAATCCTAAGCCGTCCGTCAGCGAGATAATGCGCAACCTGCCAGGACGGCACTCGGACGAGGCCGGCCCCTGCCAAAGCCGCGCTGACCAACGTATCGAGGTCATTGGCGCAAAGCCGCGTTGGAATGCGCAAAGATCTTCGCACTGCGCCGTCTTGGAAGCTCCATTCCGCCACGCCTGGTACATCGCCGAAGGCCAGGCAGTCCTGCTCGACCAGGTCGTCCGGCGTCGC
>Ga0209006_10003270_pt1 | contig 14757 bp, 11 predicted proteins | sample JacPin_JW_Ref_O2_FD_188567 | JGI IMG/M metagenome (GOLD analysis project Ga0209006, IMG submission 188567) | Forest soil microbial communities from Algoma, Ontario, Canada - Jack Pine, Ontario site 1_JW_Ref_O2 (SPAdes) (version 2) | ecosystem: Environmental > Terrestrial > Soil > Boreal... | reverse complement strand
GCGCCTATCGTACGGCACTGGCTGTTATCAAAGGCACCGGCGACGAAAAGGAACTCTACAACCAGACCATGGAGAAGCTCGCCGAAGAGGCGGGACGCAAACTGGGCGAGATGGAAGACTTCCAGCGCTTGGCGCAAAATTTCATGGACACCATCGACCTGGAAAACGGTGCAGTCGAAACCGAGGCCCTCGAGAAACTCGACGCCTACGAACAGAAGCTGCTCACCTCGGGCGCACCCGATACGGCATTCCTGCTGCCCGGCGCAACCGCGACTCCCGTGCCCGTAATGGCAGGGAAGACCGATGCTCCGTCGTCCCCGGCGAAAGGTTCGGGCGATTACGGAGACATGTTCAAGTAGCGGTGTCAGTATTGCGGAATTTCGATCGAGAATTCCAAGCAGGTTCGATCCACGGAGGAAACGCAAGGCATGGCACATCTCAAGACCGGCCCTAAGGTCATCCTGATTCTTCTGCTGGTAGTGGGCTTCGTGTTTGGGCTCCGCAAGGCTGCGGAGCTTGGCTGGATTCCGACTCCCGGAGTCATGAAGGCTTTGGTGCCGGAGAAGGCGGCGTTGCCGGATGTGAAAGAAGCGCTGGTGCAGAATGTCGATCCTGCGCCGCTTCCCGGCTCGACCGCCGCAAGCATCCCCGCGACTTTGATTCGCGGCGAGATCTGGGAGTGGAATGCGCAGATCAACATGATCTACGCCAATGGCGGGGCGAATACCACCAAGGGCTCGCTCATGGAAAAACATGGCGTCAACCTGGCCTTGATTCGTCAGGACGACACCGGGAAAATGCAGGAAGACCTGATTGCCTGCGCCCGCGAGATTTCCAGCGGTTCGGCGCAATGTTCCAACGGCGCCAATTTCGTCGTGATCATGGGCGATGGGTCTGGACAGTTTCTCGCGGCCATTAACCCGCAGTTGAAGAAACTTGGAAACGAATTTCAGGCCAAGGTAATCGGCGCCACCGGCTACAGCCGCGGTGAAGATTCTTTGATGGCGCCCCCCGAGGTGAAGAGCAATCCGCAGGCGGCGAAAGGCCTGCTCGTAGAAGGCGTGTTGCGCGACGGCGATTGGAACATTGCGCAGAAGTGGGAAGGAGACAATAGCATCAAAAATAATCCCGATGAGAAGACGTGGGACCCAGATGCAGTCAACTGGATCAATGCTTCCGACTACAACGTGGCTGCGGCTGACTACGTCGCCGGAAAATGTGACGACCGCAAAGTCGTGAAGGATGGCCATCTCACCGGCGAGACTAAGCACGTCTGCGTAAACGCGGTCGTAACCTGGACGCCCGGCGATGTCACCATCGCAAAAGGCAAGGGCGGCCTGATCAAAGTCGTCAGCTCCAAGCAATATCGCTCGCAGATGCCGGCCGTGGTTCTCGGTCCGAAAAACTTTTTCGAACACAATCGCGCCGAGATCGAGGGGATGCTGGCGGCCACGTTCGAAGCTGGAGACCAGGTGAAAGCTTTCGATCAGGTACTGCACAAAGCTTCCGCCATCAGCGCCAAGGTCTACAACGACCAGGATGAAGCCTACTGGTACAAGTATTACAAGGGTGTAACCGAAACCGACGCGCAAGGACTGAAAGTTGACCTGGGCGGCTCCACCGTCAACAATCTCGCCGACAACCTCATTCTCTTCGGTCTGGAACCGGGCACCAACGACAACTTCCGTTCGACCTACACCGTATTTGCGAACATTGCCACTCAACAATATCCGGCGCTCTTCAAAGATACGCCGATTCCCGACGTGAAGGACATTGAGGACAAGTCTTTTATCACCGGTGCGCAAGCCCGCATGAGCAGTGGTGGCGCCGAGGGTGAAGCGCCGCAGTATGCCGCCAACGAAACCGGCCCTGTAGTCTCCAAACGTTCTTATTCGATCAACTTCGATACCGGCAAAGCGACTCTTACGACTGAAGGTGTGCGCACCATGTCGGAGCTGAAAGACTCTCTGGCCATCACCGGTCTCTTCATTCAGGTCGACGGCTTCACCGACAACACCGGCAGTGAACAAGTGAATCAGGCGCTCTCCGACGCCCGCGCTGCCGCGGTCAAGGATTGGCTGCAGAAACATGCTCCGCGTAATTTCCCGGACAATCGTTTCAAGATCGCCGGACATGGTTCGCAGAATCCGGTAGCGACCAACGACACAGCGGCAGGGAAAGCGGCGAACCGTCGTGTGGAAATCACGCTGCTCGGCAGTTAGAGACCTCGGCAGTTAAGAGCGCTAACAGATGAATCAGGCCATTGAGGTCCTATCCCCGAATCGGGTGATCTCGAAGCAAACGGTTCGGTGGCTGGTCGGATTCCAGCTGCTGATGCTGTTTTTTATCTGGGTCTTCTCGCCCACAGTCTTTCTTCCCAAGCCGAAAGAAGTTTGGCAAGCCTTAGGCGAAATGTGGATGGAGGGTCTGGGCGGCGAACTGATCACCAGCTTCTACCTGAACCTGGAAGCGATTGCAGTGGCCACGGTGCTCTCCCTGCTGATGGCCTACCTCACGGTCATCCCATTCTTTCGACCGATCGTCACGCTGCTCAGCAAGCTGCGCTTTCTTTCCATGGTGGGCCTGACTTTCTTCTTCACGCTCATGGCCAGCACCGGACATGAACTCAAGTTGTATCTTCTCGTTTTTTCTGTCTCGGTATTCTTTGTTACTGGCATGGCCGAGGTGGTGGCGAGCATTCCCAAGGAAAAGTACGACCTGGCGCGCACCCTGCGTATGAGCGAATGGCGCGTGGTTTACGAAGTGGTGGTGATCGGTCAGGCGGACCAGGCTTTCGAAGTGCTTCGCCAGAATGCGGCTATGGGCTGGATGATGCTGACCATGGTGGAAGGTATCTCGCGATCCGAAGGCGGAGTTGGAGCGATGCTGCTCAACCAGAACAAGCATTTCCATCTGAGCGCAGTGTTCGCAATTCAGTTGACCATCCTGCTGCTTGGTCTCGGGCAGGATTATGCTATCGGGCTGCTGCGGCGCGTCTTCTGTCCGTACGCAGACCTAACTCTGGAACGGAAATAAGACTAAGAGATCATGCTCGAGTACAGCTACGGAAAAACGCTGCTGAAGGTCGATGACGTCTCACTCGAATACGACGGGCGTCCCATCCTGAAGCATGTCACCGCGGAGATCAAAGACATTATCTGTCCCGGCCGCGTGCAGGGCCAGGTAGTGGGATTTCTTGGACCAAGTGGCATTGGCAAGACACAGCTATTTCGAATTATTGCCGGACTGAATAAGCCGACCTCAGGCAAGGTCACTATCAACGGCATGGACCGGCCGGTGCAGGCCGGAGAGGTTGGAGTCGTCGCCCAGGATTATCCGCTGTTTGAGCATCGCACCGTGATGTCGAACTTATTGCTCGCGGCACGCCAGAAAGAAAAGGATGACAAGGCAGCGCACGACAAAGTCGTACAGTACCTGACTGAATTCGAACTCCTCGACAAGGCGCGCCTCTATCCCGTGCAGCTTTCCGGAGGACAGCGCCAGCGTTGCGCCATCATTCAGCAGATTCTGTGCTCCGAGCACTTTCTTCTGATGGACGAACCGTTCAGCGGACTCGATTTGCTCATGCTGGAAAAAACCACTGAGCTTATCCAGAAGGTCGCGAACATGGATGAGCTCAATACCATCATTGTGGTCACGCACGATATCACCGCCGCCGCCGCGGTCGCCGACCATCTCTGGCTGATGGGCCGTGATCATGATACGCAGGGCAATCCTCTGCCCGGGTCGCACATCGTGGAGACTTACGACTTGATTGAACGCGACCTGTGCTGGCGTCCCCAAATCATTACGCAACCGCACTTCGTGGATTTCGTGCGCGAGGTCAAAGAGCGGTTTCGCACGCTGTAGCTCGACAAAAGCGGTGCGGCGAGCGCGCCTTACCGTGGACCCGATCCAGGGGGAGAAGCGGTCCGGCGATACGCTCGCACATAATCGACCAGCATCTCCTGCGGAAAAACAGACGAAGCATCCGGACTTCCCGGCCATTCTCCGCCCACCGCGACATTGAGCAACAGAAAAAACGGATGGTCGTAAACCCACTTTGTCCCCGGCGGAAGATCGGCGGGGGTGCGAGTCGCATACAGCTGATCGTCCACGTAAAAGCGGATCGCCTTTGGCTCCCACTCCACCGCATAGATGTGAAAGTCGTCGGCAAACGGCTTTCCGCTCGCGAGACTGTAAGGTGCCCCGATGCCGTGTTCGCCCGAATATCCGGGTCCGTGAATCGTACCGTGAACCAGCGCAGGCTCTTTGCCAATGTTCTCCATGATGTCAATTTCGCCACTTTTGGGCCAGCCGGGAGCTATCTCAACGTCATCCCCTAGCATCCAGAATGCCGGCCAGATCCCTTGGCCGCGAGGAATCTTGATGCGCGCCTCAAAGCGGCCACAGGTCTGAGCGAACTTGCCCAGAGTTTTCAAACGTGCGGAGGTGTAGTTCCTGGCAACGCCATCGGCACCACTGTATTTTTCCTGCAACACTTTGATGACCAGGTTGCCATCCTGCTGGTAGGAATTCTGAGGCCGGCTCGTGTAGTACTCCAGTTCTTTATTTCCCCAGCCATCCCCGCCGGTGTCATAGACCCATTTCGAAGCCTCGACTGCCGAGCCATTGGGGCCGTTGAACTCATCGCTCCACACCAGGGTCCAGAGCGAAGAAGCTGAATTGGAAGGACTGGTCTGCGCGCTTGCGCTCAGGCTTCCCGCAAGGATTGCGTAGAACAAAACCAACTTGAGCGAATTAATTATCTGCGAACCTGATTTCATCTTTGTTCCTTGCCTGCAATCTTCCATGGATGAGCGGAAATCGCCAGATTTCGTCGGATTCTACCAGCAACGCTCGGTCTTCGCAGGCGGAGAATCATAACAGTTCAGCAAGCCCTTGACGGCGACGCCCCGGCCCATGTGTAGTGATGAACGTTGTCCGCTGCCGCCTGTATGTCGAACATTGAGCCCATCATCTCGGTTGCAAATATTGCGCCGCCTGCAAATCCCTCTGGCCACCGGCGGTGGATTGTGTGCGGCTTACTGCTGTTCGCTGCCACAGTCAATTACATGGACCGGCAGGTCATCGCGCTGCTTAAACCCATCCTCCAAGTACAGTTCGGCTGGAACGACGTCGGCTACAGCAACATTGTTTTCGCGTTTCAATTCGCCTACGCGGCCGGCTTGCTATTCGTGGGAAAGCTGATCGACCGGCTGGGAACGCGCAAGGGGTTCTCCCTCTCCGTTTTTGTATGGAGTATCGCCGCCATGGCCCATGCAGCCGCGAGTTCGATCCTCCAATTCGCCGCCGCGCGCTTCAGCCTGGGACTAGGCGAGTCCGGAAGTTTTCCGGCGTCGATAAAAGCCGTGGCGGAATGGTTTCCCAAGCGTGAACGCGCACTCGCCACCGGCCTATTCAACTCCGGCACGAACATCGGCGCCATGGTTACTCCGCTGGTCGTGCCTTGGCTGACCTATCACTTCGGATGGCGCATGGCATTCATCGCCACGGGGGCGCTGGGATTCCTCTGGATTCTGGTTTGGCTCTTGTTCTACCATCGCCCAGAAGAAGACGCCAAGGTTTCTCCCGCAGAACTTGCCTACATCCGCAGTGATTCCCCGGGCCCCCAGGAACACGAAACGATTCCGTGGCGAACTTTGTTCACTCATCGCCAGACCTGGGCCATTGCTTCGGGGAAGTTCTTCACCGATCCGATTTGGTGGGTCTATTTATTCTGGATGCCCGACTTTCTGAGCCGCAATTTCGGGTTGAACCTGGCGGGCATGCGCCTGCCGTTATTCGTCATCTACAGCGGAGCCAGCATCGGAAGCGTCAGTGGAGGCTGGCTTTCGTCTTCTCTGCTAAAACGTGGCTGGACGCTGAACGCCAGCCGCAAAACCGCGTTGTTCGCGTGCGCGTTGGCGGTGACGCCGATCATCATCGCCGCGCGAACCACCGATCCATGGCTGGCGATTTTTCTAATCGCACTTGCAGCAGGTGCGCACCAGGGTTGGTCCGCCAACCTGTATACCCTGGCTTCGGACATGTTCCCTCGTGGCGCCGTTGGCTCGGTCGTGGGTTTCGCCAGTACGGTGGGCGCGATCGGAGGAATGCTGGTGGCCAAAGCGGTCGGCTACATTCTGCAGCGTTCCGGCTCCTACGTCGCCGTGTTCCTGCTGGCAGGCTCGGCCTATCTGGTTGCATTCTGTTTCATTCAGGTCCTGGCTCCGAGAATGAAGCTGGCCCGGGTCTGACCCCCTGGCCTATCCGCGTTTTTGGAAAGTTTCAAGTCTAAAGCTGCGTCGCAGCCTGACCCTCGTCTCCGCTAAACACGGGCGCGTGGCGCTAGTTTTGTTCGTGTTTCGTAACGCAAAACGGTCTGCCGTTTTTTTTTCTTCCGCCTGGGGCAGAATGCCTTCAACACTGAGGGGGGAGAGGTTTGAGTCCGGACGACTGCCCTAATTGCGGCGGCACAGGATACGTCGCGAAACCTGTCGACTTGAACGGTAAGTCTGAAGGAGTCGCGTTCATCCGGTCTAAGTGCCCCGTCTGCGCGGGCAGCGGCAGGAAATGCCCACTCCCACCCACGGCTGCGGGCTGACCGCACGGCCTGCGGTGCTTGCGAAAACGTACGGGTCCGGGCTGTCCATGTTTCCCGTCCTGATTTTGGCGGTCCGGGCCGCACGTTCTGCTTCTTCTGGTGTTCATCCCTTCGTATCTGACTGAGTTGTCCCGCTGAAATCAGCTGATCTCTGGAAAGAGCTCTTCAGGCAATCTCTGCCGTCTTCATCCGGCCGCGGCGACTCGATGCCGTCTCCACCCGATTCCGCCCATTGGCCTTGGCCCGGTACAACGCCTTGTCGGCCGCTTGCACGACCAGGTCGGCACTCGTCTTTTCCCTGGTAGACGACGCGACACCCATGCTCACCGTCACTGATAGAGGAGCTTGGGACTTCTCCCCGGCGAGATTCCGAATCGCGTCTCCTTTTCGCAGGCGCGCCCGGCCTCGCTGGTTGCGCCCAGACTGGTTGCGCCGGTCCGGTCCGCGCGGAACCTGCCGCCGGTCTCCGTTCCGTCGGCGAAATTCCGAGGCTTCGATCTTCGCCCGCAATTGCTCCAGATGATCCACCACCTCAGCCGTCGTCTTCCCCGGAAAAAGAATCGCAAACTCTTCGCCACCGCAGCGATAAGCCTGTCCTCCGCCGGTCACGCGCGCCAGGCTGGCCGCAACCAGGCGCAACACCTGGTCTCCGGTATCGTGACCATAGGTGTCATTGAAACGCTTGAAGTGATCGATGTCGACCACCGCAGTCGAATACGGATGCTGCAGGCGAAGCAGAGCATCGTTAAAAGCGCGCCGCGAAGGCAAGGTCGTCAGTTCGTCGTGATAGGCCAGCAGATAGGAATTTTCAATGATGGAGACGGCCAGAATGCAGGCCGCCGTGGCTGAGTATACGGTCGAAATTCGGACGGACCCGCCGAAGCGCAGGCTCAGAAAATAAGCGGCAAGAGACCACAGTAGCGCACTATCGATCGGTTTATGTGTCAGCAGGCATCGCACAAGAAGGATCATCCCTGCCGCGACGAATGCGAACAGGGCATATTCCGGCAACGAGATCGCAGCCCCGGCATGATCGCGATGGAGATGAAGAGGCTGCACGGCCGACTCAGCTCCGCGCCCCAACACCAGTACGACGACCGTTTGTACGAACAGAAACAGACCAGCGGGCGCCATGCTGGCGACGGTGAACCCACGCTCCTGCATCAACGCGGTCAAAACGAAATTCAGCGGCACCAGCACCGCCACTGCACTGACAATTGCCCCCAATGAACTGGATCCGGCGCTGGACGCAGCCCCGGCTTGTTCTGCCAGGAATAGCACCACGAACGCGATGAACGTTCGACTGGAATGGAAGCGCCAGGCCAGCAGCATTCCAGCGACCAGGGCACAGTAATACAGAAAACTCAGCGCGGGCAAAGCCAGGGTCAACCAACCGGAATACAGCAGCAGGGCAACCCCCAGCAGCAGAATCCCTCCCGGAATCAGAAGGGACTTCAACGCTGCTCTATTCCATGTTCGCAAGACCTGGCTCCAGTCGGGAAACTTCTTGGAAATTATCTCTGGCTTACAAGAGGCTAGGAATTGGCCGCAGAGGTTCGTGGGAGCCGGAAGCCGCGAATCCGCCATTCTCTTTTGGGCTTCGACGCCGTTTCCGGAAACCCTTCACCTTCGTGTACGTGCGGTTTGCGCTGCGCTTGAGCGGTCTCTAATTAAACTGAGGATATTGGATTAAGGACGGTTTACGCTGATGAGAATTCTTATCGCGGAAGATGATGAAGCGCTAGCCAAGTTTGTTCGTCAGGGTCTCGAAAGCGAACATTATTCGGTCGACGTTTTCCCGGATGGCGAGCAGGCGCGCAACGCGGCTACCGAGGTCGAGTATGACGTTGTAATTCTCGACCTAAACCTGCCCAAGCTCGATGGGGTGGGTGTGCTGCGCCACCTGCGGCTCAAAAAGCCCAGCCTGCCGGTACTCGTGCTCACTCAGCGTACACGGGTAGAAGACCGCGTCCAGTGCCTCGATACCGGCGCCGATGATTACCTGGCGAAACCATTTTCGTTCAGCGAACTTTCCGCCCGCATTCGCGCCCTAGTGCGGCGCAGCCACCTGCCTTCGGAGTCCGTGCTGGCAGTGGGCGATCTCAAATTGGATCGTGTGGCCCACCTGGTCGAGCGCGCCGGGCGCCGCATTGAATTGACTGCCAAAGAGTTTGCCCTGCTGGAATATCTCATGCTCAATGCCGGTCGCCGGGTCACTCGATCAATGATCATCGAGCATGTCTGGAACCTTACCTTCGACACCACCACGAACGTGGTCGATGTCTACATCAATTACGCCTCGGCCCAGGTCGACCAACGAAAGGTTGGCCGCCTCGCCCTCGCTATCCAGGTCGCCTTTCAGGAGCTTGGAGTCTTTCCCGCCTCCACCACCCAGATTCCGCTCGACAGCAACGATCCCATGCCGTTCAGCACCGTGCAGGCGATTCAAAATGTAAAACACAATGCCGAATTGGGCCGCATCTCTTCCTCCCCGGACGGAGATTTAGCCGGCGCCTCCCAGGAAGCCGACATCTCGACCCTACAGTCGGAACTGCGACAGGCCTTGAGTCGCGAAATCAATCTCCACACGATTGCTCTACACCGCGAAACCGACGGCTTGGTAATCAGCCTGCGAGAATTCGGATTCTTTGACAGTGGAGCCGCCACCCTGAAGCCTTCCGCTATCCCCGCGCTCGACCGTATTGCCTCCATCCTTTCGGTCCGCATCTGCCGCCTGCGGATTGAGGGCCATACCGACGACATTCCCATTCATACCCCACAGACGGCCTCCAACTGGGAACTTTCAACCGCCCGTTCGACAGAACTGGTGCGCCTTCTCATCCAGCGCTATCGCTTCGCTCCTGAGCGCCTCGCGGCTGCCGGATACGCCCAATACCATCCCATCGCCAGTAACGCGACGCCAGAAGGCCGCGCCCAAAACCGCCGCGTAGATGTGGTGATTCTTACCGAACATGTGACCCGAGTCTCCGCCCGGAATGAATCTTTACCGGCTGAAACCAGGCCGGCCGAAACTAGGCCAGTTGAAACTAAGCCGGCCGAACCCGCGCCAAAGCCTTCCCCAGCCGTGCGCTGACCCGGCGGTCCGCCGCTCTCAAGTCCATCCCTCCCTAGGCCGATAAAACTTCAGAGGATCGCCTCGGAGGACCGTCGCCGCGTTGACTGCGGAGTACTGATGATGGTCAACCTGGCGCCGGACACAGCCGACCGCTCCTCGATCCCGGCAGGCTGCGCGCGACCTCGCAAAGCATGATGCCTGCTTGCAGAAAGGTTTCAGCATGACCACCGCGCCAGTGCGGTCCGCCACCGCTCTCGAAGGCCCCCCCGACCCCGACTTGGTGCGCATCCGCGACCTCATCTATCAGGTCGCCGGCATCTTCCATCCTGACAACAAACTCCGCCTGCTCTTCGACCGTTGCGGCCGCCGCATGAAGGAGCTGAAAACTCAAAGTCTTCGCGAATATTTCGAGTGCCTCACCATCAAACCCATTCGACAAGCCGAACTGGTGGCGCTGCTCAACGAGATCACAATTGGTGAAACTTGTTTTTTCCGCAATATGCCGCAACTCGACGCTTTGCGTCAGATCATTCTTCCCAAAGTCATCGAAGCCAAAATAAACCTTCCCATGCGCAAATTGCGAGTCTGGAGTGCGGGCTGCTCCACCGGCGAAGAACCTTACACCCTCAGCATGATGATGATGGAAGAGGCCCAGGGCCGGCTCAAGAACTGGACCGTCGAAATCCTCGCGACCGACCTCAATGAGCGCTCTCTGACCCACGCCAGAAACGCCATCTACGGTGATTACAGCACGCGTCACCTCACTCCGTTTTACCGCCAGAAATATTTCACCCCGGTCGGAAGTCAGTTGCAGGTTCTGACTGCGTCCTGTTCCAACATCAATTTCAGCCGCCTCAATCTCTCCGACGACTCACGGATGACCTTCATGAAGAGTCTCGACGTCATCTTCTGTTGCAACGTGCTGATTTATTTCGATCTCGCCTCCAAGCGGCGCGTCATCCAGCACTTCTACAACAATCTTCTTCCACACGGCTATCTCTTCCTCGGCCACTCCGAGTCGCTCTACGGTGTCAGCGACGACTTTCGCCTGGTCCATTTACCGGGTGGCACAGCATACGTCAAAGGAGAACGCGCGCAAGCGCGAAAGTAGGTGGAGTTATGAATACAGCCGCGACCAAAGCGACCTTGCTCCAACGGCTCGAGGGATTGCAGCATATTCCGACGATTCCGGCGGTTCTGGGGCCCCTCCTGCGTTACCTGCAGCAGCCCACGGAACAACTCGACGTCCAGAAAGTTACCGAAATGATTGGCCAGGACAAATCTCTGGCCGCGCAATGTCTGCAGATGGCCAACAGTCCGCTCTTCGGACGTTGGCAAAAAATCGACACTCTGCGCTCCGCCGTCATCGGACTCGGATTTCAACGCGTCGGCGACATCGCCATGTCCTGCGGCGTACTCAACATCATGCCCCGCGACTGTGGCCTCGATCCCGTTGTGTTTTGGGAGCATTCCCTGGGCTGCGCTCTGGTTGCCCGCCATTTCGCGCGAAAAATCTCCTACCCCGATCCAGGGAAGGCCTACCTGGCCGGCCTTCTCCACGATCTCGGCATCATCGTCAATCTCTGGGTCCTGCCCAAGGAATTCATTGTGGCCTTCGAACTGGCCCGCAAAGAGGGAATTCCTCTCCGCGAAGCCGAGCAGACGGTCCTCGGCTTCACTCATTGCGACAGCGGTCTCTTGCTGGCCAATCGCTGGGACCTCGCCCCCGACCTGAAGGAGGTCGTGGCATTGCACCATTCCCCCCAGGTATCGAAGGAGCATACCGCATTGGTTACGCTGGTGGAGCTCAGCGACCTGCTTTGCCGCATGAGCGGCCTCAATTACGGATACGTCGAAAATCGGCAGGTTAATCTTCTGGAACAAACCGGGTTCGCCGTCCTCTCTCAGCAATGCCCGGGCATGAAGGATCTCGACTGGGCCCGCCTGACCTTTGAACTGGACTCTTATCTGGACGAGGTGCATGCCCTGGTCCGCGCCATTTACCGGATATGACCCCGGCCCCGACAACTGGTCCGTCCATCCGCGTGCTCATCCTGGATGACAGCGCATTCATGCGTACGGCTCTTTCCCGCATAATCGGCTCCGAGGCTGGAATGGAAGTCGTTGGAACCGCTCCCAGCGGAACTGAAGCGCTGGAAAGAATCCCCACTCTCGATCCCGACGTGATCACCCTCGACGTTGAAATGCCGGGACTCAACGGTTTGCAAACCCTGCAGCGCATCATGAGCAAGTCTCCGCGGCCCGTCATCATGGTCAGCTCGTCATCCGAGAACGGTGCCGGCAGCACCTTTGACGCTCTCGCTGCCGGAGCCTTTGATTACGTCCCCAAACAGCTGTCCGCAGCATCGCTCGACATCCTTCACATTCGAAACGATCTCGTCGCTAAGATTCGCGCGGCAGCAGCCACGCGAAGGCCCAGCACCGCAGGAACCTTTTTTCGCAAACAGCCTCAGCCCGCCGCCCCGGAGCTGCGTGATGGTGTTCTTCCCCCTCCGCTCATCATCGTCCTCGGGTGTTCCACCGGGGGCCCCAAAGCTCTGCAGGAAATTCTGCCCACCCTTCCCCCCGACCTCGCCGTGCCCATCCTCATCGTGCAACATATGCCGCCCGGTTTTACCGGACCGTTCGCGCACCGCCTCAACAATCTGTGTTCTGTCACCGTACGTGTGGCCGCTCACCGCGAAATCCTTCAGCCTGGAGTCGTATACCTCGCCCCCTCGGGCACGCATATGACGGTAGACCGCTCCTCCGACCCGCGCGGTGCTCTCAGCCTCGACCCGCATCCGGAAAACTGTCTGCACATCCCATCCGTCGACATCATGATGAAGTCCGTTGCCCTTGCCTTCCGCAGTTTGGCCATGGGAGTCATTCTGAGCGGAATGGGCTCCGACGGCGCTGAGGGCATGATGGCCATCCACCGCTATGGCGGCCTCACCATCGGTCAGGACGAGGCCACTTGCACCGTCTACGGCATGCCCCGCGCCTGCGCCGAATTAGGCGCCCTCACCCGCGTCGTTCCTCTGTCCCAGGTCGCGGCTCAAATCGTGCAGGCTAGCCGGTCGCGCCGGCTGGCCTGATCCCATTTCCTTTACCGTTCTTGATCTTTCATATTCCTGCGTACCGGATTTCGATTCTCCACAATCTTCTTCTCCGCCATCTCCTGCGAAATCGATCCGCTCTCGAACTCTTCCCAGCAACACTTTCGCTGAATACGGCTTCGCTAAACACTCTTCCTTTTCATCCGCCTGCAACCCCATGTGTTCGCCGTATCCCGTAACCAACAAGACTTTAAGGCTTGGATTCGCACGCCGTAGCCGCGCTGCCAGCGAGCGTCCACTCTCTCCCGGCAAGATCACGTCGGTCAACAACAACTCCACCGCGCCGCGGCAATCTTCATATTCGTGCACCGCCTCGACCGCATTCTTCGCCGTCAAAACTCTATATCCCGCAGCTCGTAGCACCTCGCCCGTAACTTCGCGCACAAACCCTTCATCCTCGACCAGCAGAATTGTCCCCATTTCCGCCCGTGCCTCGCGGCCGAGCGTGTTCTTGGGCTCGCCCGCTTCTTCCCGCATTTCACTGTGTGCGCTCATCGTTTTCTTCCCTCGCCAGCGATTTCGAGAGTCATCAGGCCGCGGACCTCCGACACCGCGAAGTCGAAGGGGATTCTCGCCGAGCCACTTGATGCCAGCGCGCCATTCTCAACTGCTTTCGCAATCTTGTAGTTAGCACCTCGACTGCCATACCGGTGACCGCGCAACTCGCAAGGGAGTTGCCGAGATTGCAATGACTTAGGCAGGGGGAACATCGTTCCAGGGAAGAAGTAACTTTCATCCCGTCCATTCCGGGAATGATGGGCGGGAATCAAGACCGATTCGGCACGAATTGGCACGCAGCGACGGTCGCAGCGATGACCGAAGCAACGACCGAAGCAACGACCGGAACAACGACCGAAGCAACGACCGGAACAACAACCGGAGCAGCGACCGCTCCTATTTCGGGCTCGTCAGAATCGTTTCATAGGGATCGAGCACAATCTTGTGCGTCCCAGCCGGAGCCGCCACGTGGAACGCCGACTCTCTCCCGTCCGCAAATACCCGTCCCAGGAAGACCAGTTGCTTCCCCGCAGTCAACGCATAAATCGGGACTGCGGTCACCAGATCCTCCGGCCCGTCCGTTTGCAGAATCGTTCCACTCACTGCCAACCCCGTGTCCCTGGGAGTGAACTTCACCGACTTGAGTTCGAACTTCGGCAACGCGGTGCCGTTGATCCATCCTTCAACAAACCAATCCAGCGACTTCTTGCCTTCGAAACGTAAACCCGGCGGAAGCTCTTCGGCGAACACGTTCATCAGTTCGCGCGTGCTGATCGATTTGCCTTCATACCGATCCCGTACCTTGCGCAGTGCGCGCACGAAGGGTTCGTCCATGCCCGTGCTCTGCTTCAGTCCCGCATCCTGTCGTGCCGCATCGTTCAACATGCTTCGCAACATATAAAAGAGCCAGGTTCCGCGGCCATAACTGATGGCCTCATATCCATCCGGAAACCTCGACGACAGCAGCCGCACCCCCAGCGTCACCGGGCCGGCATCCATCGCCGATCTGCCATCTTTATTTTTCTGCACCAGATCGCGCCGGTACTCTTCCATGATTTGCCGGAATCCCGCTGGATTTTTCTCCTGCAACATCATCAATGCGCAGTAATTCGCCAGCCCTTCGGAAAACCACTGGTCGCGGTAGCCGCTCCAGGGAATCAGATCGCCCCACCACTGATGCGCCGTCTCGTGCGCCGGAATCATCTGCTGGATCAGAATCCGGTACGGTTCGAAGTGCAGCTGCTCGCGTTGCTGCTGGTCGAGAAAGGCATACGACGAGAGAAACACCAGCCCAGGCCAACCCTGGCTGTCGCGCCCTGGCATTTGGGTCAGCGCCAACCGGCTATAAGGATAGGCGCCAAAGCGCTCGGCATAATACTGAATCGCCCGCGCCGCCGCCTGCCCGACCGTCGCTGCCGTCTGCGCCGGCGACGGCCGGTCCGGCATGATTACCCGCG
>Ga0209006_10003269_pt1 | contig 14757 bp, 9 predicted proteins | sample JacPin_JW_Ref_O2_FD_188567 | JGI IMG/M metagenome (GOLD analysis project Ga0209006, IMG submission 188567) | Forest soil microbial communities from Algoma, Ontario, Canada - Jack Pine, Ontario site 1_JW_Ref_O2 (SPAdes) (version 2) | ecosystem: Environmental > Terrestrial > Soil > Boreal... | reverse complement strand
TTATTTTCGGCCAAGAACGGGTGATCGAAAATACCCTGGTGACGATCCTGTCCGGCGGTCACGCGCTGCTGATCGGCGTGCCCGGGCTCGCCAAGACCAAACTGGTCGAAACCTTAGGGATTACGCTGGGGCTCGACGCCAAGCGCATCCAGTTCACGCCCGACCTGATGCCGTCGGATATTCTGGGCGCGGAGGTGCTGGACGAGAGCAGCTCCGGCAAACGCTCATTCCGCTTCATTTCGGGACCGGTGTTCGCGCAACTGTTGATGGCCGACGAGATCAATCGCGCCAGCCCGCGCACCCAGTCGGCGCTGCTGCAGGCAATGCAGGAACAGCACATCACCGTCGCGGGCGCGCGTCACGACCTGCCGAAGCCGTTCCATGTGCTGGCGACGCAAAATCCGCTGGAGCAAGAGGGGACCTATCCGCTACCGGAAGCGCAGCTCGACCGGTTTCTGATGGAGATCGACGTCGACTATCCGGATCGCGACGCCGAGCGGCGCATCCTGTTCGAAACCACCGGCGCCGAGGAGACGCTTGCCAAGGCCGCCATGAACGCCGACATCCTGATCGCGGCACAACGGCTGGTACGGCGGCTGCCGGTCGGTGACTCCGTCGTCGAGGCGATCCTCTCGCTGGTGCGCTCGGCGCGTCCCGGCCCCGAGGGTGGTGAGGGCGGCAAGCTGATCGCCTGGGGACCAGGTCCGCGCGCCAGCCAATCGCTAATGCTGGCGGTGCGCGCGCGCGCGTTACTCGACGGCCGTCTGGCGCCTTCGATCGACGATGTGCTGGACCTCGCCGAGCCCGTTCTGAAACACCGCATGGCGCTGACGTTTTCCGCCCGCGCCGAAGGCCGCACCATTCCCGACGTAATCAGGCAATTGAAGGCGCGGATTGGTTGATGGCCGCCGAGACCAAGCACGCAACGCAGGAGATCACAGCAATACGACGTGCCGATGGCGAAAGCCGGTCGCTCGCCGCCACATTGCCGCGTCTCGTGCTTGAAGCTCGGCGCATCGCCGCCAATGTGATCCACGGCCTGCATGGCCGGCGGCGCGCCGGCGCAGGCGAGAGTTTCTGGCAATACCGGCGTTTCGCGTCCGGCGAGCCGGCACAGACCGTCGACTGGCGCCGCTCGGCGCGCGACGACCATCTTTATGTCCGCGAACAGGAGTGGGAGGCCGCGCATACGGTGTGGCTTTGGCCCGACCGCTCGCCGTCGATGGCGTTCGCGTCGAAAGCGGCGCGCGACAGCAAGCTGGAACGTACCCTGATCGTCTCCTTCGCGCTCGCCGAACTGCTGGTCGCGGGCGGCGAACGGGTCGGCATCCCCGGCCTGATGAGCCCGACCGCAAGCCGCACCGTGATCGACAAGATGGCGCAGGCGATGCTGCATGATGATGCAGCCCGGCTCAGCCTGCCGCCGGCCTTCATACCCTCGGCGCTGTCCGAAGTCGTGGTGCTGTCGGATTTCTGGTCGCCGATATCGGAGATCAGAAACATGCTGGCCGGATTATCGTCGTCCGGCGCGCATGGCACGCTGATCCAGGTTGTCGATCCCGCCGAGGAAAGCCTGCCCTATTCCGGCCGGATCGAGTTCGTCGAGCCGGAAGGCGGCGGCACCATCACCGCAGGCCGCGCCGAAAAATGGGCCGGCGACTATGTCGCGCGCGTGGCGCTGCATCGCGACCAGATTCGTGCCGAGACCAACAAGCTCGACTGGCTTTTCTCCACCCACACCACCAGTCGCTCGGCCGCCGAACTGCTGTTGTTCCTGCATGGCGGCATGATGGTGAGCAAGGCAACCGCGCGCACCGCGACCGTCAAGGCGGGACGCAGCGCATGATCGCCGGCCTCCCGCTCTCCTTCGCCGAACCGCTTCTGCTGCTGGGCCTGCTGAGCCTGCCGCTATTGTGGTGGCTGTTGCGGGTGATGCCGCCGCGGCCGCGCCGCATCGAGTTTCCACCAACGCGGCTGTTGTTCGACATCGCGCCGAAGGAAGAAACTCCGTCGCGTACGCCGTGGTGGCTGACGGCGTTGCGCCTTCTGGCTGCGACGCTGGTGATTTTGGCGGCGGCGGGGCCGATCTGGAATCCGCAGACCGGCCTTGCCGGCTCCAGCGCGCCGCTTCTCATCCTGCTCGACGATGGCTGGAGTTCGGCTTCCAGTTGGGACACCAGGATCAAGGCCGCCGATGAATTGATTGCCAATGCCGATAACAATCGGCGCGGCATTGCGCTGGTTCCGCTGTCGGAGCCGACCCGCGACATCACCATCATGCCTGGAGGCACCGCGCGCGTGGCGTTGCGTCAGCTCAGCCCCAAACCCTACGCGATCGAGCGGGTCGAAACCTTGCCCGCGATTACGGGTTTCCTGAAAGCCACCGGCGACTGCGAGATCGCCTGGCTGTCGGATGGCGTCGATACCGGGCGCGGCCCGGACTTTGTCGAGGGGCTGGGCAAAACGATTGGGGATCGCAGCCTGACGATATTTGAAAACGGCACGGCCTCCCCGCTGGCTTTGGCCGCGGCCGAAAATGCCGCGGCGAAAATGACCGTGAAGGTGCTGCGCGCCAATGGCGGCATTGCCACGGGCATCGTGCGCGCGCTCGACCAGAAGGGTTCGCCGATCGGGGAAGCCCGCTACACGTTTGCGTCCAACGACCGCGAGACCGAGGCGGCGTTCGACCTGCCGGTCGAATTGCGCAACGATATCGCGCGGCTTGAAATAGCAGGCGAGCGATCCGCCGGGGCGGTGCAACTGCTCGACAAAAGATGGCGCCGGCGCGCGGTCGGCGTGGTCAGCGGATCGACCAATGACACCGCGCAGCCGCTATTGGCGTCGACCTTCTATCTGACGCGCGCGCTGGCGCCGTTCGCCGACGTGCGGCTGGGCGATCGCGGCGCGCCGCAACAGGCGATCGCGCAATTCCTCGACCAGAAGCTGCCGATGATCGTGCTTGCCGATGTCGGCACGCTGTCGCCGGAAATTCGCGAGCGTATCAACGCCTGGATCGAGCAGGGCGGGGTGCTGGTGCGTTTTGCCGGACCTCGTCTGGCGCAGGCCGATGACGACCTCGTGCCGGTCAGGCTGCGTCGCGGCGGACGCAGCCTCGGCGGCAGCTTGACCTGGGAAAAGCCGCAGCATCTGGCTTCCTTTGCGGCCGATGGGCCGTTCGCGGCGCTGCCGGTGCCAGGCGACGTTACCGTCAACCGGCAGGTGTTGGCCGAACCCGACGCGGTGCTGGCGACCAAAAGCTGGGCCTCGCTGGAGGATGGCACGCCGCTGGTGACAGGCGAACATCGCGGCAAGGGCGTGGTCAGCCTGTTTCATGTCTCTGCCGACATGCGATGGTCGGATCTGCCGATGTCCGGCTCTTTCGTCGAGATGCTTCGGCGGATCGTCGATATGTCCGGCTACACTTCAACGCCCGGCGCGGGCATTGCCGGCGAGACGAGTAACGAAACGGTGGCGCCGCTGCGCACCCTCGACGGTTTCGGCGCGTTCGGACCGCCGCCTTCGACCGCCAAACCGCTTCCCGCGGACTTCCGCGATCGGGCGGCGATCGATCATCCCCCCGGATTCTATGGCCCGGCCGATGGGCCGCTGGCGGTCAATGCGCTGGCGGCGGCGGACCGCATCGCGCCGCTCGATACCACTGCCATGCGTGCCCGGCACGCCAGCTACACCAATGCCGAACCGCGCGACCTGCGCGGCATCCTGCTGTCGTCGTCGCTGGCGCTGTTCCTGATCGATGCGATCGTGGTGGCGTTGCTCGGCGCCGGCATCGCGGCACTGCTGCGGCGTCGCGCGGCGCCGGCCGTGTTGGTGCTGGGGCTGGTGTTGTCGGCGATGTCGGTTGCGCCGTCGACGGTCCGGGCTGACGATGCCGCCGATGATTTCGCGATGAAGGCGGTGTCGCAAACGAGGCTCGCCTATGTCGTCACCGGCAATGCCGACGTCGACTCCATCGTCAAGGCAGGCATGGCCGGACTGACCTTGTTCCTGGCGCAGCGCACGGCGCTGGAAGCCGGCGATCCCGTCGGCGTCGATCCGGCGCGCGACGAACTGGCGTTCTTCCCGCTGATCTACTGGCCCATCGTGCCCGGCCTGCCGAAACCGCCGCAGGACGCCATCAATCGCATCGACGCCTACATGAAACAGGGCGGCACCGTGGTGTTCGATACCCGCGATGCGATCGATGCGCCGCCGGGCGAAGGCGGCGAGTCGCAGACGCCGGGAATGTTGGCGTTACGCGATATCCTTTCGTCGCTCGACGTTCCCGAGCTTGAGCCGGTGCCGCGCGAGCACGTGCTGACCAAGACGTTCTACCTGCTGCGCGATTTTCCCGGCCGATTCACCTCCGGCCAGACCTGGGTCGAGGCGCTGCCGCGCGATGAAGATGACGATGAACAGGCAGCATCACGGCCGGCCCGCGGCGGCGACGGCGTTTCGCCTATCATCATCACCTCGAACGATCTAGCCGGCGCATGGGCGATACGCCCGGACGGCCAGCCGATGCTGCCGCTGACGCCGGGTGAGCCGCGGCAACGCGAATTCGCGTTCCGGGCCGGCGTCAATATCGTGATGTATACGTTGACCGGAAACTACAAGGCCGACCAGGTGCATGCACCGGCGCTGATCGAACGGCTCGGGCAGTAGGACCGCGACATGCAATACGGTATCACGTTCGCGCCGCTGGTTCCTTCGCTCGTGCTTTGGCTCGCGCTCGGCGCTATCGTTGCGATCGCCGGATTGCTGCTGCTGTCGAGGGCGCGTGGCGCCGCGGTGCGCGTAACGGCGCTGGCGCTGATCCTGCTGGCGCTGGCCAATCCGTCATTCACCCGCGAGGACCGCGAGCCGTTGTCGTCGGTGGCCGCGGTTGTAGTCGACAAGAGCCCCAGCCAGAATTTTGGCGATCGCATGACCGAAACCGCCAAAGCGCAGGAGGAACTGGTCGACAGCCTCAAAAAGATCAAGGGGCTGGATGTGCGGGTGGTCGAAGCCGGCCAGGCCGACGGCGAAACCGATGGCACCAAACTGTTCGGCGCGCTGTCCTCGGCGCTGTCGGATGTGCCCGTCGACCGCGTCGCTGGCGCGTTCCTGATCACCGACGGGCGGGTGCACGACATTCCCGCCAATGCCGCGGCGCTCGGATTTCAGGCCCCGGTGCATGCGCTCATCACCGGGCGCAAGGATGAACGCGATCGCCGCATCGCGATTTCGGCGGCGCCCCGTTTCGGCATCGTCGGACAGAGCCAGACCATCACCTACCGGCTGGACGATCAGGGCATCACTGGCGACCGCGCCAGGGTCGTGGTGCGCCGTGATGGCGAGGTGATCAACCAGCGCACCGTGCAAAGCGGCCAGACCGTCAACATCGATATCGATATCAAGCACGAAGGGCCGAACATCGTCGAGATCGAGGCTTCGCCGCTTGCCGACGAATTGACCCTGGTCAACAACCGCGCGGTGGTTGCGATCGACGGGGTGCGCGACAAATTGCGGGTGCTATTGGTTTCGGGCGAGCCGCATTCTGGCGAACGCACCTGGCGCAACCTGCTGAAATCCGACGCCAGCGTCGATCTCGTGCATTTCACGATTCTGCGGCCGCCCGAAAAGCAGGACGGCACGCCGATCAACGAATTGTCGCTGATTGCATTTCCGACCCGCGAACTGTTCCAGCAGAAGATCAACGAGTTTCAGCTGATCATCTTCGATCGCTACGCCCGCCAGGGCGTGCTGCCGATCGCCTATTTCGACAACATCGCGCGCTACGTGCGCAACGGCGGCGCGGTGCTGGTATCGGCGGGTCCCGACTACGCTTCCACTACCAGCATCTGGCGCACCCCGCTGGATTCGGTGTTGCCGGCCGAGCCGGTCGGCGTCACCGAGAAACCGTATTACGCGCATCTGACCGACGCCGGCAAACGTCACCCGGTGACGCGCGGGCTGGAGGGCTCGGCCACCGAGCCACCGCACTGGAGCCGGTTCTTTCGCACCGTCGACACCCGCAACGCTACCGCACCCCCGGTCATGACCGGCGCCGACGGCAAGCCGCTGTTGCTGCTGGCGCGATACGGCGAGGGCCGCGTCGCCCTGTTGTTGTCGGATCATATCTGGTTGTGGGCGCGTGGTTATGAAGGCGGCGGCCCGCATCTCGACCTTTTGCGGCGAATGTCGCATTGGCTGATGAAGCAGCCGGATCTCGACGAAGAGGCATTGCGACTGCAGGTTCGCGGCCACGATTTGATGGTGCTGCGCCAGACCATGGCCGACAGTGTCGCGCCGGTAACGGTGACTTCGCCGTCGGGCGCCACGAGCGAACTGAAGCTGAACGCCGGCGATCCCGGCACCTGGCAAGCCGCGATTCCGGCCAATGAACTCGGCCTGTGGCAGGCAACCGACGGTACGCTGAAGGCGCTGATCAATGTCGGCCCGACCAACCCGAAGGAATTTTCGGAAGTAACCTCCACGACCGAGACGTTGAAGCCGCTGACGCAGGCCACCGGCGGCGACGCAAGGCGCGTGGTCGACGGCTCGAGCGTCGAGCTTCCCCGCATCGTGCCGGTGCGTGCTTCCAGCGTGTTTCGCGGCGACGGCTGGATGGGCGTGAAGATGCGCGACGCCAGCGTCGTGCGCGGCGTCGGCGTGCTGCCATTGTTCGCCGGCCTGATCGGCCTGCTGCTGCTGCTTGGCGCCTTCGCCGCCACCTGGCTGCGCGAGGGGCGCTGACCCGCATCGCGAGGCGTTGCAGGAATCACACAGACCATAAGAATTCCGCCGGCCACGTGAATGGACTACGGTTGACAGCAAGCGTAGATCGCTGCGAGGTTATATTATAACGTCGGAGCGGCAGAGATGCCTTGTTCCGACCTGGGGCGCATGCCGACATGAAGTGGTTCCGATCGCATATCAAGCAGGGGGCGCGGCTGGCGCTGTTCGCGCTGGCAATCCAGTTTGCACTTTCGTTCGGGCATTTCCACGGGGTCGCCGCCGAGGCGGCGCCCGCGATCCAATCCGGCGCAACGCAGTCCGGCTCCGCAAATGCCGACGGCCTCGCCGCGGCTGAGGTCAGCACCGCTGCCCAGCAGCAGTCCCCGGCCAATCCCGATTCCGACCGGCATTCGAACGACACTTGTGCGATCTGTGCCGTCATGGCGATGGCCAACGCGACGCTGTTTGCGACGCCGCCGGTGCTGTTGTTGCCGCAGGCCGTTGAGTTTCTGTATCTCGCCACCGACGCCGAGTTCGTTCATCTGAACGCCGTCCGCGTCGCTTTTCAGGCCCGCGCTCCCCCCATCTCCTGACATCGATTGCTTGTAATCTCGGGGATTGCCGCGTCATGCGCGGTCAATTCATCGCGATGCTGGCGCTTCGACACATTCGCATGTGGCTTGGCGTGAGAGCGCGACCGAGAGAGTCGAATCTTTTCAAGTTCTTCGAGTTCGGGTCATGTCTGATCGAACCAATCGCGCGTTTCGCGCCCCCCTGCTTGCCGGCTGTTCGCTGCTGGTACTGGCAGCCTTTGGCCAGACGTTGCGGGCGCAGGAAAGGCTACCCGACATCGTCGTGGAGGCGCCGAAGCAGGTCGCAAAGCCGCAGCGATCGAAGCCGAGCGCGGCGGCATCTCGGCGCCCCGCCTCAAGGCCTGTGGTTGCGGCGTCGACCGCGCCGCCATCGGCGGCCGCCCAACTCGCCGCCAAGGGTGAGCATTTCGACCAGGCGCGCAGCAACATCTTCACGACCATCGGAACCGCATCCACCACGATCAGCCACGACACCATCCAGGATTTGCCCCAAGGCCCCAATGCCACCGTCGAGCAAGTGCTCCAGCAATTTCCCGGGGTCTCGCAGGATTCCGCTGCCAGCGGCTCGCTGCATGTCCGCAACGATCACGCCAACGTTCAATACCGGATCAACGGCATATTGCTGCCTGACGGCGTCACCGGTTTCGGCAGCATTTTCGACACCAGTTTCATCGGCAGCATCGCGCTCGTCACCGGAGCGCTGCCGGCCGAATACGGATTGCGCACAGTCGGCCTTGTCGACATCACGACCCGCACCGACCTTTTCAACAACAGCGGCAGCGTCAGCATGTATGGCGGCAGCCATGGAACCATCGCGCCGAGCGTCGAATATGGCGGCACGTTCGGCAACACCTGCCCCGCGAGCACGACGACGACCACGGCGGGTTACGTGAAGGCGACACCGACTTCCACCGCCGTCGATTGCTTTGCCGGCGTGCAGTATTACTTCACCGGCCGCTATCTGCAGAACACGGTGGGGATCGAAAATCCGACGCCCGCCTACAATGCAATTCACGATTTCACCCAGCAGGAACGCGGCTTCGCCTATATGTCCGCGTTCATCGACCCGACCACCCGGGTCAGCCTGATCGCGGGAACGGCGAATAACGACTTTCAGATTCCCGACGTTCCCGGCAAGCCGATCGGGCAGAGCGCCGTGCCGGTCACCAGCGCCTTCGGCGTCAACAGTTTCAACTCGGCCCTGCTCAACGAGAACCAACGGGAGTTCACCCAATTCGGCGTGCTGACGGTGCAGAAATCCTACGAGGGTTTCGACGGGCAATTGTCCTATTTCACCCGCTACAACAACCTGCAGTTCACGCCGGACCCGATCGGCGATCTCCTGATCAACGGCATCGCCTCGACGGTCACCCGCAACACCTATACCAACGGCGTCCAGGGCGACGCCTCGTATCAGCTCAATTCGGCCCATACGCTTCGCACCGGCTTCACGGTCAGCGGCGAGCAGTCGTTCGTCGGCAATTCGTCGCTGGTCGAGCCGTGCATGCTGTGCAACGGCACCGACAATGGGCTGCCTGAGACCATCACCAACAACGTCTCGAAGCTCGGCGTGCTGATGGGCGTCTATGCCCAGGATGAGTGGAAGCTAACCAACCAGCTCACCATGAATTATGGCCTGCGCTTCGACCAGATGTATCAATATGTCGATGCCAACCAGTTGAGCCCGCGCCTGAGCTTCACCTACAAGCCGTTCGAGGACACCACGTTCCATGTCGGCTATGCGCGCTACTTCACCCCGCCGGTGCTGGCTGAAGCGGCCCCGCCCAACATCGCCTTGTTCAACAACACGACAGGCCAGGTGTCCGGCCAGAGCGATCCGGTCCAGCCGGAGCGCTCGAACTACTATGATGCCGGCGTCGATCAAAAGTTCAAATTCGGATGCGCTCCGGGGGGAAAAGACTGCTCCAGCCTCGAGCTAGGCGTCGACGCCTATTACAAGGTTGCAACCGACCTCATCGATAACGGAAATTTCGGCCAGGCGCTGGTGCTGAGCGCCTTCAATTACGCCCGCGGCTGGAACGAAGGCATCGAACTCCACGCCAAGTACACCAGCGGCAACTTCCAGGCCTACGGCAACGTCTCCGTGGCGCAGCAGCGAGCGATCGACCCGGTGACGAACCAATACCTGTTCGACAACACCACGCCGCTTGCGGACCTCGGCGGCTTGACCGCGCTTCAATACGCCCAGACGCACTTTCTCTATACCGACCACAACCAGTTCGTGACCGCCTCGGCCGGCGCCATCTATCAGTTTTGCGGCCGGATCGCCACCGCGGTAGAAGCGTTCGGTGACAACGGATTCTCGTGGTGCGGAATCAAGCTGAGCGCCGACATGATCTACGGCAGCGGCCTGCGCAATGGCGACAACAATATCAGCACGCTGCCGGCCTACACCCAGGTCAACGTCGGCATCAAGCGCGAATTTTTGCTGCCGAACGATCCCCTGCCGATGACGATTCGTTTCGACGTCGTCAACCTGTTCGATACGATCTATGAAATCAGGGACGGAACCGGCATCGGCGTGTTCGCGCCGCAGTACGGCCCACGCCGCGGCTTCTTCCTCGGCGTTTCCAAGAAGATCTGATCGGCGCGCCTGCGTTGCGTCCGACCGGAGGCAGCCCTATAGAAGGCGAAGCCTTGGGGAGGCCAGGTTGCGCGCCAGCGGATTGCCGGAGAGGTCAAGGGCCGCGTTCTTCGCGCCGCTGCTGCTTGCGCTGCTGGCCGCGACGCCGGTGGCCGCGCAGAAGAGCGGCGGTACGCTGCGGCTCTATCACAACGACAATCCGCCCAGCACCTCCTTGCTGGAGGAATCGACGATCGCCTCGGTGACGCCGTTCGCGGCCGTGTTCAACAACCTTGTGGTGTTCGATCCCGCAAAAGTTCACGAGAGCATCGAGACCATCATCCCCGATCTCGCGGAAAGCTGGTCCTGGGACGCAACCAACACCCGACTGACCTTCAGGCTGCGGCAGGGCGTCAAATGGCATGATGGCCAGCCGTTCACTGCCAGGGACGTGCAATGCACCTGGCGGATGCTGATCGGCAAGGGCGATACCCAGGACTTCCACCGCAATCCGCGCAAGGTCTGGTACGGCAAATTGCAGGACGTCAGCATCAACGGCGATTACGAGGCTACCTTCGAACTGAGCGAGCCGCAGCCCAGCCTGCTGGTACTGCTGGCGAGCGCCTTTTCGGCCGTGTATCCCTGCCACGTTCCGCAACAGGTCATGCGTACCAGGCCGATCGGTACCGGCCCGTTCAAGCTGGTCGAATTCAAGCGCGGCGACTCCATCCGTCTGGTGCGCAATCCCGATTACTGGAAAAAGGACCGGCCCTATCTCGATGAAATCACCTTCCGGGTGATCGACAGCCGCGCGACGCGAATGCTCGCTTTCGCGACCGGCGAATTCGACATCACCTTTCCCTCCGACGTCAGCATTCCCCTGATCAGGGATATCAAGGCGCGCGCGCCGAATGCGATCTGCGAAATGATTTCGACGGGAACGTTGATCAACCTGATGGTCAATCGCGTCAATCCGCCGTTCGACAATCCCGACATTCGCCAGGCGATGTCGCTGGTACTGGATCGCAGGCCCTTCAATACGCTGTTGATGGAAGGGACCGGCCTGATGGGCGGGGCCATGCTGCCGAAGCCGGTCGGCGAATGGGGCATGCCGCCCGACATGGTCGCGTCGCTGACCGGCTACGGGGCCGATACCGAGGCGAATATCGTCAAAGCCCAGGCGATCATGCAGAAGCTTGGCTACAGCGACGCTAACCCGCTGCCGATCAAGATTCAAACAAGGAATCTTCCGACCTATCGCGATCCGGCGGTGATTTTGATTGATCAACTCAAGAAGATCTATATCAGCGGCGAACTCGATATCCTCGATACGCCGCGATGGTACGCCAGGTTGGCGAAAAAGGACTACACCATCGGATTGAACGTGACCGGCGTCAGCGTCGACGACCCCGACGGCAATCTGGTCGAAAACTACTCGTGCAAATCGGAACGCAACTATACCCAGTACTGCAATGCCGAGATCGACAGGCTGATTGCCGCGCAATCGCGCGAACTCGACAGGGATAAACGCCGGCAGATCGTCTGGGATATCGAGCGCATCCTGGTCGACGACGCGGCGCGTCCGGTCATCCTGCATAGCGCCGCGGGCAATTGCTGGCAGCCTTATGTGAAGGGTTACACGCCGCACGACAACAGCCAGTACAATTATATGCGGTTCGAGGATGTCTGGCTCGACAAGTAGGTTATCTACCGCGCCATGCTCCAGTCCGGGCGTATCGGGCCGGAAACGCCTGACATTGCGTCGTCGGCCAATTCCGCTACCAGCAGGCGGTCGTAATCCACCGGGCCCGGCATGGTGACGCTGCCTTTGGCTATCGGCTTGAAGCCGACGCGGCTGTAATAGGCGAGGTCGCCGACCAGTACCACCAGGCGATGGCCTTTTGCCTTGGCATCCCGCAACGCGCGCTGCAGCAACGCGCGGCCGACGCCGCGGTCGCGAAACGGTGGCTCGACCGTCAACGGCCCCAGCAGCAGCGCCGGCGTATCGCCGATACAGATCGGCAACAGTCTCACCGAGCCCACCAGCAGCGTGCCGATCCGCGCCGTGAACGAAAGATCGAGCAGGTGATCGACATGCTCGCGCAGCCGATAGGCGCTCAATACGAAGCGGCCGGGCCCGAAGGTGCGCGCGTTCAGACGCTCGATCGCCTGCGCGTCGTTCGCGGTCTCGGGCAGTATGGTGAGGGAAAGATCGCTCATGCCGATGCGCGGGATAGCATCTGGCGAGGACGCGGTCCATCGTCCCGGACCGGCCACGCTCAACGCCGCGTCAGTTCCTGACAGCAGGCTGCGACAGATAGGCCAATAGCTTCATCTCACGGCGTCCCCGCGTGACCGTATCGAGCACCAGCCCCGACGACACCGACAGCACCGCCAGAATCATCAGGCCCATCGACAGAATCGCGGTCGGCAGGCGTGGAACGATGCCCTGCTCGAGAAATGTGGCAATGACGGGGATCGCGAGGCCGAATGAGACCAGTGACAGAAACATTCCGATCGCCGTGAAAAAGCGCAACGGCTTTTCCGACCGGTAGAGTTTCAGGATGGTGGAGAGAATCCGAAAGCCGTCGCGCCAGGTGTTGAGCTTGCTGAACGACCCTTGCGGCCTGGCGAAATAGGGTGTCTCGACCTCGGCGACCGGCAGCGCCAGTTCCAGCGCGTGGACGCTCAACTCGGTTTCGATCTCGAAGCCGTCGGAAAGTACCGGAAAGGATTTGACGAAACGTCGCGAGAACACGCGATAGCCGGAAAGGATGTCGGTGAAAGCCTGGCCGAACATCGATGACAGAAACCGGGTCAGCATCCAGTTGCCGGTGCGATGGCCACGCCGATAGGCCGCGGCGGTCCGATCGACGCGATGGCCGACCACCATGTCGAGACGGTCCGACAGCAGTGTCTCGATCATGCGCGGCGCACACGATGCGTCGTAGGTGGCGTCGCCGTCGACCAGCACATAGATGTCGGCATCGACATCGGCAAACATCCGCCTGACCACATGCCCCTTGCCTTGGCGACGCTCGCGCCGCACCTGCGCGCCGGCGTCGCGCGCGACCGCGGCGGTGTCGTCCGACGAGTTGTTGTCGTAGACATAGATTTCGGCCGAGGGCAGGAATTCCCGGAAATCGGCGATCACGGTTGCGACCGCGGCTTCCTCGTTGAAGCACGGTACCAGCACCGCGACCCGCAGCGGTGCAGTTTCAGCTTGCGGGAACTCGCGTTCGGCAAATTCGGCGAGCGCCTCCGCCATGCCGGCCAGGTCGCCACGAAGGGGGCGCTTCGGGTTCCGCACCGCGCTCATCGGGAAATCCTTAAGGGTTCGTTAGGGTTTTGCCCTCCGATCATAAGGATCGATCGCTAACGATCTCTAACGCCAGGTCGAAAGCGGCGCCCTGTTTTCCAGCACTTCCGCTATTCGCAGGCGGGTGCCTTGCGTGGTTTCCGCCGGCAGCGCGCCGGAATCGAAAAAGCCGCAGGCGACGATCTCGCGGTTCGGCTCGGGCAGACGGTCCTGGCTGAAATGCCTGACGACGTAGATCGCGACGTGGTCGCGGCGGGAAACATGGCTGTTGAAGAACACCCCATGCAGGACCGGCTCGCCCAGCACTTCGATCCGTCCCTCTTCCAAAAGCTCGCGGCAGAGTGCATCGCGGAAAGTTTCGCCGACCTCGACACCCCCGCCCGGCAGGTGCCAGCCGGATACATAGCTGTGCTTGACCAGGAATACGCGGTTATCGCCGTCCAGCACCACGCCGCGGACCCCGAGCGTCATGCCGCGGGCGAACCGCCAATAAAGATGAAAAAACCACCGCAGCACCGGTTCGAATCTCTTTCGCAAGACGTGCAGGTTCATTGCATCGTAGATCCCGAAAATATCCCGATCCCAGCTTTGATCCTTGCGCTCGCGCGGCCGGCTTGCCAATAGATTGCAGGAATTCTTTTTGGGGTTTTCGCTGACATGATCGTGCGGCTGATATTTCCCACCGGCAATCCGATCGGATGCATGTGATGGCCGCATTCACGCTTGCCCATTTGTCCGATCCGCATCTTCCGCCGCTGCCTGCCCCGCGGCTGATCGATCTCGCCGGCAAGCGCGCGCTCGGCTATCTCAACTGGACGCGCAATCGCCACAAATACCAGAAGCGCGACGTGCTTGACGCGCTGGTGTCGGACATGCAGGGGCAGGGGCCCGACCATATCGCCGTCACCGGGGACCTCGTGAATCTCGCGCTGGAAGCGGAATTTGCGCAAGCCGCGGCGTGGCTGGAGAGTGTCGGCGAACCGGATCGGGTCACCGTGATCCCCGGCAATCACGACGCCTATGTTCGGGCCACCCGGCATCGCTTCGCGGACAGCTGGCGAGAATACCTCGGCGACGATGCGCAGGCCGGAGGCGTGGGCCCTTCATCGTTTCCGTTCGTGCGCCGGCGCGGCCCGATAGCGCTGATCGGCATATCGTCGGCGGTCCCGACACCGCCGCTGATGGCGACGGGTTGGCTGGGGCGCGCCCAGCGTGATGCGCTGGAGCGCATGCTGACGGGTTTTTCCACTGAGCCGGTTTTTCGCGTGTTGCTGATCCATCATCCGCTGCGTTCGAATTCGCGCTTCAAGCGGCTGACGGATGCCTCCGACCTGCTGGCGTTGTTGAAGCGCCACGGCGTGGAACTGGTCCTGCACGGCCACGATCACGTTCATTCGACGATACGGATCGATGGGCCGAATGGCGCGATACCCGTTGTCGGCGTGCCCTCCGCATCGGCGCTCGCACATGGCCGCTATCCGGCCGCGGCGTATAATCTGTTTTCGATCGAGCGTATCGGCGGCGCATGGCAATGCGAACAGACC
>Ga0209006_10003268_pt1 | contig 14761 bp, 10 predicted proteins | sample JacPin_JW_Ref_O2_FD_188567 | JGI IMG/M metagenome (GOLD analysis project Ga0209006, IMG submission 188567) | Forest soil microbial communities from Algoma, Ontario, Canada - Jack Pine, Ontario site 1_JW_Ref_O2 (SPAdes) (version 2) | ecosystem: Environmental > Terrestrial > Soil > Boreal... | reverse complement strand
GGACGAGACGCCCGTCCTCCACTAGCGCACGGACGCTAGCGCTTGCTGCGTGGCCTCTAGCAGCGCTTCCGGGCCGACCGGACGTCCGGTGGCGCGTTCCATCCACAGGTCCGGGGTGATGCGTCCCATCCGGGCCATGCGCTCAAACTCCGGCCCAATGCTTCCCGCTTTCTTCATCTGCTCCTCAATCTGAAATGCGATCGTGTGGCCGATGGGATAATCGGGAAGATAGAGGAACGAATCGATCATGTGCGAATAAACTCCCAGCAGCACGACGTCGTTTTTGTGGAACACCGGCGCGTAGTAACGATTCCAAATGTCTTTCGCGATTTGCACTGTGGCCTGATCGAGCTGCTTGGGCGTGGCTTGCGGGTGGTCATACATCCAATGCCAGACGCCCATATCCACCAGCGCGACTCCGGCGATTTCGTACGTGCCCCAGAAATCGTTCAAGGTTTTTTCAGCTTGGCTTTTGGCGTCAGGCGCGGGCAGGCCGAGCAGTTCAAGGTCATGTCCCTGAAATACGAATGCGAGCGCTTCGGTGAAAGCCGTGTTGGGCACGCCTTGCAGCAGGGTGAAATCGTTGTCGTTGAGCGAGAAAGTTTGCTCCACGTTGTGTCCCATTTCGTGTACGGCGATGTTGAAGCCTTTGTAATTCATCCCGGCTTTTTCGACGCGGGTGCGCAGGTGGGCTTTTTCCGCGCGCATGGACGATCCCATGGCGTGACCTGAGCCGCGCGCCGGATCGACGACGATGTTGGCGGCAACATGCTGCGCGCGGTCAGGCGCGAAGCCAAGCTTGATGAGCAGATTGGGAATGTCTTTCTGGTAAGCCTCAGCGGTCGGATATCTCTTGGCAACGATCTCATCCAGCTGCGCTTCGGTGTACTGGCTTCCCGGACGAAAACCGTTGTACCAGATATCGAATGGCTCGAGTGGACGGCCCAGCCGAGTCTGAATCAGCCGCGCAGTCTGCGCCACCAGCGGCGAACTCAGCACTTGCTCCAGCATGGCTTTTACGCGGACTTCAGGAATCTCGCGATCTTCCTGGAATCGCCGGTCGATCAGCGTAGGCGCGGTCGGAGAATAAGGATCGGCTTTCCTTGATGCGATATACGTCTTGAGCAGCTTAGCGTAGCGCGTGTCGGGCTCGGGAGAATTCGAGATCGGGTTTGCAATGGCGGCGTCCGAATCTTTCGCAGCCGCAGTTCTAACTTCGTTGGTGTAAGGATTCCAGTCCACGGCAGGATTGTTGATCACTACTTGTGGAATGGTTTGAGTAACAATCCGCTCCATCACTTGCTGAATCATGCGCTGTTTGGCGAGGCCGTTCTGCTTGTCGGAATAGTCGGCTTTTATTTCGTCACGCAAGTTCCAATGGCTTAGCAGGCGCATTTTCGCCGGGAAAAGACGCTGGCCTTGCGGATCAAGCAGGTGATACATCCAGATGTTATATTGCGCGACGTATTGTGCGGATTCGGCCGCGGCCTGAGCAATGCCCAGGTTGACGTCGGCTGGGATGCGTTTGTCAAAACGTTCGGCGAGGCGCACTTCGGCCCATTGCCGGCGGGTCCAGTTCGGGCCATTCTTTAGACGCTCGTCAAGCGTAGTCAGCGGGAAGTTCAGCAGGACGATGAAGGCAAGTTTGTTATTGAAGAAATCATCGAGCACATGGGCGGACGGATCGTAACCTGCGAACGTTTCGTCGAAAGGAAGCACCGGGCCGAGATCGAGATCGGATTGCTGGTTGAACTCGCGCGAGATCTCGTGCATGTGGCCATCGAGTTGTTCGAGCAAGCTTTGAAAGCGGCTGAACATGGTGTCGAGGCTGGCTTGATCACCGGCGAAATTTGTGCGAACGAATTCCTCGAAGGTCGCGGCATCGCCGTCATCCGTACGCCAGAATTCGGCGACCTGATGCAGCCCCTTTTCGATCCTGGGCGCCTGTTGGCTGCCGTATTTGCCGATTAATTCCTTTTGCAATTTGCCTGTTGAGTCGTTCATCCACGACGGGGAAACAGTGGCGGCGGAGGTGGAAGCGTTCTGCATCAAAGTCTCCTCTGAAAAAAGTGGAACCGTGAGCCATAGAATTACGCTTGCTAAAAAGGTCAGACAGAAGCGTGCTTTCATTTTCTGCTCCTTAATGCCGAGTCGGGTTGCGGATAAGGCAAGGAATTGCTGAACTCGGAGATGTCGGAAGTTGCGAAGTCGGGAAAGGGCAGCTTGTGGTTCTCCCGCCATTGCTCAACTTCGCGCGAAACGGCGGCAGCTTTATCTTGATCGACGCCGGGATCACGCCCCAGATAAACCGTGCGCGAAGGGAACGCCAAACTGGTGCCCGAAACTTCGATGATATCCGTGATCCTAAGCAGCAGGTCTTCCTGGATGGCCAGAAATTCCGCGCCGTCGCGAGTCAGAATGTAGCAAAAGATTTCGAGAGTCAGCGCGTTGTTGTCGAATCCGATAAATCGAATGCGGGCGCCGTCGGTTTCGACTTTAGGATGTTCGTAAAGCAGGCGCCGAATCTGGGCAAGCATATAACGCAGTTGGTCCGAGGAAGTTTCGTAGCGCAGCCCCAGCTTGCTGTTGAAAAGAAGTTTGTCGCGCCGGCTGAGGTTCTCGATGTTCATGGTGGCCAACGAGCCGTTGGGAATGGAAAGCTGGGTCCGTTCCGGCGTGCGGATGCGAGTCGACCGAAGGCTGATGTCTTCGACCGTGCCGGTCCGGTCGCCGAAGCGGCAAACGTCGCCGACGTGAATAACTTCGTCTCCGAGAAGAGAGATGCCGCCGAAAAGATTCTCCAGCGTTTTCTGGGCGGCGAACGCAACCGCAATTCCGCCGATTCCCAACCCCGCCAGCGCGGTGGTCATGTTAAAGCCCAGCGTGCTGAGGATGAGAAAGACGGCGAGGATCAGAATCAGCGCTTTCAGGATGCGCTCGCCCAAAAGCATCACCGATCCCGTGCCCGCTTGTCCCGCATAGATGGCGCGCTCGCGAACTCGTCGCGCCAGGCGCTGCAAAATCCGCCACAGCAGCCAGTTGAAGCCGATAATTAACGCTACCCCAATAGCCATCTGGTAATAGTGGCGCGGTAGCAGCGGCAGACGAAGATACCTCACGCAGAGCGCATCGATGATTGCCGTCAGTACGAGCCACAGCGGACTCGATATGGCATCCCATGCCGGACTCAGCGATTGTTTATGTTGCCGCAGCCAAAGGTATCGCGGGAATTTCAGCAGTTGAACGGTGAGCCATCCCAGGCCCGCGGCGAACGGTATGGCGACGAGAATCGCCAGCCATTGCCATACCGGCATGCCTGCGAACTCGTTGTGGACAAGGAATTCAGGAAGCTTGGTTTCCACCTGGCGCACTTGTACTTGCTCATACAGTTCGGGAATCTTGGCCAACGTGTCCGATGAGATGAGCCAAGTCCGAGCGCCGTTCGCATCGGGAACGTGTACCAAAGTCAGGTCGTCATCAATATCCCCTGCAGAGAGAACTCCTATGCGCTGCCGGTCGAGTGGAATTCCTTCCTGCGGAGTGCCCTCGCGCTGATTGCTGATTGCTCTCAAATCGCCGGTGAAAGCGCGATCCATTACTAATTTCAGTTTTGTGGCGAGATCTTCTCCTTGGGTGAGTCTCCGGGCGCTCGACATTTGCAGATACTGCGCGGCGGTCGAATAGTTTCCCGCCTGCACCGCCTGCAGAAATCCGTAAACTGTTCCGCTGGGAGTATCGCGTCCCAGCGGATCGTGCGCTGTATTTGCAGCCCCCGGCATGGCCGATTGTGCCGGCACGAGTTGCCCCTGAGCGCCGGCGGAGAGCGCCAGAGCCAAAAGAATCCAGTGCGCGGGTTTAAGAAGAAAAGACATAATTCCGTCTCCATCAGGCCGTGCGATTGCAAACACCGCGCCCGCAACCGATGCCTTTATAGAGAAAATTCATTGTACCGAAAGGCGGGAACGGCGGAATCACTGGCGCTTGGGCCGGTAAACGTGCGTGCTGGTGCCGAAGAAAACTTCGGCTGATTCCATTACCGTCTCCGAAAGCGTGGGATGCGGATGGATGGTAAGCGCAATGTCGTGAGCGACGGCTCCCATTTCAATGGCGAGCACTCCCTCGGCGATGAGTTCACCGGCGCCGACGCCGACAATCCCTACGCCCAACACGCGCTCGGTTGGCGGATCGATAATCAGCTTGGTCGTGCCTTCGGTTCGGTCGAGCGTCATGGCGCGCCCCGAGGCTGCCCAAGGAAACTTGGCCACTTTGATTTCGCGATTTTCTTTTTGTGCCTGCGTTTCGGTCAGGCCGCACCAGGCAATCTCAGGATCGGTGAAAACCACGGCGGGGATGGCATTGGGCTCGAACGCGACTTTGTGTCCGGCGATGGCTTCCACCGCGGTGCGCCCCTCGTGCGAAGCTTTGTGCGCGAGCATGGGTTCGCCAACCACGTCGCCGATGGCGTAAATTGCCGGGTCGTCGGTCTGCAGTTGTTTGTTCACCTGAATGAATCCGCGCGGACCGACCTTGACTTGCGTCTTCTCTAATCCTGCGATTCCCGAATTTGCTTTGCGTCCCACCGAAACCAAAACTTTGTCGAACACTCTCTCGCGCTCTTTCACCTCGGGGCCGTCCAAAGTCACCCGGATTCCACTGGGTTCTTCTTTCACAGCGGAGACGGTGGTGTTGAGTAAAATGGAATCAAAGATCTTTTCCATTCGCTTATGCAATGGCAGAACGAGATCGCGATCCGCTCCGGGCAGAAGTCCCGGGAGCATCTCGACCACCGATACTTTGCAGCCAAGAGCGGCGTATACGGTGCCAAGTTCGAGGCCAATGTAACCGCCGCCGACGACCAGTAAAGAGCTCGGAACGTCGCTCACATCGAGTGCGGAAGTCGAATCCATCATCCGTGGCGTTTCAAGTTTGAGGCTGGGAACGATCGCGGGACGTGAGCCGGTAGCGATCACGATACGATCGAAGGTCAACGAATCTTCACTTCCATTTATCCGGCTGACGCGAAGCGTATTCGAATTTTCGAATGCGGCACGTCCCTGAATATATTCGACCTTTCTTTGTTTCGAGAGTTGGCCAAGCCCGCCCGTCAACTTCTTGATGACGCCTTCTTTCCATGCACGCAGGCGTGGCAGGTCGATCGTGGGATCGCTGTAGTCGATGCCCCAGTTTTTCGCGTGGCGGGTTTCACCAATCAGTTTGGCAACGTGAAGCAGCGCCTTCGATGGGATGCATCCACGATACAGGCAGACGCCGCCCGGATTCAGTTCGGGATCGATCAGCGTGACTTTCATGCCCAGGTCGGCGGCGAGGAAGGCGGCGGCATAGCCGCCGGGGCCTGCGCCGATTACTGCGATGTGTAGATTCGAAGCTTCCGCCATAGAAAATCATTAACCACGGAGGACACGAAGGTTCACAAAGAAATGCGAGCGGATAAATCTGACTTCAGTTTTCCTTCCTGTGACTTTGTGTCTTTTTTGGTTTCCAGATTTCATCCTTGAACCGACAACAAAAACGGCTGCTCGAAAGCTTCCGCGATCCAACGCAGAAAGCGGGCGGCATCCGCGCCATCGATCAGCCGGTGGTCATACGACAACGACACCGGCAGCACCAGGCGCGGTTCGAACTTGCCATTCATCCATACCGGCTCGGTGCTCGAACGCGATAGGCCGAGGATGGCGACCTCGGGATAATTCACGATAGGCGAAAATCCCGTGCCCCCGATTCCGCCGAGGTTGGTGATGGTGAATGTGCCGCCTTCCATCTCTGCCAGGCTGAGTTTTTTGTCCTTGGCCTTCCGCGAAAGCTGCGTAAGCTCGGTGGCAAGTTCGACAATATTTTTCTTGTCGACATCGCGAATCACAGGAACCAGCAGTCCGCGATCTGTATCGACGGCCACGCCAATATTGATGAATTGTTTGTAGACGATTTCATCTTGCGCCAAGTCGATGCTGGCGTTGAACTGCGGAAATATTTTCAGCGCCGACGAGCAGACCTTCAGTGCAATCGCCGTGACTGTCATCTTGCCGCCGGCTTCCTCAGCCTTCGGGGCAAAGCGCGCGCGCAAGTGCTCGAGTTCGGTAATGTCGGCTTTGTCGTGTTGCGTGACGTGAGGAACGGTCGTCCACGCCTGCCACAAATGCTCCGCGGTTTTGCGCCGCACTCCACGAATCGAAACGCGCTCTACTTTTCCCCACTTGGTGAAATCGGGTAATTCCGGCTGCGCGAATTGAGCTCCGCGCGGCGCCTGCGCGGCTGTCGTAGCAGATGCGAGCAAAGACTTGGAATGAGCCTTCACGTCGTTTTCGCTGATGCGCCCGCCGGGCCCGCTTCCTTTTACTTCATGAATCTCAATGCCAAGCTCTCGCGCCAATCGCCGGACGTGCGGGGCTGCGGGCACGGGATCGCGATGCTCGCTGCCAGCTACTTTTTCCAACTGCGCCGGCATGGCGAAACTCGGAAGAATTGGCTGCGGTTGATCGGGGGGAAGCGCTTGTTCCTCGGTCTTGCCTTCGGCGTGGATGGCAGCCTGAAAAGCCAGGCGCGCACCTTGCTGTCCTGAAACGTGCTCTACCGGAGCATGCTTCGGCCGCTCAGTCTGCGGTGCCGCAGCACCTTCCAGGGTGAAAATCACCTGCCCGACTTTAACTTTATCGCCTTGCTTGACGCGAACTTCTTTTACGATCCCGCTGATCGAAGACGGAACCTCGATCACAGCTTTGTCGGTTTCCAATTCCATCACCGGCTGGCCTTCGGAAACCTTACCGCCCGGAGAAATCATGAGCCGCACCAGATCGCCTTGCGTGATATTTTCTCCTAGTTCAGGCAGCTTGAATTCGGTAGGCATTCGGGTAGCAGGGGATGGAGAAGCAGATGCAGCGCGCCGCTCTCTTTGAACCGTTGCCGGCGGCGACACTGGTGAACTCGCTTTCGAGGCAGAGGCTGACGCGGCAGCTTGTTGCGCTTTCGGTTCCTGCGTGGGTTCCTTCTCGAGCGAGGGCACCCGCGCCACTCCGCCTGCGCCGTTTTCAAAAGTGAAGATTACCTGGCCTACTTTGATCTTCTCGCCTGTTTTGACGCGAATCTCTTTGACTACCCCGCTAACGGTAGATGGCACTTCGACGACGGCCTTATCGGTTTCGAGTTCCATCACAGCCTGGCCTTCGCTGATGGCGGCTCCAGGCGAAATCATCAGCCGGACGAGGTCCCCCTGGTCGATGTTTTCGCCGAGTTCCGGAAGTTTGAATTCTGTCACCGTAACTTTTTCTCCCTTACTAACTGATTGCCGGGTTCGCTTTCTCCGGATTGATGCCGAGATCTTTGATTGCCTTCCGCAACGTTCCGGCGTCTATTTGTTTTTCGCGGGCCAGCGCGTTCAGGGTGGCCAGCACAATGTGCTTTGCGTCCACTTCAAAGAAGTCGCGCAGCGCCGCGCGGCCTTCACTGCGGCCAAAACCGTCTGTACCCAGCGCCACTAATGGCCGCGGCACCCACTGTGCGATGGACTCCGGAAGCACCTTCATATAATCCGATGCTGCCACGAAGACTCCCCGCGCGTCTTTTAAGCATTGCGTAACATACGGCACGTGCGGCGTCTCTCCCGGATGCAGCATGTTCCAGCGCTCGCAATCGTTGCCATCGCGATAGAGGCGCTTGTAGCTGGTCACGCTCCAGACATCGGCTGCCACTCCGTAGTTTTTCTCCAGAATCTCCTGCGCTTTGAGCACTTCAAACATAATAGTTCCGCTGCCGAAGAGCTGGGCGCGAAGCTTTGCATCTTTTTTCTCGGAGGCTTTGAAGCGATACAGGCCTTTCAAAATTCCATCCCGCACTTCCGCTCCTTGCGGCATCTCGGGCATCGGTACGGGCTCGTTAGTGACGGTCAAATAATAAAAGATCGACTCCTGATCCACGTACATGCGCTTGATGCCGTCCTGAATAATTACGGCAATTTCGTAGGCGAAGGCCGGGTCGTAGGCGAGAAGATTTGGCACGGGTAATGCCAGCACATGGCTGTGCCCGTCCTGATGCTGCAAGCCTTCACCCGCGAGCGTAGTTCGGCCGGCGGTGCCTCCAATCAGGAAGCCGCGAGTGCGCATATCGGCAGCGGCCCAGATCAGATCGCCAATGCGCTGGAATCCGAACATCGAGTAATAAATAAAAAACGGAATGGTGTTGATTCCATGGTTTGCATACGCCGTTCCCGCCGCAATGAACGAACCCATCGACCCCGCTTCGGTGATGCCCTCCTCGAGGATCTGCCCGTCTTTTTTCTCGTGGTAGTACAGCAGAGTGTTCACGTCCACCGGCTCGTATTTTTGTCCCACGCTCGAATAGATTCCGATCGTGCGGAACAACGACTCCATGCCGAACGTGCGGGCTTCGTCCGGAACAATCGGCACAATTAATTTGCCGATCTCCGGATCTTTCAGCATCTTTTTCAGAATGCCGACGAACGCCATGGTGGTGGAAACTTCGCGGCCTTCGCTGCCCGCTTCAAATTCCTTGAAGAGCTCGCCGTGGTCGGCGACCAAAGCCTTGGCCCGCGTGCTGCGAGCCGGAACATAGCCCCCCAATTCCTGGCGCCGCGCGTGCAGGTACTGCAGCTCCTCGGAGTTTTCCTCTGGACGATAGAAAGTAATGTTCGACACCTGCTCGTCGCTGAGCGGAATATCAAAGCGCGTGCGGAATATTTTTAGCTCGTCTTCGTTCAGCTTTTTCTGCTGGTGCGTAACATTCTTCCCTTCGCCCGCTTCACCCAGTCCGTAGCCTTTGATCGTCCGCGCCAGGATCACCGTTGGCTGGCCCTTGTGTTCGGTGGCCGCTTTGTAGGCCGCATAGACCTTGCGCGGATCGTGGCCGCCCAACCGCAGCCGGCGCAGCTCGTCATCGGAGAAGGGTTCGACCAGCTTTAACAGCCGCGGATCGGACCCGAAGAAATGTTCGCGGACATACGCGCCCGATTCGACCACCAGTTTCTGATATTCACCGTCCACCAACTCGCCCATGCGCTTGACCAGCAAACCTTCGGTGTCGCGATCCAGAATCGCGTCCCATTCCGTGCCCCACAGAACTTTAATCACGTTCCATCCGGCGCCGCGGAACGCCGATTCCAATTCCTGAATGATTTGCCCGTTTCCGCGCACCGGCCCATCCAGCCGTTGCAAATTGCAATTGATCACAAAAATCAGATTGTCGAGTTTTTCGCGCGACGCGAGCGTGATTGCGCCCAGCGATTCCGGCTCATCGGTTTCGCCGTCACCCAAGAAGGCCCAGACCTTGGCGTCGGTAACCGGTTTCATGCCGCGATTTTCGAGGTAACGGTTGAAGCGCGCCTGGTAAATCGCCATCAGCGGCGAGAGGCCCATCGAAACGGTGGGGAATTCCCAAAAATCGGGCATCAGCCACGGATGCGGGTACGACGACAATCCGCCACCCGGCTTCAATTCCCGCCGGAAATTTTCCAGCTTCTCGGTCGAGAGCCGCCCTTCCAGAAACGCCCGTGAGTAAATCCCGGGCGCAGCGTGGCCCTGAAAATAAATGGTGTCGCCGTCGAATTCGGGACTGCGCGCACGGAAAAAATGGTTGAAGCCAACTTCGTAGAGCGTCGCCGAAGACGCGAACGTCGAAATGTGCCCGCCGATGTTGTGTTCCTCTTTGTTGGCACGGACGACCATCGCCGCGGCGTTCCAGCGCACTAAACTCTTGATCCGGCGTTCGAGTTGCTGGTCGCCGGGGAAATCCTGCTGGAGTTGATGCGGGATGGTGTTGACGTACGGCGTGTTCGCGGTGAACGGAATTTCAATCCCGATCAGTTTGGCGTGCGCGCGCAATCTTTCCAGGATGTAGGTAGCCACGTCCGGCCCGCTCGATTGCAAAACCGAATCCAGTGACTCCAGCCACTCCTGGATTTCATCCCCGTCTAAACCGTGCAGTGGCGCAGTAAGCTCGTTTTCCATGGCCTCGTCGTTCCTCTTGCCTGGCGGCGCGCTCAACGTGCTCCGCTCGAAAGCCGTACCCTTCGTGGATTTCTACGTACTTAGAATACACCCGACTTCATGTCGCGCCCATAACAAGAAGTGATTGAAACCAGAAGCCGAAGTGACCGTCGATTACGAGCTGACCGAAATTGGCATAGGACATTATCTCGCGGGCTTCTTCCCGGCCAGCTTCGCGATAAATTCCCGGTCAGCCGGTAGAAAATTCAATTCACTCAGCGTTTCCGGCGCGCGCCACTCCATCCGTTCGAACGCTAGATTTCGGGCCGTGTCTGGGTTGATCGACGCCGCGAAGAAGGTCAGTTCGATCGGCTCTCTCAGTTCGGCATAGCGGTGCTGCGTGCGAAAAAGCGCGGCGCCAATCTCAGCGCGCGTTCCTAGCTCTTCGAGCAACTCCCGGCTCAGCGCCTGTGGCAAGGTCTCGCCCGGTTTCACTTTGCCGCCGGGAAATTCCCACATCAATTCAAAGGTGTCGCCGCGCCGCCGTTGGCACACCAGGATTTTCCCATTCGATTCGATCACGGCAGCGACCACGCTCAGCATCGTCGGTGATCCTGGCGCGGTTTCACGCGCGATCCTTCGCTCGCTTGCGCGTTTCTGGCGTGAAGCCACGAAGCACGCGAAGCAATTCTTCCGCACCTCGAACCAGCGGCGGGCCCGGGGTGTTCAGCAATTCGTCGCGAATCACGGCCACGCGCCGGTTCATTACTGCCGCAACGTTCTTCCAGGCGGGATTGCCCAGCGCCGTCGCGGGCTTGGACCGCGTGCCAGTCGCTGCCCACGCCAGTACGATCACGTCTGGGTTTGCGTCCGCAACTTGTTCGTCGCTCACGCGCTGGCCGGAAGGAACGACTAGCCTCCCTCCAGCCATAGTCACCAAGTCATCCACCCACGTCGGGGAACTGATGCGCGGGTTCGGCCATGCTTCGCAATAGACCTTCGGGCGTTCCACCTCGCGACGGTTGCCCCCACGCCGCTGTACCTTCTCGAAGCCGGCCCTCATGCGCGCGATCAGCTTCTCCCCGGAAGCGGCACGTCCTACCACGCGTCCGAGAATGCGAATGTCGGACTCAATGTCGGCTAATGTTCGTGGATTGATCGCGAGGAAGGCAATGGGCTGCGCCAGCAGGCTTGCGACGGTCTCCGGCGCGAAGGGAACTGAGCCAATTACCAGCGTCGGCTGCAGTTTCACCACTTCATCGACATCCAGCTTCCAGCAATCGCCCACCCCAGGTCGACGCCCCACCGCGGCGACGTCCTTGCACCACCGGCTCACAGCCACCAGTTCGCGTCCCGCACCCAACGCCAGCAGAATCGACGTGACGTTTGGCGCGAGTGACACGATACGAATTGCGTCACGATGACTCGATCGTTTCATTCGCTCCAATTCTAATTTCATCGTGCGGATTTGTGTCCGGAAATTGCCCGCAAGAATAAAAACGCGCCGGAGAGGGTCGCTCTCCGGCGCGGGTGAAGTGTGCGTCGAAATTTACTGCGCGGCTTCTACCTTCTTGAGTGCCGGCTTCGGGATTTGCCAGAGCAGGCCCGCATCGTCGGCGGCATTGGGGTAGAACTGCGAAGACTTCTTGCCCGAGGGCAGCAGCACGATATCCGCGCGGCGATTGTAGGCGTAGTAATCGCCGGTGATGTTCTTAGCGCGTGCCTTGGGTGCCGGATTAGGATTGGTGTCCACCAGGCCTTTCACTTCGGTCTTGTCCATCGGGCGATCCTTACCGTAGGCTGCCGTCTGGATTTTGTCGGCCGAGATGCCCTGATCGACCAAATACTGCTTGATGCGTTCGACGCGGCGTTCGCTCAAGTCCTGGTTATGGGGCTTGGAACCGCGAATGTCCGCGTGCGCTTCGATCGAGAGCTTCGCATCCGGGTCGTATTCCAGATACTTCTTGAATCCGTCGGCGAGCGTCGCGAGTTCAGCTTGTTGGCTCTTGACCAACCCAACTTGCGGGTTCTTCTTGTCCGGGTAATCCGTGGGATAGAACACGCTCTGCAGCACGACGTCCGGAATCGGTTCGATCGAGCCGGTGACGTGAACCGCAGCAGTCTGATCCAGCGAACCGCCGCAAACGTTTGTGGCGTGCAGCACATAGTTGCGATTCTCGTCCACCGGGCCAATGTCGGTCTTGGCCGGATCGGCCTTCACAGTCTGCGAGCCATTCAGGTCAACTTTGCCGAACGGGTCGACGTTGACGGAATCCGCATTGCCGGTGGTCCAGGTCACGGTGCCGCTGTCGTCGGTGATGACTTTGTCGCCGATCTTGCGGTAGTGCAGATCGGACGGGCTGGCGGTGATGCTGCCGGTCACCACGGTGTTCACGTTGACGCCGGCGGTCGTGGTGGCTTTGCCGCCCGGACCCGTGCCAGTCAAAGTGTAGTTGGTGGTCGCGTGCGGCGAGACGCCGGTGCTGCCGCTCGGGCCGCCAGCGGTCGCGCCGTTGTCGATCGACGTATCCACGACGTCCGCGGTGGCCCACGAAAGAGTGCTGGTCTGCCCGCAATTAATTCCCGCCGGGTTGGCGGTGAAAGAACTGATTTTGGGCGGCGCGACCACGACCTGGGCGGATGCGAGTCCCGCCTCAAAGCGGGGCAGCGGACCCTTCTTGGCCAGTTCTTCGCCGCGCTTCCACGGCGACTTGGTGACGCTGCCATTCTTGGTGACGTGAATTACGACTTTCTCGTTGGCACCCACGGTTACGGAGCCGCTGTACAATTCTTTGTCGTCGCGCATGACGGTGACTTGGTGCGTTCCGGGAGGCACGATCAAATTCTGGTGAAACCACCAGTCGTGGTTGAATTCGTCGACGTTGCCGACGAAGTAGTCCACTTTCTTTCCGTTCAGCAGAACCGCCGCCTTTCCTTGCGGCTTGAATTCGACCATGATCAGGCCATAAGGTCCCGGGACCTTATCGCCGTAGGCCTGCAAGACCACCGCGAGATCCGTCGATTTCCCGGCAGTGATGGTGACGTCCTGGGAGAAGATTTTGTATCCGTAGTTCACCACTACGACGGTGTGCTTGCCGGCGGCCAGCGGAATCGAGTGGCTGCCCTCACGGATGGCTTTGCCATCCACAAACAAATAGCCCTGGGGAGGCGTCACTTTCAACTTGAGCTTGCCATCCTGTGCGAAACTGGCAGTCGCGCTTAACGCGAATGCCACCGCGAGGGTGAAGATAATTCCAAATCGTCGCATCGCTATCTCTCCTGAACGTTCCATGTGAGCGAAATATGATCCGCTTTTTCGCGCCCGTTCGAAAAAGCGTCTGACTGGACTGGCATAAGTTATAGCGCAAAGCTTCTCGTGTCAATCACTTTGACACAGTGGAGCGAAGGATTTGGAAACGTGCTTGACCATGTTTGCATCAACTAAGGTACACATGCGCGCTCGTCGTGTGAGTACATGAAATACTCGATGCAGCGCTCATAGTCACCTGAGGAAAAAATCCGCCCACTTCGCGATGTTTAACGAAATTATCCTCGAGCACTTCCGTAATCCGCGCAATGCCGGTGAGCTGGCGGGCGCGAACGCACAAGTGGAAGTCAGCAATCCGGTCTGTGGTGACATATTGCGGCTATCCGCAATTATGAATGGCGCGCAAATCGTGGAAGTACGGTTCAAAACCCAGGGATGTGTCGCCGCGATTGCGGCGAGCTCGGTGTTGACCGAGATGCTGGCCGGAAAATCGGTGGAGCACGCCCGCGCCATCACTGCGCTGTCCATTTCGGATTCGCTGGGCGGTTTCCCGGCGGCGTCGTTTCATGCGGCGCAATTGTGCGTGGACGGAATTGCGGCGCTGCTGCGCAAATCTCCGGCTGCCTAGCGCGAGCGCACCCCGAATCGGTGTCGGCGCATTTCCTCTTCATCCCAGGTGACCTAGCGCTTTGCGCATCGTTTCCGGATCATTCAGATTCAGGATCACGCCGGCTTCGTCGGTCTCGATTTCGGCAATCGCGTCGGGGTGGGCCCAGACCACCTGACGCGCGCCGACGTTGGGGGATGCGTCGAGAAGTTCGGCGTACAGGCTGGCGTGGAAAATCACCGGATGACCGCGGCGGCCCTGATGCGTAGGCACTACGATCAATTTCCGGTCGAAATCGAATTCAGCAATGAGCCGCGACACCAGTTGCGACGAAATGAGTGGATGATCGACGGGGCAGAGCAGCAGTCCCGCAGTTTGGTCGGCAGGCAGGCTGCGAATTGCGGATTGAATGGAGGAAAGCTGGCCCTGCTGCCAATCCTGGTTCACCACGACCGTTTCTTGATCCAACTTTAGTTCGGCCCGAATACTTTCGGCGTTCGCGCCGAGTACGACGCGAACGATGCCGACGCGCGGATGGTTCGTGGCCTGGAGCAGATGTTCGACGAAGGTCAGGCCTTCGAACGGCACCAGCGCTTTCGGCCGGCCCATGCGCCGAGACTCTCCGGCGGCAAGAATGGCGGCGGCGAGTTTTTTCACGCGCTAGTCTCGCTGGAGGAAAGCGATTTCGGAAAGTTTTATGGATTTATTATTTTGGTTCGAGGAATTGCGGCGGACGGCGATCAGTTCGGCGGTGATGCTGATGGCGATTTCTTCGGGAGTGAGCGCGCCGATGTCCAGGCCGACGGGAGCATTGACCCGATCGAGCTGGGCAAAGGTGAGACCTTCTTTTTCCAGCGCTTTGTAGACGGCGATCACTTTGCGTTTACTTCCCATCATGCCGATGTAGCGCGGCACGAAGCCGCGCGCCTCAGT
>Ga0209006_10003267_pt1 | contig 14761 bp, 10 predicted proteins | sample JacPin_JW_Ref_O2_FD_188567 | JGI IMG/M metagenome (GOLD analysis project Ga0209006, IMG submission 188567) | Forest soil microbial communities from Algoma, Ontario, Canada - Jack Pine, Ontario site 1_JW_Ref_O2 (SPAdes) (version 2) | ecosystem: Environmental > Terrestrial > Soil > Boreal... | reverse complement strand
GAGTTTTTGCACAGGTGGGTGAGTGGTTAAAGCCAACAGACTGTAAATCTGTCCCTCCTAGCGAGGTACGAAGGTTCGAATCCTTCCCTGTGCACCAGATTGATTGCGAAGTTTGAGTTGAGCAGGTGCGGAGTTGGCAAAGTGAATCGGCTGACTGGAGCATTAATCGCCTACGCTGGACTGGGCGTGCTGACGTGGCTGACGATCACTGACGGCAAGATTCGCGGAGTGACGTTAGCGATACTGGCAATGTTCGCGGTGAAGAGTTGGCTACGGCGCAAGGATGTGATGCATACGGAAAAGGGCGGCGGCGAGGCGGACTAGGTTTTTAGCTGACGGCTGAGAGCCGACAGCTGTTGTTGGGCCGATGTAGCTCAGTTGGTAGAGCACTCCCTTGGTAAGGGAGAGGTCATCAGTTCAATCCTGATCATCGGCTCCATGATCTAGAAGTTTCGAGTTGGGTTCGGGAAGGGTATGGCTTAGCCATGCCCGGTCAGAGTCAGAAGAGGAGCTTTTAGCGGTTGTGGTTTAGCTGAGAGCTGACGGCTGAAAGCTGATAGCGGTTTACGGGCGGGAGTAACTCAGTGGTAGAGTCACAGCCTTCCAAGCTGTTGGTCGCGGGTTCGATTCCCGTCTCCCGCTCCAGAGATTTGGAAGCGCGCCAAACGCGCGATTCGGCAAAGAACGCGGAATTGATCGCGCGGCGCGTCTAGGTCTTTCGGCGACGAGAGGCATGTCGCCTCAGGATGACAGAGCAATTGAATGGGCTTCGAGCAGGCAACAATAAAGATTGAGAAGGCGCAAGAGTTTGCGGAGTTGCGAGCCGCGATCGAGCGAGTGTTTCAGGCAGCGAGAGTTGAGAAGTTCCTGAAGCTGTTGGATCGCAAGGGAATTCGGGTCCGCGATTTCGACGCCGTACTGGCGACCAGGGCTTTGGAAAATACGGACGGCAGATCAGGGTTCAATGCGGGGCAGTTGTACGGGGCGCTAACATTGTCGGACCAGGCGCAGATGCGCGAGTTTTATTTGTCGCAGTTGGAAGCTGTCGATCAGGCGCTGCGGCACAGGTTTAAGAAGCTGTATCAGTATTATTGAATAAGCGAGGCACGAGCGATTTTATGGCGAAAGAGAAATTTGACCGTACCAAGCCGCACTGCAATGTGGGAACGATTGGACACATCGATCATGGCAAGACCACGTTGACGGCGGCTATCACCAAGGTTTTGTCGAAGCACAATCCGAAGAACACGTTTCGGTCGTTTGATTCGATCGACAACGCTCCGGAAGAAAAGGCTCGTGGTATCACGATTGCCACGGCGCACGTGGAGTATGAGACGGCGAACCGGCACTACGCGCACGTGGATTGCCCGGGCCACGCCGACTACATCAAGAACATGATTACCGGCGCGGCGCAGATGGATGGCGGCATTCTGGTGGTGGCGGCGACCGATGGTCCGATGCCGCAGACGCGCGAACACGTGCTGTTGGCGCGGCAGGTGGGCGTGCCGTATCTGGTGGTGGCGCTGAATAAGGTTGACGCGGTGGACGATCCCGAGTTGCTGGAACTGGTCGAACTCGAAGTGCGCGAGTTGCTGAAGAGCTATAAGTTTCCCGGCGACGATGTGCCGGTGGTGCGGGTGTCGGCACTGGGCGCGCTGAACGGGGAAGCCAAGGCGGAAGCGCAGGTCGACGAGTTGATGGCGGCGGTGGACAAGTATATTCCGCAGCCGGCGCGCGAGCTGGACAAGCCGTTTCTGATGCCGATTGAAGATATTTTTTCGATTCAGGGTCGCGGCACGGTGGTCACGGGGCGTATCGAGCGCGGAAAAGTGAAAGTGGGCGAGGAAGTGGAGATTGTGGGCTTCCGTGATACGCGCAAGACAGTCGTGACGGGCGTGGAAATGTTCAAGAAGCAGTTGGACGAAGGCATGGCGGGCGACAATGCCGGGTTGCTGCTGCGCGGCATTGCGAAAGAAGATGTGGAGCGCGGCATGGTGCTGGCCAAAACGGGATCGATCACGCCGCACACCAAGTTCAAGGCGGAAGTTTACATTCTGACCAAAGAAGAAGGCGGGCGGCATACGCCATTCTTCAAGGGATATCGTCCGCAGTTTTATCTGCGCACGACGGACGTGACGGGCGTGGCGGAGTTGCCCGCGGGCACCGAGATGGTGATGCCGGGAGATAACGTGAGCCTGGTGATCGAGTTGATCACGCCGGTGGCCATGGAAAAGGGCCTGCGCTTCGCGATTCGCGAAGGCGGGCATACCGTGGGCGCGGGAACGATTGCCGAGATTGTGACTTAAACAATTTGTGTGGGGACGGCCGCCCTCGGTTGTCCGGGCGGAGTGACGATTCCGCAGTACTCGCGGGCGAGGGCGCCCGCGCCACACAAACGCTACGCTTGAGAATTTAGAAACAAGGAGTGAGCAATGCCCCGAGAAATTGTGACGTTACAATGCGGTGAGTGCAAAGAGCGGAACTATTCGACCACCAAGAACCGGAAGACGACAACTGAACGCTTGGAGTTCAAGAAATTCTGCCCCCGATGCCGGAAGCACCAGTCGCACAAAGAGGTGAAATAGTCGTGAGCCAAGTAGTGAGTCCCGAGTGGCTTTTCCTCGCGACTCGGGACTCAGGACTAAAACAGGGGCGTAAGCTCAACGGTTAAACTGTCGGTCTCCAAAACCGAACTTGGGGGTTCGAATCCCTCCGCCCCTGCCAGAATTTTGGAGAGCGGTCAAAGGTTGAGTTGAAGTAAGGGGAGTTGAGACAAAGAAAATGGCGAATTCCATCGCAGCGCACGGCGACAATTTTGGCGATCGGCTGAAGGCCTGGCCGGATCGTATCAAGAATTTTTACCACGACGTACGCACGGAAACGCGCAAGGTCACCTCGCCGTCGTGGAAAGAAGTGCAGGCCACTACGGCGGTTGTGGTGATTACCGTGTTCCTGTTTGCCGCCTACTTCGCGGTCATTGATTACGTGATTCAACACGGGGTTTCGTCTCTGTTCAATTATTTCAAGGGTCATTAGATTTAAGGGTCAAGATTGTCGTCGCAATAGAGGATTGGGCGTCGATTTAGAAGCAGTGAGAGAGTTGGAGTCAATGCGCGCTATGCAAGAAGAAGAAAAAAACGGCAGCAGCGGAGCGGACGAAACGCCTCAGCCCGTCGCCGAGGGCGCCGCGCCGGCCGGTGCAGCGCCGAGCAATCCAAACATGAAGTGGTACATCATCCACTCCTATTCGGGATTTGAGCGCAAGGTCAAAGAGTCGCTGGAGTCGCGCGTCAACGCCTTCGGCCTGCAGGACAAGATCGGCAAAGTGCTGATTCCGACCGAGTCGGTCACCGAAGTACGCGGCGGCAAGAAATACACGTCCGAGCGGATGTTCTATCCCGGCTACGTGCTGGTGGAAATGGACATGGACGACCACGTTTGGCACGTAGTCAAGTCGACGCCGCGGGTCACCGGATTTGTGGGCACAGGGCAACAGCCGACGCCGCTTTCCGAAGAAGAAGTGCAGCACATCGTTTACAAAGTCGCCGACAGCCGCGAGAAGCCGAAACTCAAAGTTAAGTTTGAGAAGAACGAGTCGGTACGAATTACGGAAGGACCGTTTGCCACGTTTACCGGCTTGGTGGATGAAGTGAATGAAGACAAAGAGACGGTGAAGGTGATGGTCACAATCTTCGGACGCTCGACTCCGGTGGAGTTGGAATTTAACCAGGTGGAGAAAGTGGCGTAGTGACGGGAGCTTTCAGCACCAAGCTACTTTGGAATCCTGACGCTCCTGAGGCGGTGGAAGAGAATCGATGCGGTGGTGGATACCGGTACTGCGTTCTCGGGGATTCGTAGGGAGTGTCTGGATCGTTTGAGAGCGCAGAGGCTGCGAAGGCTGGATTTCCGCGCCAGAGACGGCTCGATTATTAGGAAGGTGCCGGACATTGTCGTCGTAGCTGAACCCGGCGATAGGGAAGTGATCGGCTCTTATACGATCCAAGGGTTGGGCTTGGCGTACGATCCGGTTTACAAGAGGCTGATTCCCGGTGAAATCCCGGCGCTGGCATTCATAGAAAGCCTTATTGACTTACAAGCTGGAAGCTAGGAGCTAAACGAAGTGGCGAAAAAAGTTACTGGTTACGTGAAGTTGCAGATTGCGGCGGGCAAGGCGACTCCGGCACCGCCGGTTGGTCCGGCGCTCGGTCAGGCGCAGATCAACATCATGGAGTTCTGCAAGCAGTTCAACGCCCGCACCAACCAGAAGGAAATGGAAGGGCTGATCATTCCGGTGGTCGTGTCGGTGTACAACGACCGCTCGTTCACCTTTATTACCAAGACTCCGCCTGCCTCGATTTTGCTGAAGCGCGCGGCGGGCATTGCTAAGGGATCGGGAACTCCGAACAAGGATAAAGTTGGCAAAGTTACGCTGAAGCAGGTCGAGGACATTGCCAAGCAAAAGATGCCGGATCTGAATGCGGCGTCGGTCGAGACTGCGATTAAGAGCGTGCGGGGGACGGCGCGGTCAATGGGAATTGAAGTCATTGGGTAATTGCGGAATTGAGTAATTGGGAAATTGAAAAGCCTAAGAATGGCGTGAGTTTTTTCAATTACTCAATTACCAAATTTCCCAATTACTCAATCAAGTCACAAGCACCACGGCTGATCGAAACAACGGTCTGCGGTGGGAGACGGAGAAGAGATGAAAAAAGAAGGAAAGAACATTGCCAAGGCGCACGCTTCCGTCGAGAAGCGGCCCTATATCCTGCAGGATGCGGTTCAGCTCCTGCAAAAAGTAAAATTCGCCAAGTTTGACGAGACCGTCGAGGTCACGCTGCGGCTGGGCGTTGATCCCAAGCATGCCGACCAGATGGTGCGCGGAACCGTGGTGCTGCCGCATGGGTTAGGCCGGTCGAAGAAAGTTCTGGTCATCGCGACCGGCGACAAGATAAAAGAAGCCGAAGCGGCGGGCGCGGACTTTGCCGGTGGCGAAGAGATGGTCGAGAAGATTACCAAGGAAAACTGGACCGACTTCGACGCGCTTATCGCAACTCCGGACGTGATGAAATCCGTTGGCCGCCTGGGTAAGGTTCTCGGTCCCAAGGGACTGATGCCGAATCCCAAGACCGGCACGGTAACATTCGACGTCGCCAAGGCGGTGCAGGAAGTGAAAGCCGGAAAAATCGAATTCCGCACCGACAAGACGGCGCTGGTTCACTGCCCGGTGGGGAAGATTTCATTCTCGCCCGACAAGTTGGTAGACAATGCGACAGTGCTGATCACCAGCGTGATCAAGGCGAAGCCGTCGGTCGCCAAGGGCAAATACATTAAGGGATGCACGCTGAGCTCGACGATGGGGCCGGGGATTTTGCTGGATACCGCGCCGATTGAGTTGGCGGCGAAGGCATAGTAGGGAAGCGCGCCAGGCGCGCGGTTTCACATTCTCGCAAAGAACGCGAGAATGTTCGCGTGGCGCCTAGGTCCTTCGGCGACAAAAGACATGTCGCCTCAGGATGACAAAATTTAGGCGGACAGCCGAGGGCGGCTGTCCCCACATGAGCATTGCCGGTTTCCGGCGAAACATGAGATTGAGGGGAATGAATTATGGCGGTCAGCAAAGCGAGAAAGACGGAGCAGGCGGAAAAGCTCGGTAAAGAGTTGAGCAAGGTGTCGAACGTGGTTGTTGCGACTTATTCCAAAATGACTGTCGCGCAGGACTACGAACTGCGTAAGGCTCTCCGCGGGGCGGGCGCCAAGTATCAGGTGGTCAAGAACACTCTGGCAGAGCGGGCGGCCAAGGGCACCAAGGTCGAAGGTGCGCTGAAGGATCTGGTGGGCGTGACTTCGATTGCCTATACGACCGGCGACCCTGTCGCCATGGCCAAAGCTCTGACCAAGTATGCGAAAGACACGCCGGAATTTACCTTCAAGGTGGGCGTTGTCGAAGGCAAAGTCATTTCGATCAAAGAGATCGAAGCGCTGGCCACCATGCCGTCGAAGGAAGAGCTGATGTCGAAGCTGCTGTTTCTGGTCAATGCCCCGGCGCAACGTTTAGCCACAGTGATGAGTACGTTGGGCCGCAATCTGGCGGTGGTGATCGATCAGGGCGTGCAGGAGAAGAAGTTCAAAGAGGCATAAGTTTTGTGTGGGGACGGACGCATTCGTCCGTCCAGCGAGCGCAAGCGGGCATTGGTCTTCGCTTGCAGCTCGGTGAAGGTGGTTAGATTCCGCGGACGAATGCGTCCGCGGCCACGCGAAAAAAAGTTTGGCCGTCGGCGGTTCATGGGTTGCGCGGGCTGTTCTCAAGCGTTGTCTGGCGCGAGAGAAGCGGATCCAGTCGCACTGGAAACCTGAGCTGCGGATGACGAAAAGCAACAGCGGTAAGCAGTACCAAGAATTCAAATTACTGGAGAATGAACATGGCGGATCTGGCACAGATTGAAGAATCTATCGTAGGGCTGTCGCTGCTTGAGGCGGCGGAACTGGTCAAGAAACTCGAAACGCGTCTTGGCGTGTCGGCAGCGGCGGCGGCCCCAGTGATGGTGGCGGGCGGCGGCGGTGGCGCGGCAGCGGCGGCTCCGGCGGAAGAGAAGACGGAATTCACCGTCATGCTCAAGGAAGTCGGCGCCAACAAGATCAACGTGATCAAGGCAGTCCGCGAAGTCACCAGCCTGGGCTTGAAGGAAGCCAAGGAACTGGTGGACGGAGCGCCCAAGGCGGTGAAAGAGGGCGTATCCAAAGAGGAAGCCGAGACCATCAAGAAGAAGTTTACCGACGCTGGCGCAACTGTCGAGGTGAAGTAACGCCGTTTAGCGGGCGTGAGCGAAGCGGGAGCCCGCTGGCGTTATCCCGAGCGCTTTCTGCGAGGGATCTCTCGGCGATTTAGCTTGCTCCTTGGCGGAAACGCCCAAGGAGCAGTGCAAAATCGTTAAGGTTGCACGTTCTTGCTTGTGAAGCTTTTGGTAAGGTGGTAGCATCTAACTACACATCGCTTCCTCTGGCCTCACCACATCGGACGTGACCGTAGCACTCTGGGCAGTCCAGGTGTTAAGGCGACCCGAGGAAGTTTTGGCAGCTGCTCCGCGGGCAGGCGGGGCGGAAACAGGCCGAAGAACTGGCGCAAAGAATTCAAACGAAGATACGAGAAACGCCTCAGATGGCGCCTACGGGAACGACTGTCCCCGCAGGCGCCGCGCTGTCTTTCCAGGTCGTCGCTTTCTAGGTTCTACGCAAGGGTAGGTACCGCGGCGCGGTCTTCCATAAAGAACGACCCGCCCCACATAACGCGGTTTTAGCGCGGCCTTCGGCTGCGCGTGAGATTGGGAGTCTCTTGACGATGAAGAATAACGCCTTCCGCAAACGTTTCGACTTTTCAAAAATTCCGGCCACCATACAGATTCCGAACCTGATCGAGGTGCAGAAGCGCTCCTACGACCGTTTTCTGCAAATGGATAAACTGCCCAGCGAGCGCGAAGATGGCGGCTTGCAGGCGGTATTTCAGTCGGTGTTTCCAATCACCGACTTCCGCAACGTATCACAACTGGAGTTTGTTGATTACGCCATTGGTAACTGGGAGTGCAAGTGCGGCCACCTGAAAGGGCTGCACCATCTGCGCACCACCTGCAAAAACTGCGGCAATACCGTGATCACCGACCCGTTTCATCCGGGCGAAGTGCTGTGCTCGAAGTGCGGAACCTACAACGCCAACACTCCTGATTTTTGCAACAAGTGCGGCGACCCGGTGGGCTTGCAATTGAAGTATGACGTGGCCGAGTGTGAAGAGCGCGGCATGACGTATTCCGCGCCGCTCAAGGTCACAATGCGGCTGACAATCTTTGACAAGGATGTCGAGACCGGCAACCGCTCCATCCGCGACATTAAAGAGCAGGAAGTTTTCTTCGGCGACGTGCCGCTGATGACGCAGAACGGGACTTTCATTATTAACGGCACAGAACGCGTCATTGTCAGCCAGTTGCACCGTTCGCCCGGTGTGTTCTTCGAGACGGCCAACAACCGCACGTATTTCCTGGGCAAGATCATTCCTTACCGCGGCTCGTGGGTTGAGTTCGAATACGACCAGAAAAATGTTCTGTACGTCCGCATCGATCGCAAGCGCAAGTTCCTGGGCACGATCTTCCTGCGCGCTCTCGGATTGCGTTCCGGCGAAGACATTCTGAAGACGTTCTACACCACGGATCGCATTGCCGTTCGCGACAAGAAGCTTTTCTGGACACTCGATCCGGCCAGCGAGAAGCCGACCAACTTGTTGGGCATGAAGCTGGCCCACAGCATCAAGAACAAGTCGGGCGACGAAATCGCGCACTCCGGCCGCAAGATCAATGCGCAGATTCTGAAGGACATTCAGAAGGCCAAGGTCAGCGAGATCGAAGTCGATATCACCGATCTCGAAGGCGCGTGGACGGCCGGCGACATCGTCGATACCACAACCGGCGAAGTGATGCTCGAAGCTAACTCCGAGCTGACCGCCGACAAGGTTTCGAAGATTCTCGACTCCGGTGTGGTTGAGATGAGCCTGTTTTTCCCCGAGCGCGACGACGTGGGCACGGTGATCAGCCAGACCCTGAAGCGCGACGCAGTGAAGACTCCGCAGGAAGCGCTGATCGAGATCTACCGCAAGCTGCGTCCCGGCGACCCGCCGACGCTCGATACGGCGACGGCGCTGTTCCACGGCATGTTCTTCGATCCGCGCAAGTACGACTTCTCCAAGGTCGGCCGGTTGAAGTTCAACATCAAGCTGCACGAGAACCAGGACGCGACCAGCCTCGACAAGCGGACGCTCGATCCAGACGACTTCTACGGGACGATCGGCTACCTGCTGAAGCTGCGCAAAAACATCGGCTCAGTCGATGACATCGATCATCTTGGCAACCGCCGCGTTCGCGCGGTTGGCGAGTTAATGGAGAATCAGTTCCGCATCGGCCTGGTCCGCATGGAACGCGCGATTAAAGAAAAAATGTCCGTGTACCAGGAAATGTCGACTGCGATGCCGCACGACCTGGTTAACGCCAAGCCGGTGATGGCTGCGATCCGCGAATTCTTTGGATCGTCGCAGTTATCGCAGTTCATGGATCAGACCAACCCGTTGTCGGAGATCACGCACAAGCGGCGACTCTCGGCGCTTGGGCCGGGCGGCTTGTCCCGTGAGCGCGCCGGTTTCGAAGTGCGCGACGTTCACCCCACGCACTACGGACGCATCTGCCCGATTGAGACGCCGGAAGGCCCGAACATTGGACTGATCTCGTCGCTGAGCTGCTATGCGCGCATCAACGACTACGGCTTTATCGAGTCGCCCTACCGCAAGATCAAGGGTGGGCGCGTCATTGATTACATCTCGGTGGTCAACACCGGCGACAGCGACCACAAAGTCGGCGATCACATGGAGAAGCACGAACTGGAGAAGCTCAACGCCGAACTGAAAGACAAGCACAAGAAGCCGATGCAGATCGAGCCGTTCTCGTTCTATCTTTCGGCATGGGAAGAGGATCGTCATACGATCGCGCAGGCCAATGTCGAGCTCGACGATAAGGGCCGCATCGTGGCCGATCTGGTCAACGCCCGCAAGGCCGGCAACTTCGTTCTGGTCAGCCGCGACGAAGTCGATTACGTGGACGTCAGTCCGAAACAACTGGTCTCCGTCGCCGCGTCGCTGGTTCCGTTCCTCGAACACGACGACGCCAACCGCGCGCTGATGGGTGCGAACATGCAACGCCAGTCCGTGCCTCTGCTTCGCGCGCAAGCGCCGATCGTCGGCACCGGAATGGAAGGCGTTACGGCGCGCGACTCCGGCGCTGTGATCCTGGCCAAGCGCAACGGCTTCATCGATTCGGTGGATTCCGAGCGCATCATCGTGCGCGTGGAGGGCGAGCACCATCCCACGCAGTTGTCGCGCGAAGTGGGCTCGGACATTTATCAGCTCACCAAGTTCAAGCGCTCGAACCAGAACACCTGCATCAACCAGAAGCCGGTGGTCAAAAAGGGTGAGCGCGTGGTCAAGGGACAGGTCATTGCCGACGGTCCGTGCACCGATCACGGCGAGCTGGCGCTGGGACGAAACGTCCTGGTCGCCTTCATGCCGTGGCGCGGCTACAACTTTGAGGACGCGATTCTCGTCTCCGAAAAAATGGTCAAAGAGGATTACTACACCTCGCTGCACATCGAGGAGTACGAGATCGAAGCGCGCGATACGAAGCTGGGGCCGGAAGAGGTGACGCGCGATATTCCCAACGTCAGCGAGTCCATGCTGCGCAATCTGGACGAGGCGGGCGTGATTCGCATCGGCGCCAGCATCAAGCAGGGCGACATTCTGGTGGGCAAGGTTACGCCGAAGGGCGAAACCCAGCTTACGCCGGAAGAAAAGCTGCTGCGCGCGATCTTCGGCGAAAAGGCCGGCGACGTGCGCGACGCTTCCCTCTACTGCCCGCCGGGCATTGAGGGCGTGATCGTCGACGTGAAGATCTTCTCGCGCAAGGGTCAGGAAAAAGACGAGCGCGCGAAGTCGATCGAAGCCACGCAGATCGGCAAGCTGGAGAAGAATCTCTCGGACGAAATCCGAATTCTGACCGACGAGCGGTTGAAGCGCCTGGAAAATATCCTGGGCAACAAGGAAGTTCAGGCCGACCTGCACGACGAGCGCACCAATAAGCGTTTGTTGAGCAAGGGCAATATCCTCAATCGCGACGAGATCGAGCGCATCTCAACGCGGAACCTGAAGCGCATCAAGTATGCCGACAAGGATCCGAGGGTGAACGAGCAGATCGACGAGATCGAGGAGATGACCTCGCGCCAGATCGACGTCCTGAAAAAGATCGTTAACGAGAAGAAGGACAAGCTCACCAAGGGCGATGAACTGCCGCCGGGCGTGATCAAGCTGGTCAAGGTCTACATCGCCATGAAGCGCAAGCTGAGTGTGGGCGATAAGATGGCCGGCCGGCACGGCAATAAAGGCGTCATTGCCCGCATCCTGCCGGAAGAGGATATGCCATACCTCGAAGACGGCACGCCGGTGGAGATTGTTCTGAATCCTCTTGGCGTACCCAGCCGTATGAATGTGGGTCAGATTCTTGAAACACATTTGGGATGGGCTGGATTCGTTCTCGGCGAGAAGATCACCGAGATGTTGAAGATCAACAGCAAGACGGAAACCGTACGGCGCGAGTTGAAGGCGTTGTTCAAGGACTCGCAACTGGCGGACATCATTTCCGACATGGGCGACGAAGAACTTGACGCTCTTGCTCCGACTTTGACCAAGGGCGTGTTCATGGGTTCCCCGGTATTTGACGGCGCGCGTGAAGGCGAGATCAAGGCGCTGCTCGAGCACGCGGGGCTGCCGACTTCGGGCAAGACAACTTTGCACGACGGCATGACGGGCGAACAGTTCGAACAGCCGGTGTGCGTGGGCTACATCTACATGCTGAAGCTGTCGCATTTGGTCGACGACAAGATTCACGCGCGTTCGATCGGACCTTATTCACTTATTACCCAACAACCCCTGGGTGGCAAGGCGCAGTTCGGCGGACAGCGCTTCGGTGAAATGGAAGTCTGGGCGCTGGAAGCGTACGGCGCGGCATTCATCCTGCAGGAATTATTGACGGCGAAGTCTGACGACGTATACGGCCGCACCAAGATTTACGAGGCCATCGTCAAAGGCGAAGCCGCCATGGAACCCGGCGTACCGGAATCGTTTAACGTGCTGATCCGCGAGTTGCAATCTCTGTGCCTGGATGTGGAGTTGATCAAGGCCACGGAGAAGAAGCCCACGGCCAGCGCAGCGGCGGATTAAGAGCAGTGGCCGGTAGCTAGTGACTAGTGGTCAGAAAAACCGCTGATTGAGCTACTGGCAAGCTGCGTAAAGAATTTTTGAAGGAACGTTTCGCAGGGTTAAGGCTCTCAACCACTGCGAAACATAAAAACTGGCCACCGGTCACTGACCCCGGCCACTGCCCGAGAGCAGGAAGCGGAGGAACACCTTGTTTCGTTCGAGCCCGTTCGAAATGGCCAATGTAATTGCGGACTTTGATGCTATCCGTATCAGCCTGGCGTCCCCGGAAAAAATCCGGAGCTGGTCGCACGGAGAAGTCACCAAGCCCGAGACCATCAACTACCGCACCTTCAAGCCGGAGCGGGACGGCCTGTTCTGCGCCCGCATCTTCGGCCCCGTGACGGATTGGGAGTGTTTGTGCGGCAAGTACAAGCGCATGAAGCATCGCGGAGTGATCTGCGACAAGTGCGGAGTGGAAGTTACGCTCTCCAAAGTTCGCCGCGAACGTCTGGGGCACATCGAGCTGGCTTCTCCGTGCTCGCATGTGTGGTTCTTCAAAGGATTGCCCAGCCGCATCGGGCACCTGCTGGATATTTCCCTGCGCGATCTCGAGTCGGTTCTCTACTTCGAGGCGTACGTCGTAGTTGAGCCGGGCGACGCTCCGGTCAAAGAGCGCGAAGTCATCAAAGACGAAGCCAAGTTCCGCGAACTCGATCAGCAATACCGGCCCGCCGGCTTCAAGGCCATGATGGGCGCGGAAGCGATCAAGGAACTGCTCAAGCGCGTGGATACCGACGGTCTTTCGGTCGAACTGCGCGAGAAGATGAAGAACGAGAGCTCGCTGCAAAAGCGGCTCAAGTATGCCAAGCGTCTGAAAGTCGTCGAGGCCTTCCGCAAGAGCGGCAACAAGCCGAACTGGATGATCCTCGACGTGATTCCGGTGATTCCGCCGGAGTTGCGTCCTCTGGTTCCACTCGATGGCGGGCGCTTCGCCACCTCCGATTTGAACGATCTCTACCGCCGCGTGATCAACCGCAACAACCGGTTGAAAAAGCTGATGGACCTACACGCGCCGGAAGTGATCGTGCGCAACGAAAAGCGCATGTTGCAGGAAGCCGTCGATGCGCTGTTCGATAACGGCCGCCGCGGCCGCGTGCTGCGCGGCGCAAACAATCGTCCACTGAAGTCTTTATCCGACACTCTCAAAGGCAAGCAGGGACGCTTCCGCCAGAATCTGCTGGGCAAGCGCGTGGATTACTCGGGACGTTCGGTCATCGTTGTCGGCCCCGAACTCAAGCTGCACCAGTGCGGGCTGCCCAAGAAGATGGCGCTCGAATTGTTCAAGCCGTTTATCTATCACCGGCTGGAGCAGACGGGCAATGTCACCACCATCAAGCAAGCCAAAGAAATGGTCGAGCAGCAGGAGCCGATCGTTTGGGACATCCTCGAAGAAGTCATCAAGGATCACCCTGTTCTGCTGAACCGCGCTCCTACGCTGCACCGTTTGGGCATTCAGGCGTTCGAGCCCGTGTTAGTGGAAGGCAAGGCCATCAAGATTCACCCGCTGGTCTGCACGGCGTTCAACGCCGACTTCGACGGCGACCAGATGGCGGTTCACATTCCGCTTTCTCCGGAAGCACAGGTTGAAGCCAGCGTGCTGATGCTGGCGTCGCACAACATTCTGTCGCCTGCTTCGGGTCAACCGATCACTGTTCCTACGCAGGACATGGTTCTCGGCCTGTACTACCTGACCAAGAGTAAGCCCGGTGCCAAAGGGGAAGGCCGCGCATTCGCCAATGTCGAAGAAGTTTTGATGGCTCAGGATGCGGGCGAGGTGGAAACGCTCACGCCGATCCGCTTGCGCTACTCCGGTGAACTGATCGACCTGACCACCGCATACGACGATCAGGACATCATTCACACCGAGCCGGTTCAGGTGGAGCGCACGTTCCTCAACACTACGGTGGGCCGCGCGATCCTCAACGATCACCTGCCCGAGGGCATGCCTTACATCAATGGTTTGCTGAAGAAAAAGGGCGTGGGCGCGCTGGTGAACTACTGCTATCTGCGCTTCGCGCTTGAGACCACGGTCAAGATGCTCGACGAAGTCAAGACTCTTGGTTTTCAATTTGCGACCAAGGCCGGCCTCTCCATCGGCATCGACGACATGGTCATCCCCGACAGCAAGAAAACGCTGGTCAAGGATGCCGAGAAGCAAGTGGTCGCCGTGCAGCAGCAGTATCTCGACGGCGCCATCACCAACGGCGAGCGCTACAACAAGGTCATCGAAATCTGGTCGGGCATTACGGAAAAAGTTGCCGACGAGATGTTCGGGCAGATGCAGCGCGCCGACAAGGAAGGCTTTATCAACCCGATTTACGTCATGGCCGACTCCGGAGCCCGCGGATCGAAACAGCAGATTCGCCAGCTCTCGGGCATGCGCGGACTGATGGCGAAACCTTCGGGCGAAATCATCGAGTCGCCGATCACGGCCAACTTCCGTGAAGGATTGACGGTGCTCGAATATTTCGTCTCGACCCACGGCGCGCGTAAAGGACTGGCCGATACGGCTTTGAAGACGGCCGACTCCGGTTACCTGACCCGCCGCCTGGTTGACGTGGCGCAGGACGTAATCATCAGCGAGTACGATTGCCAGACGGTTGACGGCATCTACGTGCAAGGCATTGTGGAAGCCGGCGAAATTATCGAAGCGCTTCGTGACCGTATTATTGGCCGCGTATCGCTCGAAAAGATCAAAGACTATGACGGCAACGTCATTGTCGACATCAACCAGGAGATCACCGAAGATCTCGCGGGATCGATTCAGGCTGCCGGCATTGAGCGGGTAAAAATTCGCTCCGTGCTGACTTGCGAATCGAAGCGCGGCGTCTGCGTGATGTGCTACGGCCGCAACCTGGCTTCGGGCCGCCTCGTCGAACTGGGCGAAGCGACCGGCGTCATCGCGGCGCAGTCCATCGGCGA
>Ga0209006_10003266_pt1 | contig 14765 bp, 12 predicted proteins | sample JacPin_JW_Ref_O2_FD_188567 | JGI IMG/M metagenome (GOLD analysis project Ga0209006, IMG submission 188567) | Forest soil microbial communities from Algoma, Ontario, Canada - Jack Pine, Ontario site 1_JW_Ref_O2 (SPAdes) (version 2) | ecosystem: Environmental > Terrestrial > Soil > Boreal... | reverse complement strand
GCCTACGTGAAGTGCGATGGTCTCTCGCTTCATGCTTTCATTCCGCGATGGTCGCAACCCTGGAAGACCGAACAGACGCCGGATTTCGTGCGAGCGATCTCGATACTGTTTGCGTCAGTCGTTTCGCCGCGAAACCAGCACCGAAAGCGAAGCGCATTACTGGTCCAAAGCTGTTTGCCGCTGCGATCCCGACGAAATAAAGGCCGGGAACGGATGACTCGAAGTTTGATGACAATATCGGCGTCCCATTGACGCACTTGAGCCTTGAACGAATTCCGGAATCGAGGAACGCTAGCCTTTCCACGTTTACTTTATACCCTGTCGCCGCGATAACGTGTTCAGTCAGGATTTCGCGGGTGGAACCATCCAACCCCCGCAGACGCAAACGCGCCTTGCCATTTTGCGCGTCGGCGCTTTCTACCGTGTGTCCCAGGACCAGAGGCACGCGCCCCATTACTTTGTCCCTAACGAACCAGCCGGCCGACGGACCAAGAGTAGTTCGGACTAAATGTATGCGCACACTCTCCGGCAAATAGTGGAATGCCGCGGCCCACTCGGCAAAGAAACGCGATCGCATGCCCGGGCCCAGCCCTGAATCTGGGTGCCGCAATCGCTGCCACAACGATCGGCGCTTGCTACCGGCCTTCGGTCCCGTATGGAATCTCAACGACGTGGCACGAGCCACAAGTTGCACATCCGCGCCCGCATCGCGTAACAAGCCGGCCAAATCGATGGCCGACGAGCCCGCGCCCACCACCACCACGCTACGCCCTTTGAACCGTGCAAGGTCATGATGGCGGTAGCTGTGCGATACAAATTCAGCGGGAAGCTTAGCAAGGGTCTCAGCGATGTACTCAAAATGAGTAATCCCCACCGCAAGCACCACTCGCTTGGCTTCCACTTCTTCGCCATCCTCTAATCGCAAGACAAATCCGTCCGCTCTGCGTTGGATATTTTCGACTAATTTATCTTCAAGTTCCGGGACCATTCGCTCCCGGAAGGCGAGCCCATAATCGCCGAAGGTCTCCAGCTGCACGGGAGTCCCCATATCCGCGTACTCAACTCCGCTCTCCGTACAAAATTGTCTTAGAGTGAATTTGGCATCGGGATCGTAGATATTCGAGGCGAACCCGTCGGATTTGAGCATCATGCCTTTCGGCATGTGCGCCAGCCAGCTATCCATCGGTCGGCCAAATATACGGAACGGAATGCCGCGATTGCGGAAATGTGCCGCGATGGAAAGTCCGTAAGGACCTGCTCCGATGATTGCGGTTTCGATCATAAGCCCCGGATTTTGACCTTTCTATCGGTGCTGTCATTTGACGCACCGTACTATTTGTTTATCGGACCTATCTTCGATACTGGCCCGAAATCGCGCTTCTGTCTAGTTACTGTCTGGAGGCCTGTAGCGTCTGTGACATGGTCTAGCGCTCACTCAATTGCAATCTTATTACCCCTAACTGATGATCTAAAGCTCATAGAATCAGCTTATTGCATTCCCCGCAGGAGGCTTCTGAGGAAATATTTTCTCACCAGTGCCGCCAGTTTCCTCAGCGGCGTCCAGGCTGGCGACAGCACTTTTGGGCTAGTCGTACCTGGGTGTATTGTGGAGAAATGCCCGCTGATGTTTGCCGGAAAAATCTCTTGGGCCCAAGAAATGGTTAACACTTTAGGGAGGAAATTTGGACCCGATTCTACTTTGGTTCAGTTCGCATTCTGAGTAACTCTGCTTGGTAATGCTCAAACTCTTTCTTCGGTGCAACCGGCCACTTCTCGAAATCGGTTCCAAACTGACTGAAGATCGCATAAACCCAGCGCTCGATGCCCCAGCCAATGCATCCGCTAGTGGCAGGTCGTCCGCCCACCGTGATATTGAACGCCTTTCCAAAAGTCACGGAATGGAAATTCGACGAAAAGACGCTGATGGCGTGTTTCTCAAAGGGGATGTGAAGTCTCAGCTCTTTCTTGGCCTGCTGCTGGCGCTGAAATGAAGCTTTAATGGCGTAGTCGTCGGTGAAGAACATGTCGTTGGCGGTTTCCAAGGTACCCGAGAGCTCCCATTCTTTGGCCCACCGAACGATCAAACCCTCCGCGGTTGCTCGCGAGTCGATGACAAACGGCGGTTGCCCGACCCACACAACGTCACGCTGCGTGAACGCGCGCAGCCGGCTCATAGTGCGATGATTCGTGCCCTCATAACGATGGCAAGCGACCGACATCGTAGTGCATCGACCCGGGGGCTTCAGTTCCCAATCTTGCATGCCCTCATAGCAGTGGTAACAACACGAGGGACAAATAGCAAAATCGCTTTCGGCCATCTTTCCTTCAGTGAGTTGCGGCGACCAGCCCTTTTCTTTACATTCCGTAGAAAACTGGTCAATAGCCTGAAGGTCGCGCCGAAGGTGACTCACAAAATCGACGTGTTCCGGGAAAGAAGTGAAGTGATGAATACGGTCGAGCGTCGTGCACAAGATGGTCGCAGGATAGTACTCGCGTTCCGCTTGAAAAGCGTCAGCGAACATATGCTCAATCTTGTAGTCAATCAATCCGGCCAATTGAGCCGCCGGGCCACGCAAGACAACGTGCCCCTCTCCTACTGGGGTCACCCATTTGCGCTGTAATAATTCAGACCACACGTCCCTCACTGGAAGATCGCGTTCCTGACGAAAATCGACCGACTTAGACAGCCCAAAAGCTGGCTTAGCGTAGCGCCGCACCAGCTCCTGAATTTTCTCTGATGCTCTCGCACCAGCTGCGTCGTCAGCAACTTCAGCCTCGATGCTCGAAGTGGAGTCATTAATTCGATAGGAAATGATTTCGTGCGATGCGAATGACAACGCATACTCAAGCTGCGCGCGAGAATCCTTATCGGCTTCCACGAAAGGTACGGAAACAATGGGCATATTAAACCTCTCCGAGCTGGCGTTTAGATACGAAGCCTGCAATTTCTTCGATAGTGCTCAGAGGGGAGGAGACCCAATCAGTATCGGAGAACTTGATCCCAAAGCGACTCTCAATAAAACTTGCGAGGTCGGCGGCACCCAGTGAATCAATATAGCCATAATTGAACAAGTCAACTGTATTAGTGAAGTCGCGATCTTTTTCTGGCACGCCGAAGCGGGTCGTAATGAAGACACGAAGCTCGGAAACGATGTCGTCAGTTCGCATGTTTGGTTTGTCAGCTGGCTCTGTCGTTGTCATATCTCCCCGTGCTCACCCGACGGCTGTAAATTCCAATTCGATGCTAGAACGATGCTACACTTTGGTCGAGCCTCTTCAGATTCTTGATGAATTCCATTCGCGAAGTATGTAAGCCGAGCGGGATTCCGCACTTTGCAATCCTCTTGGCGGGGTTTCCTTGCACCATCGTTCCAGGCGGCACTGATGTGGTAACGACGCTGCCCGCGCTAACGACCGATCCTTTACCGACGGTAACGCCGGGGAGAATCATCGCCCCTGCCCCGATGTATACGTCACTTTCAATCCGTACCCCTGTCAGATCCTGAAAGTGGGCGAGAATTGTGCTGCGAATCCCGATAACCACGCGGTCGCCGATGGTTACCTTGTCGGGACAAGCGGTTTCGATAAGTGCCTGATAGCCGATCCAAACACCTTCTCCGATCCTGACGCCCCTCAGACGGTGTAACGCTACCCGCATTCCCCCGCCTCCGGGAACTGCCATGGCGAGGCTTTGCAGTAGACGATTCTTGAGTCCGGAGATCGCTGATTCGGGCATTGTTTATACTGTCGGGCGAACCAAGTTCGCCACTCGTGCACGCAATTCTGGCATTGTGTCTGGGAGATTTCAATCGACTCCGCCCGTGCCTGTACTGATTAGGGCACCAGCAGAACGCCCGATGTCTTCATCTTACTTAGGGTCTCCCGTGCTTTGTAGATTGTCTGTTGCTTTCATCGCTCGCATGAGAGATTTTCCGACACGTAAGGCGAAACGGTTTTTAGAAACTACGTTATCTCGAAATTCGGAAAGTGCCCTCCGTAAAGCAACGTTGGCCTGGTACTTGAGCCGGAATGAATACGCCTTTGCGGGTTTTACCACGGACGGCTCGATCTCCACATGCATAGTTTGAGGTGCTTGAGCATGGAAATCGAACTCGACCATGTCAGCCTTTCTTGAGAATGGAGTTGAAACTCCGTTCACTAAGACCTGTTTAATTATTGTGGATCCCGGAATTCGTTTTGAGAGGTGATAGGTGGCGGCTTCGCCGATGTGTGTGAGTTGAAACCTTCTAGAAAAAAAACGGACCGCCCACTCGGTTCGCGTCAAGCGTCGTTGCGAATGTGTCTTGGTAACGATTTCGGAGACCGGTGTCCACTCGATCGTAGGGCTCAACTGAGAAAGTTGCGACGCAAACCCTTCGGCGCCTGCGCAACCATATCGAAAAAAGTCGTGGTGCTCAACGAGAATCGCCGGTTTTCCGAAAAAGCGATCCATGGCGAAAGCGGACATGTCCTTCCAGTAATGCCGCTTGAATACAGGAAATCCATAAAACGAATCCTGAGCCGGAAGCAAAAGGTCCGCAGCGCACACCTGTGGGGTGGTCAAGTTTCGAGGTAGGCAACTTGTATTCACCAGAGCCAGGAACTGGCTGCTATCGGAGAAAGCTTGCATTGCCTGCAGCGAATATTTTTCCTGAGGGCAAACCATGACTGCTTCGCACGGGATTCCCGTCCGCTGGCGGTGTCGCTCCATTCGTTCGGCGGCGACGATGTTTTTGCCCAGTAAAGAATCATAGTCCACGGAACCGTACTCATTATTGGTGTGATCGCACCCATGGGCGCATAGGCTGAAGCAGTCCTGATGCTCGCGAAAGATTCGGACCTGCCCAACGTGGCTGCGCCAGGAATTCCATGGAATAAAGGCAAGCGTGACCCGATAGCCGTGCTTGCGGGCGGAATCGAGCAAATCTGGAAAGTTGATGAATCCGTAATTTCGCTTCAGCAGCGGGTCATCGATCACAATGGCCGCCCCTACATAGGGGTTACGCCAGCAGCGGTCCCCGAATGCCGAGCGCAGGAAGATGGTGGCGGGAATGTATTGATCGGTGGACTTTTCGAACTCGCTTTCAGCTGACAGGGGACGAAAGGGATCCATAACTTCGAAAGTGCTCCACACAAAGAATTCTGCCTTCCCCAACCGCAAAGACGCAAAAGAAGCCGAGTTATCTAGTTCGACTATGACATTGGTATCGGATTTTCGATCGATCGCTAAACTCAGCGCGGCGATCGGTTCCCTTACGTAGGAATGTCCCGCGAGTTCGCAGTTCCAAGCCCTTGAGGCTTCCGGGAAGGTCACTTTTTCGGGTTTTCCGGCCGGTTCGACAGAATGGACCACCCCTTGCGTTAGTACGTTAAGAATCCCGTTCGTAACTCCGTCCATCTCAGTGACCAAGAGCAGCAATTTTACGGGAACGTCGCTCAATGAAGTGGCGAGCCCGCGAAGCTGCGCCGGGTCCAGAACATGCCGCAAGCTTGCGAGATCCAAAACGGCACCTGCTTCCGGGGATGACGCAAGATCCTTCATCATCGTGTCCAGCGAACTGGAATTCATCACTTCTACGAACTCGGACGGAATACCGGTGCATTCAGCCAGCGCCTTCAGATGGCGGAGGTTCCTCGAGGGAGTCTTAGAGTGGAAGAGCTTCATTGGATGGGGTATTACTCAGAATCCTACAGATTCACGGGAGTCAGAAAACTTCATTGGCAACCAAGTCAAAATAGAGGCGATCGACTTGTTGCCCCCTCGACGAAGTGGCCCGCCGAATCCGGCCCACCTCGCGGAACCCCGCTTTTCTCAGCACACTCTCAGAGGGCCCGTTGTCTTCCATGACCCACGCATAAAGCGACGCAAATCCCATCTCTCGGAAAGAAAGCGCCGCCAACTGTCTGACTGCGTCAGAAGTGATGCCGCGACCGGAAAGCGTAGCGTCGCCAAGGAAATACCAAACCATTGCTGTCTTGTCGGCGTTGTCAATGTCCGCCAAGGCTGCCAAACCACAAGGTTTGCCGTCGAAATGTACCAGGAATGCGCGGTTTCTCTTGTTGCGGACCATCATTGCTACCATGGAGGAAGTGGCCGACTTATCGCGCCACTCACCCGTCAACCAGCGGTTTACCTCAGAATTCGAGAGCCATCCCGCGACCAGTTCAAAATGCTCCGGTGTGAGTTCAATGATCGTCGTCACCGTTTTTTGGTTGTTTGTGTGCATTACGGTAAGCGTCTTCCCGGCGCTCGTTATTAGGAACGCCTTCCTGCACTTTGGATCTACCAGTTGGCAACCTACCGGGTCGTTGCGAGGGCAAGAATGGTGGTATTCATAAAGCCTTCCGCGGCTCCAGAACAAATACCGACCTTACCCAGAGATGCGACCAAGCGTCAGTCGTTCACAATGCTTAGATTCTACTGATTGACACGACGGATGACAATTGCCTCTACCATCATGGAATGAGATGTCAACGTGCGCGGCGAAGTCCCACGAATCCTTTCTTTGGACAAGCCGGTTATGACCACATGGAAAACCACGACATCCATTACCTGCATCTTTTGAGCAGGCAAACACCCGTCCACGGATAATTAACCAGCGTACCCTTGGGTTCCGGCAACAAGGAAAGTAACTCTTCTGGCGCGCGGCCCAACTGCGCCGCAGTTTTAAGGAAGCCCTGAACGTCGTTCGGTTCCCATCCGTGTGGCGCAAAGAAATTAGCGCCTTCCGGCGGACCAAACTTGAACGCGGCGTTTGCGTCCATCAGCTGCTGGCCCGTCGAACGTTGCATTAATTTGAGCTGACCAGGTGAAGCAAGATCGATGATCCAGGTTCTAATGTGCTGCTCCGCGGCAAGATCCCGGGCCAGAGAAGCGACCTCTTCGCCGGTAAAATAAATGAGCAGGCCTTCGGTCATCACTACTACGTTTTTCGCGCGCTGGTTGAGTTCCGCGAACAACGCCCGCCGCGCCGGCACATCCGATAAGTCCAAACTGATCCGCTGCAGCCGGCACTTTGGTTCCTCGTTCCCGAGAATTTCCTCTTTGTAGGAAACGAGTTCCGTGAAATCTACTTCAACCCATTGCAGTGTCGCCGGAAGCTCCATGCGGTACGGCCGGGTATCCAAACCCGCGGCGAGATTCACTACTAAATCCGCTCCTTCCTGAATTTCGCGGGAGACAAACTGATCGAACAGATATGTGCGTGCTACCCACGCCCACTCATGTTTGTTTCCCTGCGGTAGGGTATTAGCGATTTGAAAGCCACGCTCTCCAGCCAAGCGCTCCGCGAAGGGATCGCGGAACAATGCATCCGGCCGCTCATTTTCGCGCGCACGAAAATAAGCCACCCAGCGCGCCGTATCTGAGATGTTGCGAACCGAAGAATTCGCTTTATCCATAGCCTCGGAGACTCCGTAGGATGTTTGCGACAACGCTTGTTTCTAAGTTGCCGTCTCGATAATCAACACAAGATAGAATAACTCTGTCAGAGGCTTAATGGTGACTTCTACTACCGCCACGTGTGTGGTCATAGCAAATTCCAAAAGGCACGCCGCTTTCGCCGCATTCATCGTTGTTTCCAGCGTTGCCTTTTACAAGACGCTGAGCGCCCTGATTCAGTATTCTTTGCGCAACGACTCCAGTTCCCACATCATCCTCATTCCCTTCATCGCTCTCTTCCTGATTTACATGGAAAGGCAAAAGATTTTTTCGATAACCAGGACAGGGGTAGGCTCAGGAGTAGGCTTGGCACTGATTGGAATAGTGCTCTTTTTCTTGGTTAATCGAAGCTCGTTTCCGCGGTACGGTAATTGGCAGCTATCTCTCGAAACACTGGCGGTACTTTTGGTGTGGGCTGGTGGGTTCCTACTGTGTTATGGGTTCCGAGCGTTTCGAGCGGCGGCGTTCCCTCTTCTATTTCTGTTGCTGATGATCCCGCTCCCGGATGTGATCTTGGAACGGGTTACCTACGCGCTGCAAGCAGGTTCCACGGAAATTACCTATCTTATTTTCCAGATGGTGGGCACTCCCGTCTCTAGACACGGCTTCTTACTGTCTGTCCCGGGTGTCACGATTGAAGTAGCCAAAGAATGCAGCAGCATTCGTTCCAGCATCGCGCTGTTTATTACTTGCCTTCTTGCGGCCCATTTGTATCTTCGAACAGGCTGGAAAAAATTGGTGGTCGTCGTTCTGGCCCTGCTGTTGTCTGTGGTCAAGAATGGTATTCGAATCGCGACACTGACACTGCTTAGCATTTACGTGAATCCCGGCTTCCTTAGCGGCCGGCTTCACCAGGAAGGAGGATTCTTGTTTTTCCTCATCGCTCTGCTTATTCTCTTGCCCGTGTTTTTATGGTTGGAGAAGTCGGACAAAGCGCGGATCTCCGCCGCTTCCGTTCGTTGAGCGTAGATCAAATATGATCTATGGGTGTGTCGCGTAAACATCCAGCTCGGTTTCAGTTCCGATGTACACTTTGCCGTTCGCAATCGTCGGAACGGTGAACTTCACAGCATTGCCCGCCGTGTCGGTACCTGTTTGGCTGCTATTCCAGAGTAAGGCAAGAGTGTCCGCCCGATACGCGTATAGCACCGCAGGTCCCAGCGTGGGCGCCGGTGTGCCGTAGGCAGATGTATCGATCACCCAGATGATCCCGTTCGTGTTTCCATGTCCCGAAGCTACCGGAACACATCCCGGGAAATTAAAGGCATGCCCGGAAGTTGCGCTTGGCGAGGTTGCCAGTAACCCATTGCTTATAGGAAATTCCTTAACCTGGTCTCCCGCGCCGCAGAAATAGACCGCATTATTAAAGTAAGCAGGCGTACTCCACATCCCGCGAATCTGGTTTTGGATTTCCTCTACGATCTGCGGGTCCGTGTTATTGCACGCGGTCTGGCAGAAGTGCAGATTACTGGCGGTCATTTGATCGCGGTTGACCACATAAATTGTCCCCTGTTTTCCCGCTTCTACGAGTTCGTGAGGGAAGCCGCCCGTCTGGTCCGGCAGCAGAAGTACGCCACCTGATCCTACGTCGTCGTCTTCACCGTCAAGCGTGCTCTGGTTAAAAGGAGTGAAGTAGTCTGTCAGAAAAAGCGGTGAACTTCCCGTGTTGAACAATTTCATGATCGTGTCGCCAACCATTTGCGCCGGCACATGCGTCGTGTCGAAATCGCCGTTTCCAGAGGCAATAAAAATATTTGCGTCGGAATCGGCCGTAACTCCCGTGCCGGACATCCAGAAACCGCCCAAACCGCCACCGGCTGTTGTGTTCAAAATCGACGTTTGCGTAAATGTGCCGGCATCGTACGCCAGCAGCCAGCCGTGATAGGGCTGGTCGTCACAGTGAGACGCGTAGCCAATGTAAATTGTACCGTTCAACAAAAGTAGGCCGACACGATTCAGATGGTGCAGTCCATCGAGATTAATGACGCCGCCGACGCTACCCTCCCCGCCTCCGGACACGGATGCGGTAATCGCTACAGGTCCCGGCGATTTTTCCGCGCCGGTAGTAATATCGATTGCATGGAGCCGGTGAATGAAGTTCCCGTTCTCCTTGGATTTTGCTTCCACATACATCGTTCCGCTGCTGGCGTCAATTACCGGCGTACTGGTGACGCCCACTTGTGGAATCAAATCCGAGCAGCCTGAGTCCAGGCTGGCTTCTATATCTACCGTAGTCGCGCCCGCCGCCGCTCCGTGAGCCGTATCGATCAGGCTGGCATGCCAGAGTAATCCTGCATTGGTTCCTGTGTTGCTGTCCGCGTCGAACGCATACACAGTGTCGCCTTCCGTGGCCACATAAATCACATTGTGAGTGCTTCCGGCGATCGTCACGTTCGGCACGTACAGAGGTTGCGCGTAGATGAAACCATCCACTGGTTGCGAAAACGCTTTTCCGAATGTGGCCGTATTCACGTTCGTTGGAGTCAAAATGGTCTCGTTCGAGTTCAGCCCCGTCCGTGAAATGTCGTTGTGCTGCGTAAGCACGCCTGCGAAGCCGCTGCTGTTCGTCGTATGGTTCGTGACGCTCAGAATTGACACGCCTTTCGTCGATCCCACCACAGCCTGTATCGACGTGAATCCCGCTGTCGTTCCGGCTCCCAGCGTCGCGCTGGTCGCCACTCCTGCCGAGCTCACCGAAGCCACACCGGTATTCGAAGACGTCCATGTCGCGCTCGACGTCAGATTTTGGGTGTTCCCGTCGCTGAAATGGCCTGTCGCTGTGAACGCCTGCGTCACTCCATTGTCCGCGATCGATGGATTTTGCGGGCTGACCACCACCACCTGCAGCGAGACCGCGCTGACCGTTAGTATCGTTAAACCATTCACCGCGCCAAGCGCTGCTTGAATGGTCGAGGTCCCATTTGCCACCGCGCTGGCCAATCCATTTGTGCCCGCTGTATTGCTGATCGTGGCAGTGCCCGTATTGCTGGAGCTCCAGGTAACCGTGGTGGTCAGATTTTGAGTGCTGTTGTCTGAGAAGGTTCCCGTGGCCGTAAATTGCTCGGTGCCGGTCGTGCCGATGGTGGGGTTCGCCGGCGTCACGGCAATCGACACCAGTGTTGCAGCCGTCACCGTCAGAGTTGCCGACCCGTTGATAGCTCCCGAAGCAGCCTGAATATTGCCGGTTCCCAAGCTCGCGCCTGTAACCAGGCCACCCGAAGTAACAGTCGCAACGCTGGTAGTCTGCGAACTCCAGGTCACCGAACTCGTGAGGTTCTGCGTCGAATTATCTGAAAAGGTTCCGGTCGCTGTAAATTGCTCAGACGTCCCTTTGGCGATCGACAGGCTTGGTGCCGTTACCGTGATCGACACCAGCGCCGCAGCCGTCACCGTTAGAGTTGCCGACCCGTTGATGGCTCCCGAGGCGGCTTGGATTTTACTCGTCCCGCTACCCGCTGCCGTAACCGACCCTCCCGCAGTAATAGTGGCAACGCTGGTAGTCTGCGAAGTCCACGTCACCGAACTAGTGAGGTTCTGCGTCGAACTATCCGAAAACGTCCCGGTCGCCGTGAATTGTTCCGAGGTACCTTTCGCAATGGAAAGACTCGGCGCCGTCACCGCAATCGATACCAATGTTGCGGCAGCCACTGTCAGCGTGGCCGATCCGTTAACGGCGCCCGAGGCGGCTTGAATTTTGCTCGTCCCGATGCCAGCCGCCGTAACCGAGCCGCCTGCAGTGACTGTTGCCACACTGGTAGTCTGCGAAGTCCATGTCACCAAGCCAGTCAAATTCTGTGTTGAATTATCTGAAAACGTGCCGGTAGCCGTGAATTGCTCGGAACTACCCTTCGCAATCGAAAGATTCGGCGCTGTTACCGCAATCGAAACCAACGTCGCGGCAGTCACTGTCAGCGTCGCCGACCCGTTGATGTTTCCCGAGCTAGCTTGAATGTTGCTCGACCCAGCCGCCACGCCACTGGCTAGTCCTCCGGTAGTGATGGTTGCCACACCAGCGCTCATGGAAGTCCAGGTCACCGAGTTAGTCAGGTTCTGTGTGGAGTTATCAGAAAAGGTGCCGGTAGCGGTAAATTGTTCCGAGGTGCCTTTCGCAATCGAAAGACTGGGCGCCGTCACCGCGATCGACACCAACGCCGCCGCGGTCACGGTCAGAGTCGCCGAAGATGTAACGTTCCCCGAAGTAGCTTGTATCGAGCTAGTTCCTATACCGGCTGCCGTAACCGACCCGCTCGCGCTAATTGTCGCCACGCTGGGAGTCAGCGAACTCCAGGTCACCGAGCCGGATAAGTTCCGCGTGGTGTGATCGGAAAAGGTTCCCGTCGCCGTGAACTGCTCAGTAGTGCCCTTTGCCATAGAAAGATTCGGAGCTGTCACCGCTATGGAGACCAGGGTGGGATTGGCAGAGGACGGCGAATGAGAGCAGCCAGACAGTAGAAGGAGAGCGCAAATAGACGCTAGAACTCCGCCCCGCCTTAGGCTCCCAAGTAGTGAGTGCGTCATGTTAGCCATCCTCCAGAGATGCGGGTTATCTAACACGGTGACCGCAGTTTCGATGCTCACACACACGGCGATGTTACGCGGAGGGACGATCCGAGAACTAAATTATAGCAAGTTCCGGGCTTACTACAACAAACCAAAGGCCAGCTGTGAACAAATTGCAACCCCTTAGGGAAAAGCGGCAGAGTTTTACATACATTTGGATAACTGACTGGCAGAGAAAGTCATTCAGCGATTGCGCGAGAGTGACCGCAGCGGAACAAAGCAAGACGAATCAGCAATATAGGCTCCGGAAAACGGAAGTCGCGTTGGACGGTCAATTGCTCGCAGAAAGAGGGGCGATTTCATCGAATTCCTGGTGCGGAGGCGTCTGTGTCCATTCTTTATTCAACAAAATCGTCGGCATGCGTTGTACCGGTGTTGTCCGCGTTCCTCGTTCTGCTCCTCGGCTTATTCGCCGTGCCCGCAAATGCGCAGACCAATTCCACGTGGAATGGCGGGACCGGGAACTGGGGTGATTTGGGCAACTGGAACCCGGCGGCGGTGCCGAATAACAGTGGCACTACCACTTACGACGTCACAATTGGCGGCACGAATTCGAAGGTGACAATGGACGTGCTCAACGACACCATCGATAACTTGACCCTCGACGCAAAAAACTCGCTTACGATAAACGCCAGCGATAGTCTGACCCTGGTTTCGGGCCCAAGCCTTAGCTTTGGCACGATCAATGCTATCGGATTCCTCATCAACGACATCGGCGGTACCTTTACGAGCGACGGCATGATTACGTCAACGACTGGTACAGGCCTCCTGGCTAACGCAGGGACATTCACCAACAACGGCACAATTTCGAATGTGACGGTCTCAAATGATGACATTTCAATTCCAGTTGCCCTCTTCACTAACAATGGGACGATTACAACCGGGGCTAATGGCGCAGTTATCAACGTTAGTGACGCCTCGTTCACAAACAATGGGAAGATCACCATCGCTTCTACCGCCGAACTAGTAAACGGCGCATTTTTCCAGAACCTCGGCACGATTTACAACAACGGACTCCTAAACAACACGCCCGGCACCGCAAACGATGGTTTTTTCCTAAACGCTGGGACGATTAATAACAATGCGGGCGGCGTTCTCGTAAACGGCTTTGTCAATATGCTCGACAATGCCGGCACGATCAACAACGCCGGCATTTTCTCCACTGACTTCGAGCTCGACAACGCCGGCAAGATCAACAACAGCGGCACGCTAACGAACAATGGTGCGTTCAGCACCGGCGGCATACTCAACAACAGTGGCACTATCAACAACGATTCCTTGGATGAAAACAGCGCCCCCGTCGCCTTTATCGATAACTCCGGAACGTTTAACAACAGCGGTACTATCAATGACAGCCCTGAAATCGGGGCCCCGTCTTCCGTCATTGATAACACCGGCACGCTTAACAACAGCGGCACCATCAACAACACCCTTGGTCAAACTCTCACCAACGAGGGTATGTTCACGAACACCGGAATGCTCTTTAATGATTCCACCAGCACGATCGGCAACTCCGGCAAACTCACGAACGCCGGCACGATCATCAACAATGGAACCTTCACGAATTCCGGCTTCGTAAATATCACCAGCACGGGACTCTTCACGACCAGCATGAATTACATGCAGACGGCGGGCAAGACCTTCGTGAACGGCACGCTCACAGCGACCGGCCCCGCCATCGTGGATATCCAAGCTGGATTACTCGGAGGCGGCGGTACGATCAACGGCAGCGTCAAGATGGCCGGCACCATGTTCGCTGGAATGCCCGGTACTCCGCTTACTTTCACCATTAATGGAAACTACGAGCAAACCGGCACCGGCATTTACGACGAGTTGATCGGCAGCAACGCGAATGGCTTGCTTCAAGTGAGCGGAGCAGCGAAGCTCGACCCAGGCGCCTCTCTGGAGATCTTCCTGTTGGGTGGATTCGACCCCAGTAACGGAACCAGTTTCACCATCCTGGATTACGGCTCCGAGAGCGGCACATTCGCAATCGCCGATCCCTTTTTCAACGGTGGCACACAGAAGTGGGTTATCTCCTCCTATAACGGCGGCGACGGCGACGATATTGTGTTGACAGCGGATGCCAACAACGTCGCAACCACGCCTGAGCCCGCCACGACGCTTCTTCTCGGCACGGTGTTGCTCGTTGCGGCTTGGTACGCTCGAAGGAAAAGAAGCGAACAAGCGCAATGAAACAGGGCATGTGCTGGGGACTTGTTCTTGTTAACGACCAAACGAGGAGTATTCAAAACCGAGCTGCTTCATCTCTAAAGGATCCAAAAGATTTCGCGCGTCGATGATGAACGGCCTGGCCATTTCGCTCGATATGCGCTTCCAATCGAGCATTCGGAATTCATCCCAGTCGGTGCCAATGATGGCGGCATCCGCGCCGCTCAATGCGTCATAGGAATTATTTGCGAGTAAAATTTCCGGAGCAGTTTTTCGTACGTTTTCCATTGCAAGTGGGTCATAGGCATGCACACTTGCGCCTTCCGTGAGAAGCCTCCGGGCAGCCTCCAGCGCGGGCGAAAAACGAATATCATCCGTGTTGGGCTTGAATGCGAGCCCAAGCATCGCGATTTTTTTGCTTTTCAGCACCCATAAAGCTTTGCGAACCTTCTTCACTAGCAGATCGACGCGATGCTTGTTCACTTGTTCCACAGCTTTCAGCAAACTGAAATCAATTCCCACTCGCTCCGCCAAACGAATGAACGCCTGCACGTCCTTCGGAAGACAAAAGCCGCCGAATCCTAAGCCTGCG
>Ga0209006_10003265_pt1 | contig 14766 bp, 21 predicted proteins | sample JacPin_JW_Ref_O2_FD_188567 | JGI IMG/M metagenome (GOLD analysis project Ga0209006, IMG submission 188567) | Forest soil microbial communities from Algoma, Ontario, Canada - Jack Pine, Ontario site 1_JW_Ref_O2 (SPAdes) (version 2) | ecosystem: Environmental > Terrestrial > Soil > Boreal... | reverse complement strand
CCGGGTCATTCCCTTCGAAAGACCCGCCCTGGGGGCTGTTCACCGCCTGGTACACGCCGCTGGTCCAGGTGCTGCGGAACCGCAGGCCGCGCCGCTGCAGCAGGGCCAGGGCAGCGGAGGGGGCCCGGGACGGGTCCCGCAGGATCGCCTTGTCCGCGTTCAGCCAGCGGACTACCAGCTCGTTCACGGCCGCGAGCTCGTTGACGTTCAACCTGAGCGGCAACCGCCAGCCGACTGACGCCGCCACAAGCCGCATTGGGGAAGTCGAGCGCACCCGGAAGCGGACACCGGGCGCTTCGGCGCTTTGCAGTGCCCCGACCACCTGCCGGAGTAGTTGCCGCTCACGAACCGTGGACGCTGCCTTGACACCGATTCGCCCGACAGCCTGCCAGCCCGGCTCGGCTTGCTTGACGCGCAGTGCAGTACGCACCTCAGCATCGACCGCTCGCGGCGGAGCGAACGGTGCCACCAAGAGCGCCCCCAGCCATGACTCCTGACCCAGGCTGTCCAGATGGTTCGGCACGGCTACCGGCGCAAGCGATCGACCGAGCACCCATTGCAGGCTCAGTTGCTCGCCGCGCCGTGCTTGCGCCAGTGCCGTCAGGATCGCCCGACTGACGCCCATGAGATCATCCGTATGCAGTGAGCGACGCTGTGTCGTCGTGCGTAGCTGGATGGCCCGCGTGACGCTCAGCACCGGACGCTCCGCTAGTACCTCGATGCTCAGGCCGGGAATGGCGGCGCGGAGCTGGTCAACCATGCTCTCGGCTCGATTCACGGGCAGCGCGAGGCGATGCTCCACCCGGCCAGACACTCCCACGGCCTCGATAACGCCCGGGCTACCGCCCGCTGTTGCCAGAAGCCGCAGTGCCTGCGCCAATTGGTCAGGTTCAACCTCACGCGGCCAACGCAAGCGATGCCAGGTAAGCACTGGTGACTTCACGCCTCGCCTCGCTTACCGGCAGTCTCGTCACCCTCGCCTCGCCGCTTGCCGCGCTTGGCTTTGGCCTGTTTCTGGTGTTCGCCTTCGGCTTCTGCCTCGGCCTTCGCCTGCTGGTACTCCAGCTCGATCAAGGCCCGTGCCAGGCGCTTCAAGTCCGTCGGCCGACGCACCCCACGTACTCGGATACGGCGTTCGCCGTGATGATAGGTTCTACTCATTACGAACCTCCTTTCTGTCCCTGCCGGCTCCGTTTTTGGCACGCAGAGCAGTACACCCCCGAAAAGGGGGTGCGTCTCTACTTAACGGGTAAATCCCGCTACCTCAACCGCACCATGTACTGCTTATGGCAATACCGGGAATCTGACTAGTACACGATATTTCTATGAAAAAGTCAATACTGGTGGTGTAAAACACAACACCGACACGACTACCGTAACCACAAGAAGTTTGACCCCTGATATTTCACTAGTCCCGCGTGTGAAAGACAACAATTCGCACGATGACGTAGATCACTGCCAGCACGACGATGGCGGGCAGCAATCGCGGCAATACGCCAGCCAGGATTTGCAAGCTGATCGCAGCCACTACCGACCAGGCGATGATGCGCTCCCAGCTTGGCGACTGATGACCGTGCATGGACGACTCCTTTGCGTGGACTCCCGCTCGAAGCGGGGCTAAGAGGGAGCCTGCGCTAATCCAGAGTTATTGACCAAACTGCAATCGCCGGATAGTGCCCCGCCTCGGACCTCCACCGATCGGTGGAGCTACGATCGTGAAGACATGCCACGGCCACAGCTCCCGCCGCATCTGGTGCCACGTCAGCCCAAGACTGTGCTCGGCTGGTCGATGCAGAAGCAGCGCCAGGTGCACGGCGTCACCGGCAAGCAGGTGGCTCAGGAGTTCGGCTGCAGCCCAGCCCATATCTCCCGCGTCGAGCAAGGCAGCAGTAAACCCAGCCGGGAGCTGGTGCAGTTCTACGAGGACAGGTTCCAGGCTGACGGGATGCTGCTTAGTCTCTACGAAATAGCCGCCCATGCAGGGGAGCAGGAACGCCGCCGAGCTGGCGGCAGACGGGCACGGCTGCACAGAGCCATCCCAGGTGATGCCTCAACCTTCGTCGGCGACACCATTCCACACGGCACGCTCATGCAGCCGGGCCAAGTGTTTGAGAAGGTCTGGCTCGTCAAGAACAGCGGCAGCGTGCTGTGGCAAGGACGCAGGCTGGAACGCCAAGGCCCATTGACCGGGCCGGGGCTCATTACCTCCCTGCGCTTCGTAGACGTGCCGGATGCTGCGCCGGGAAGCATCGCCGAGATCAGAACAGGGCTCAAGGCTCCGACCTACGATTGCAGCTCGATTGCGTATTGGAAGATGGTCAATATGCAGGGACTTCTTTGTTTTCCTGAGTCGTACCAGTTGGGGCTAGACGTACTGGTGATGGTGCGAGGGCAGAGACGCGATGATGAGACAGAAGTCGCAGCCGGCGCGTTTCTTGATACCCGGTTTATATAACCCTTGACAGCGGCGCTACTATCGGAATACGGCATCGAATCGAAGGAGGCTAAATAATGAGCAAAGCATCCGACAAGCTTCTTGCTCTCGCGACCGGATCGTCCTCGGATCCAAAGCCAGGCACACGTAAGGAAGCCGAGCTGCCTCGCACCGGACTGATCGCCACAACTAGTGGCACATTGATAGATCCCACGACGCAAAAAGTCGTCATGGAAGCACCCTTGGATGTAACCGACTGAAGCGTCACTCTCATCCCAAGCTAAGCACGAGTCCACTATGCGCATTCGTGCTTAGCGCAGCAATGTGCTACCTACCATTATTGTTTGGATCCCATGCAGGATCCCTCTCGCGAGCTGGTTCTACATTGGCTTCGGCAAAGTCAGACTCGTGTGGCACTATTTGACCAGAAGGGCTTACTACGCCCGTGCGTTGGCGGACGAGCATCTTGCCGACAAGCTCTAAGTATCGGCTAACTGGCAGCATGACAGCGGTAACATCGGAGCCAGGCTCTTGGAGGGCAACGATCCCTGCCTCATCGGAGTGTAGGTGCGCTAACGCACCCTTGATTGGCGTGGTTTCGCCAACTTCCAGAGTCGGCGTGTCCGGTCGCATGCGTAACTGCGGCAGTGTCACTGGTCTGACCTCTAATCCCATTAGCGATTCACGGGTCGCGGCCGCCTTGGACTGCTGGTGCTCTGCCATATTACATTTCTTCGGTTTAAAATGATCACTATCGTCTTTAGTATGTGCTCCGAAGGGGGCGCTCGTCAATACCCCGATCTGCGCATTCCGCTTGTCCACGCCTGACTATTTCGCTCGCATACGCGGGGGCGTCAACTTCCCCTTGCTACAAACGCGACGTGTCGTTGTGGTAGGCGTGGGTATGGTTGGCTCACAAATTGCGAAGGAGCTGGCAAAATGCGGTGTCGGCTACCTGCGTTTGATCGACCATGACATTCTTGAGGTAGAGAATCTTGCTCGGCACGTCCTAGACGATGATTATGTGGGCCAGAATAAGGCTGAGGGGATGGCAGCTTATCTCGCACAAGTGCCCGGACTAGATACTCTCGCTATACCTATCAAAATTGATCAATCAGTATCCGACGATCTCCTCGATCAGTGCCTGGATACAGACTTCATCATTTCAGCGACTGATCGGCAAGACGTACAGCGGCGAATTGCTAGAAGTGCACTTAGGCTTGGCATCGAGGCGATATTTCCGGCTTTGTACGTGGAGGGGGGCGGCGAGATTGTCGTCCAATTTGACACTCAATTGCCATGCTTTAACTGTTGGGACGAGTTCCGGGCTAGCGATCGGCCATTGCGCGGCCCCACTCTCCTCAGTCATGCGGCGCTACCTGTGATTTACACAGCTCTCCGCCTGAGCCTGGGGCTTCTCGACGGACGCCTTGAGGACCGAGAGATGTTCATGGCGGGGAGTGGTCTACCTCTATACCAAGTGTTCATACTCAACCGCTTTGGAACCTTGGAAAGCGCGCATGCCGAACGTCTGCGTACCTGTGCAGCCTGTGGTGGTCGGCGTTCAGAGACAGCCCCACATGAGCCAGCCGCAGAACCCCTGCCGCAAGGACAGCCACCGCGCGGGCTAGCGTTGATTCTTGTTGGGATAGCGTTGCTAATAGGAGTCCTGGTCCTCGTTGATAACGGAAGCCAGAATGGCCCGGCCACGACCAGCTCGGTTAGCGCGTCGGCACCTCCCGAATCGTCGCCGGCGGAATCGGAAGCAGCTCAAGAAGCCAGGTATAAGAAGCTGGCGGAAGCCAGGATTGCCGCGCTCTCGTTCAAGTGTCTCGATGGCGACGCCTGTCATGCTGACCCCGAAGGTCACTCACTACCGATCTTTATCAATGGTATGGATGAAAACCTGCAGGAATACCTAGAACAGCACGGCTACAAGGACGAATGGGCAGATAGTGGCGGTGGCATAGACGGACAGACTATTGGGCCGGGGCGTTATGTCGGTCAAGACCCCACGTTTGCCTATGTGGCTAAGGCCCCAAAGGAAGGTATGCCGGTGGATGAAATTGATACCGGCGCTAGCTTTGGGACGGGTCTGCTGTACGAAGAACGGGGCGAACATGAAAACACGACCGAGATGGGTCTGATTCCGTGGGACGTAAGCGGCGGCGAAGAATGGACGATTATCTGGACGCTCAGGAATGCGTCAGGTCAAGTCGCTAGGCAGCTGGAATATTCAGTAAACATCGTTCGGTGTGATGAGGCAGCTATCGCCTACTGTGAAGAAGCCGACACCTACGACCCTAACGAACCAGCCAACAAGAGTAATTACACGCCACCGCCAGCCTTCCCGTAGCCAGCCGTTACTACCCCACACACCCCGCTCCACCAGCCATCTCCTCACGCACCACGTTATGTGCCTCACCGCCCCGCCCGATCAAGGCTCGAAGCCTGGCAGCCTGGCCCGATGAAACATTGCCTTGTCCGGTCAGCGCTTCACCAGCACCCCACACTTCGGCTATCTCCTGGGTGTAGGAGACTGTCCACTGTCTGCACCAGCGCACCCGGCTAAGTCTGACCCGCAGGCCGTACTGCTCAAAGCCGATGCGTGCCACACCCATGCCGACCGTGGTAGTGCCGCCCCAACCCTTCCAGCGCATGGCGCAGTAGTTCAAGCTGAATGGTGGCCGGATGACCAATTCCCGTAGTCCCTTGAAGAAACAGCCATCGGGGTCGGTGCGCTCTTCCTGTCCGGCCACGTAACTGCTGGCATGAATGGCGCAGGCCGTGACTTTGGCGTCACGCTGCACCTGAGCGAAGTGCGGCGGGGCAGTAGCCCCTGGAGCTGGAGTGATGATCAAGCTGGTGTAGACGCTGATTCCACCGCAGCTGTGCAGGCCAGTTGCGCTGACCACCACCGGCACGGTTGCCCGTTCCTGAGCGTGTAGGCCGGTGCTGGCGTCCGTCCACTGGATCAGGGCCTGTCCGCTGCCTTCGGCCGTTGTCCCGCCCCAGCTCGACCAGCTGACGCCTGAGACGGCCGAGTTGGCAAGCGTCTGCCTATCGGCAGATTCGTAGTCCGCCAGCCGGAAGGCCGATGGCTGGACGGCTTGGCTAAGGCCGGGTTGGTCGAGGTAGACCGTTGACGATGCGGCAGCGCTGGCGCTGACCGCTAGTGAGCCGCTGAGCAGGACGAGCGCCACCAAAGCGACGGTACGGGAACGGCAGGGGCGGGAGGACATGGGGCGCTGCTCGCTTTCGTCGTCGGGGATCGCACGGGAAGGCGGCGGGGCGGCGAACAGGGACCGCCCCGCCTCGGGGATGTGCTTGCTGTTCTTGCTAACCAGCTAGCAGGAATACGCTACACGATCCTTGGATCGCCCGACCGGAACGCCAAGCACCCCACGCCAGAAGTCATCTGACTGCCTTTGCCAAGCAATACGCCGAGCGCGAGTCAGCGCTGGAGAAGGCCGGCGACGAGCTGCGTCAGGAGCGAGACGAGGCGATCCGGGCCGCCTACAACGACGGCCTGCCGATGGCCGCTGTCGCCCAAATCATGGGCATGAGCCATCAGCGGATATCGCAGATCGTCAGGGCGTGAGTCCCACGGACAAGGAACGGGACGGCCTGGCGGCGAATCCCGAGGCTAGTCATGCCCGCTCCGCCTGATGCCGCCGCTCTCGGGCGAGCCGTGCAAACTATCCGGGCTGAGAAGGGCATCAGCCAGGTGCAGCTCGCCGAGGACACCGGCTTCATGCAGAGCTGGATCAGCAACGTCGAGCACGGCCGGCGCAACGTCAGCTGGAGCAACGTCGGCAGGCTCGCCAAGGGCCTGGGCGTCAGCGTCTCGGAGCTGGCAGCTCGAGCTGAGGCCCTAGCTGGCGAGCCGCCAGACGCTTCCGCCTAGACATGACACAGATTAGATAGTAGGCTGGCTGGCACCACAAACAACTAGTGCCCCCGGCGACAGCGTGAACTGCCCCGGGGGCGTGACACAGGAGGTATCAGCTCCCATGCCAGAACAGCCTAACGAGCAGAGCCACCACTGGGACGTGATGGAACGCGAGATGGTCTACCTGTTGACCGATCCCGCGCAGCACCCGCCGATCTGGAGCGTGGCCGACATCGGCCGTGAGCTTGAAGCGCGCGACCCGGACGCCGTTGTCCGGCCGCTCGTCAACGCGGGGTTGGTCAACCGCACCAGCGACGGCTACGTGTTCGCCACGCCAGCGGCATACAAGATGGTTGCGCTCGTCGGCCAGGTGATCTGACGTATGCCTGCCAAGAAATCGCCGGCGGCGCGGGCGCTCGCCGAGGCGATCCGCTCAGCCCGGCGAGAACGCGAGTACGGCCAGGAGCGCTTCGCCGCTCACGTCGGGTTGGACCGCAGCTACTACGGGGCGGTCGAGCGCGGCGAGTTCAACATCACGATAGACACGCTGCTGAAGATCACGACCGGGCTCGGCGTCCGTGCGAGCACGCTCCTTCGCCGAGCGCAACTCTGAGCATGAGCGCCACGTCGCCCGGTCGGGGCGTGGCGCGCAGCTCGGTGGCAGACAATGGCACTTGTGCGACGGAGCGACGCACCATAGACGCGGGTATGTCACGAGGTATCGCCGCCCGCACGTAGCTCCGCCTCGTACCGTGTCTAGGCCCTCGGGTTCGTACCGCGTCGCTCCCCGAGCGACCCTTGCGAACGACATGTGAAAGCCGACTGCCCCGAGCAAAGGGGCCCCTGGAGGGCTGCACGGCCGCAGGGTCTAGGGCTTCCCGGCAAGCTGGTCAGCCCACTGGGACTATTTCGCTGTATGGGTCTGGTACTCTGCCAGCGCTTGATGACCCGTACACTGGCGCGTTTGGTCACGATTTTTGGGGGTTAGATGTCGCAGATCGGCAGTGGTATCGACGTTGAAATTCAAGGCAACACGATGCAAGTCGGCAACGAGATGTACCACCTCGGCAACATCTCCCGCGTGTCGACCTATACTCATCTGGTCGGCTTCCACGGCAGCCCACTGCAGGCAATCTGGCTTAAGAAGTGGTGGCTCATTATCGGCCTCGTGTTGCTGGCCGTCGGCACCTCATCCGCGGTTGTGCTGCTGATTGGACTGGCCGTGCTCGCTGTCGGGATCGTGCAGATTGTCCAAATGCTGCAGAAGAAAAGGACCGAGTACGTGCTTCGACTGGAGAGCGCCGGAGTAGTTCGCGGGGTGCTCGCGAGCGAGGACCCAGGTACCATCGAAGGGATCGTAGGAATGATCTCTGAGTCGATACGCAATCCGCCGGTCACCTCGCAGCACATGCATCTCCCTAACGTACGCAAGATCGAGAAAGCCGAGATCAACCAATTTGGGGAGCGAAGCCAGGGCATTGTGCAAAATGGTTGAAGTGATGCCCGTTCTCCGAGGATAACGAGCCAATGACTCCGGGCGACTTTCGCATTGGCGACGTGCAGATCAACCAGTTCGGTAAGGAAAGCATCGGTCAGCAGTTCATCAGTAACGCATCACAGGGCGACCCGCTCGATCGGCTACCTGACGATGCCATGTCGGAGTTCATCAGAGCCGTAGCCCAGTCGTTGGCTGCTCTTGAGCTCTCCAGGGTGGGGCTCGAGGATGCGCGACGAACCATCGAGGAGATACGAGCCGAGGCCGCTAAAGACAAACCCGAACGAGGCAGGTTGCGCCAGCTCGCTGCGTCACTGCGTCGCATCCTGGAGGAGGCATCGGGTCACGCCCTCGCCACGGTCTTGCTCGGCACCTGGCATCCCTGACGACGAAATACTCGCGTCGGACAATACCGGTTGTGCGACGTGATCCTCAACGATCTCTTAACGGCGGCTCAGGCAGCTCATCTGCGAGATCGCTGATCGTCGCATCTAGTGCACGTAGAAGGTCCATCAGCGTTTGCCAGCGGATGTTTATCTGGCCGCTCTCGTTGGCAGATACAAAGTCTGGCTCAATGTTGAGTCGCGTAGCTAGTTCGACCCGACTGAGCCCTCGCCTCTCACGTAGCGCCAACAAGGCGCGTCCAAGCGCGATCTGGTCGGGGATGACCGTCTGCATGGTCCTTTAGCTACCCCAACGCCGAGCTAGGAAACCTGGGGCGTGCCGTGGATTGTTATCTACTGCGGAGGCAACCACTTGAGGGCTTCCTCGTCGGGATCTCCTCGCAGTTCCGGGTCTGCATCATCATGCAGCGCGAAACGAAGTCGGAGGAACTCAGCGACTTCAGCAACATCATGCACCCGGACAATGTGCGCGCCGGCGTTTACGCCGAATTCCACTGCGGCCAGCGTTCCAGCGAGGCGATCAGTGGGCTTTTTGCCAGTGAGCATTCCTATGAAGTACTTCCGAGACACCGCGAGCAGAATTGGCCTACCAAAGCGCCTTAGCTCAACGAGCCGTCGCAGCACTGTGATTGACTCCTGCGGCGTCTTTGCGAAGTCCAGTCCAGGATCAACGACAATCTGCTCGCGGGCCACGCCATGTTTGAGCGCCACATCAATCTGTTCATCGAGAAACGCAAGAACGTCCGCGACTGGATCGTCATAGCCAGGGAAGTGCTCCACCTTGGGCGCGGCGCGAGTGTGCATGATGACGAGGCTGGCCCCAAACGAGGCTGCGAGATCGGCGACTCCGGTATCCGCAAGCCCACTCACATCGTTGATCATTGAGGCGCCCGCTTCGAGCGCGGCCTGGACGACGCGAGGTCGCCATGTGTCTACGGAAACGATCACACGCTCCTTGGCGAGTGCCGCGACGAGCGGAACCAGGCGCTCTATCTCCTCATCCTCGGGCAGCAGTGGCGTGTCTGTCCGCCCAGATTGCACGCCTATGTCGATGAGGTGCGCGCCGTCCTCATGCTGATTCAGAGCGAAAGCCAACTGGTCGTCTAGCGTCGCCAGCGAGAGGCTGTCGGCGACCGAGTCATGACCAATGTTGACGATTCCCATGACGAGAGGTGCACCCGGCTCGATGCGAATCGTGTGTTGTCTAAGCCTTAGCTCCATTAGTGGAACCTATACCGAAGAAATGCGAAACCTCCGTCAGCCGCGTGAGCCACGAGCTCAAGCGGTCTTGGCTTGGCGCCAGCGCTTGCTACGGCCCGCAGACCATCGCCCCCGGAGATTCGCGGCGACATCACCAGGATTAGGTCGTCAATGTTTCCGCTACGCACGAGCGAACCAACCAAGGTGGGTCCGCCCTCGCAGAGGACACGCTTTACGCCGAGCTGCTCCCCTAGTTGGGCAAGGAGCGAGCTGATGTCGAGTTCTCCGGTGTCGTCACTCTCCGCGCGTATCACCTCAATGTCCGCGGGGAGCGCAGCGGTGTCTGCGATAGCAGACGTCAGCAGAATGACCTGCAAGTCGTTTGCTTGGAGAGCTGGTAGCCCCGGATCAAGCGCGGCGTGCGCGCTGACTACGCACAGCATAGGCTGAGGGGACTGTCCCAAAGCCTCGCGTTGTGCCTGTTCGGTCGGCGACAGCAGCGAGTCGTAGCCCTCAACGCGCACAGTGGTTGCACCTACCAGCACGGCGTCGTGCACTACCCGGAGGCGATGCAGTACAGCTTGGTCGGGCGGGCCGGTCAGTCCCCCCACTCTGCCACCCTCGGTCACGTGCCCGTCAACCGACGACACCATGACCCCAGTAACGACGGGACGGTCACCGGAGTTTGCTGGTGGTCCAGGTTCGACCCATACAGCGTTCCAGACACCACTCGCGTCGCTATCAGGGTTTAGTGCCATAGGTACCATCGCGGGTCGCGATCGGCAGGTGGACCAACCGGGAAATCTGAAGGTAGGACGTTATTTTCAATTGCGCCGAGCGTTGACCACAGCTCCTCGAACGCCTCACTCCACCGACCCCCCTTGCTTACCCCCCACCCGTCGTCAAGGGACGGCGGCGACTCAGACGGATGAGCGCTACGGATAAGCTGCCGCACTCTGTAAGGTGCGTCCCTGCCATTGTCAGGCATGTCGAGCTGGTAGAGGTCGCGGACCAAACCTCCGACCCACCGCCGATGCTCGTCAGCGACGATGCTTGGTACGTCTGATGGCGGTTCGAGAAAAACCAGTCGCCTGACGATTAGATCCTCTGCTTGGATGAACCGCGAGAAAACCGACGCGTCCAGCTCGTCACGGATAGCCATCGATTGGCTGTCCTGAGCCCAAGCCGTCGCCGTTTGGGCTATGTCTAGCCTTTGAGGCCACTCGCGAAGGCCCATTAGTTCCGCAAAGTCGCCGCTAGACATGCTCAGCTCGGTGTGTCCTGTTGATCGTGGTTTAGGAACGCCAAGAGTTCGACCAGCTTCGGCACTGCTCGGTCCGACGTCGCCGGCGCCTCGGCTACGTGCAGGATAGCCTGCCCCAGCGAGACCGCTCCCTCGAGCAACGGAGCGGGAAGCCGTCCTAGGAACCGCTCAAGCTCGGCGGAAGTCTCCGCTTCGCCGCGCGGCGCCAGATGAGCACCGAGAGCCAACACGGCTGCCCCGGAGCGTCTCTGTGGCTCAATAACGGGAGGCATAGCCACGATCGGCAAGGGCGCCAGGCAGCGCTTGACGAGCGCCGCAAGTCCGTCCTGAGCATGGCCTCGCGACAAGAGGAAGCCGGCGGCGTCGAGTGCATCGTCAGCACTCGTAAGCCAAGGATCGCCGCCGCGCGGCAGAAACAACCGAGCCCGACGAGCTAGGCGACGTGGGTCCTCCCAGTACGACCAGTTCTGCTCCAGTCCGCTGGGCACCTCTGTTCTGCGGTCTCTCCAGCCAGCCATGCTGGTCGCGAATAGTTCGAGCGCCACTCGGCGCACGCCGCCGAGTTGACCGATCACCTCGCTCGACCTCGTTCGAAGCGGGGAGTCGGCTGCGCGATCGCGGCTGAGACGGTCGTCCAGCTCACTGAGCAGGAAGCGGTTGCCCCACCCAAAGCTGCCGTAGAACTTTTCGCCGGTCAACATCCAGAGGGCGGCATAAAAGGCGCGTCCGTCGTGCGTGCCGTTCAGGTCGCAAAAGCACCACCACCAAACGAGAGCCGCCTTGGGATCAAACAGGCCCGCCGACCATCTCGTCCCGAGGGCTACTTTCGGTGCGCTGGCGGGATCTGCGACGTCGAGGATGTGATCGCGGGCGGCCAGGGCTCCAGCGGCGGATGCGCAAAGCGAGGGCGGCGCGTGTCCTTTCTCGACGGCATCAGCGTATCCGGCTGCACTGATCCACGCGAACACCCGAGCCGCCTGAGCGATATAGGTGGCAAACTCAATCTGTGCCGCGTCGCCTGCGAGAGCGCTCGTCGCACCCGACGCCTCCACCTGCGCGGCGTGAGCGACTATGACCTTACCCAGTCGCGGCAGTAGTGCTCCCCCGACTTCGGGGGAGTCGAGTCGCCCTAGAACAATCGAGCGACCAAGGCGTTGAAGAACCCTCAAATCAAGTGCGAGCAGCGCGCCCATATTGAGCGCTGGAAGCGTCTCGCCAGCGATCGCTAGCTCTGACACTCGTTCCCTCAGCGCCGCTACGTCACTTGAATCAATGGCATCCTGAAAGCGCGTCAAAAATGCAATGACCGCGGGGCCATCAGCGGCGTCATAGGGCACGTCGGGAGCTAGTCGTGGGAGGACACCTGCAGCGGCAATCCTCCAGCTCAGCAGACGGCCAAGAAACCTTTGTCGGCCATCTCCTGTCGAGATTCGCAGCAGGTGAAACAGCGAGATCGAGCCAAGCACGCCCCCCGCCAAAGAGAGCATGATCGCCAACGTAATCAGCCATTTCGGCTTACCCTCGTCAACGAACGCCCCCAAGGTGATCGCCGCCATCGCCAGCAAAAACCACTGCGTCAAGTATGCCTCGTCCACGATGTCGGGCAGACTCGGCCATTGCGAGTCCACGTCCAGCGTAAGAAGGACGACCAGTGTCACGGCCGTCAGCAGCGCCGCGAAGAGGCCAAGCGCGAGAGCGACGACGGAGCCCCCCGACTGACGCCCTATAGCCACACTAGCGGCAATAGCCACGACAACGCCGAGTGCATATACACTGGCCAGTGCCCGTCGCCTTCTACTTTGGCGGCGCGACAGTTTCATGACCAACGCGAGAAAGAATCTCGCAGGGGTTCGCTAGCGTTGTCCCCGCCGATTCGATACGACCGCGTATACAGAGGCATCATCCGCTCGAAGCATATCCTGGCTCCTCGATGACCACATGATCGGTTATGCGACATGGTCGTGGGCTTGTCCTATCCGCTGCTCATGCCGCATTGAGAAAGGCATTGATCGCTGCCCTCGCTTCGCCTAACCGGCCGCTACAGTCCTCGAATGCGTGAGCCGCGACGTGCAATTCGGATGCGCTGTGAATCATACGTTCACTGTCACCGTCGCCCTTGAGCGAGATGCCAGGCAGATCGCTCAAGGCCCCAAGGCTAACCCACTAGCGAGCCGCGTCCTCCGGGGCGCGAACGGAGATGACGCCGCGCTGAATGCCGCTTGTGCGACATTCGTCGCGCAAGCCAGCCCATCCGTCCTCAGTCGTGAGGATGATGCTGCCACCATGCCTGATCTGCTGATAGCCCCGTACTTGAGACTGTCCGAAGGCGTCTCGATGGGGCCGTGGGATCTGCTCCCGCTCCGAGACGTCGATGGGTCAACCGCGCTGCCAACGACTCTCCGTGATCCGGTACTAGAGCTAGTCGAGGCGTACCGACTGCCATCGGGCGGAGGCGGCACTTTTGGCGCAGTCGCATTCCCCGCATCCGAGGACATCGGCGCACCATTCCTGAGCGCAGACATGGCACGTCTCAGTCGAGCATTGGTCGCGGGATCGCTGGCCGACAATCCACCGATGGTGGTCTCCGAAGACGAGCAGACGCCAAATGCGGGAGACATGGCTGCCACATCGGAGAATGCGTTGCTCTATGGCCATCCTCTGAGCACGGGCTCGTCATACGTGATCGAGACGGGATTCATCGTTAAAACGCAGCGGTTCCGGGCTGCCGTGGCCGGGCGGCCGCTGCCGAAGGTCGAGCCGCCGATCGAGTTGACGCAGCCGATGTTTGGTGTGTTCGACGTAGAGCTAGCTGCTGCCTCTTATTCGCTCATGGAGGCTAGCGACACAACCGCCCGTCGCCTATACAGATCGCTGGACTGGTATCGAGTGTGCCTTAGCAACGCGCCAGCCGTCAGCGCTGATGTTCGGGCGGGCGCGGTCCGCACGGCGCTTGAGGTACTAACAGGAGCGGGTGATAAAAGCACGAAGCTGGTCCGTGCCGTTGGTCGCCTGCTCAGCGACGAGAACACGCCAGCCGCGCAGACCCGCCCGTCTCGGCTGTGGAAAGAACCTGTCCAGCTGACCCCCGACGAATGGTGGTTGGCGTGCCTATGCGAGCTTCGCAACAGCATCGTGCATGGGGACGACGTATCGGACGACCAGTGGATACACCAGGGGCATCATCATCTTGACCACGCCCACGACACACTGATCCGGTGTCTCAAGACGACTATCGCCGATCGGGGCGGCGACCCGCTGCTGCGGCTCAGATGCGCTGATCGCCTTTTCCCACGCGTCAACGCGGAAGCGCTTAGATACCTTCAACAGACGGACGAGACGCTTTGAGGGCTGGTTCCCAGGAGGGGAACAAGTAGCTATGTCAGCGGAACGCGACGGCGATCGCCCGAGTAGCGACTATCGATTCGTTCCAGCTCCCAGCCCGACAAATCGAGCCCGGCAATCCTCGCCCTAACTTGGTCGGCCTCGCGCGGGTGCATCTTCGGCGACGGCTCTACATGACGCACAGTCACGGGATACCGCCCTGGCTGCGCCCAAGTAGGGAGCCTTCCTTTCAGCTTGCCGGGCGGCCTGCCTTTTGTTCCGTATCTCACGAGCAGATCGTCCCACCGCCTCCGGTCGGAAACTACGCGGGGCGCACGAGCTGATAGCTGCCGAGCGAGATGCGCTCGAACTGCGGCGTGCCCCCACGGCTGCCGGTGGATAAGCACCAGTTGACTGAGTGGCGAGACACTGGCTCGCCAAGCAGCCGCTCGACGCCGGCTTGGACATCGGCGACCGTCATCGAGCGATCGGCCGTCGTGAGGACTTCGACAACAGCCCGCTTGACGACGCCATTGCCGAGCCTCCGCATCGCCGGCTGCGGCACAATAGGCCGGTGACTGCGCGCGGGCGGCCTGTCAGGGAAGGCATCGAGGACAGTCAGCAGACTTGACGAGGGGTTTGAGAGCTGTCCTACCAAGCGCATAAATCGGAGCACCCGCACCGCCGCCGCCCAGCTCATCGGCGGCAAGACTCGAACGTTAGGCTAAGCGGCGATCTCGACCTGCGGCGGCGGGA